>Ga0209629_10001359_pt1 | contig 15333 bp, 10 predicted proteins | sample TergutCu122P5_FD_187286 | JGI IMG/M metagenome (GOLD analysis project Ga0209629, IMG submission 187286) | Cubitermes ugandensis P5 segment gut microbial communities from Kakamega Forest, Kenya - Cu122 P5 (SPAdes) (version 2) | ecosystem: Host-associated > Arthropoda: Insects > Digestive system...
CTCGACGTTTTTTTTTTCAGTCACTTCCTGTTTCTGAGCACATACAGCTAGTGATTTGATAATGGTAAATTGTATGTGACCACCCTCCGTTGAAAACTATTTAAAATATTGGTTCACGTATAATAATATCACTGACAAAAATAACTAAATTTCCGAAAAATCAATAATAAAAAATGTCATTGTACAAAAACTGTGGATGATGGAAAAATTTTGATTGCATATTTGAATTCAGCGTGAAAAGTTACGTTAGAAACACAATAAACCTTTCATGTGCCAAAATCTGGTTGACTAGTGTTATTGTTCAATATGATTTTCTCAAAGTGCTTATATGAATCGATGCGCTTTTTTAACTTCAGAACTGTTTGATAGCTTTCGCAATTTCAAAATTCTACGCTTCCTCTGAGATATTATAAGTTTGTCACGTATTTCAATGGCAAATTTCTTCGCTTCTTGCAAGTTGATTTTCAATTCATTCAAATGTTGAGAGGTATCAATGCAAAATGCAAAGACACGAATTTACTTACAATCAGAGGACTGAGGGAAATATTCACCGCTGTAGCAAGACAGCCCTTGACTCAAATCCTGGGCCAAGATGATGATTTGATTGATTAACCTTTTGTGTCATTTAATGGTATTAGAACTCACACATGTCACTGAAACACACGATAAAGGATAGAATCAAAAAGGAGATTTGTTCAGACCTTACCTCCCCAGCATATTACGCAAACAAGATTATCATTTGAAAGTGTGGGACAGAATGTTGATCTTCCATGTCAGAGGAAGTGTGAAATTTCTGTGCTTGACAGAAAAATACACGTCCTCAAAAATTACTACGAGAGAGCTGGAAACACAGAGTACTTCTGCAGTATGACAAATTCAGTATGATTTAAATAAAATGTACTTACATATTATTACCGTTCGGAAGACAGAAACCGTGTCAGATTAACCAATGCGAAAATTAAAAATAATCCATATTTTTAAGATCTCGATCACCGTAGATGTATCTATGATTCATAGTGCACAGTCACGTGCCTTTCACGTACCTTACTCTACCTACTTGTTACAGGTCACACAGCAAAATTTACATTATTAAATTGTGGCCTCAGAAAAATTCAATGACCTGTTACAAGGCTTACGCGCAGCGACATCCGGTAGTGTAATTTTAACCTATCAGTTTATTGACCTTTCAATTGAAAAGTGGCATTATTTTGGGAATTCGAATAGTATCGAACATTACAAGCTTCTCAAGACACAGTAGAAAGGAGCACGTAATGGGCGTGAATAATTGGCTGTTACTACCTTGCACTCTTCTTTCGTTACACTTAACTTTGCTGGTTTTATGTCTTTCTCGAACGCCGTAACTTGTTCTCAGTAAGCAACCACGTGGAATCTAGAGGAGATATTTGTTATTTATAATTACGTATGTATTGTGGGCTTAAATTTGCTTTCTTCAGATGACAATGCTGGACACTGAACACTGTTCGCACGACGGATGCAGGGTAGTCACTTGGTGTTTGGCAAATATCTGCAGAAACCGTGGGGTTGTATCGGACAATATAAGTACATTATCAAGAAACACATCTGCACAAATTTTTAAGTCACTGGTGATAAGAAATACGCGTGATTTATTTTTATTTTTTAGCTCTAAGCAGTCCTATCATGACAAAGACAATATTGCAGGAACACGAAGCTTCTGGACTGAGGCTCATATAAAAGCTGTCCTGATTAAGATTAGTAAGTTAAATTTATTCAAATCAAAAATTACACTGCACGACAGACTGATACAATTCGCTTTTACCCAATATTTTAAAATTTCACTTCAATTTAGTCAGAAAATAATAACTCAGAGGAAAGGCATTTATTATGTATACATGACATGGAACACCAAATTAAGGTTAAGGTGTGCAGAAGGAACAAGTCTGGAGACAGTTTTTGGCTTTACTAAGCCCTATGTTGATCAACTTTTTTATAAAATGAGCGAACTGACAGAAAATAAATCATTTACTCCATTACTAATTTTGAGTGTGGATGACACTGTGGTATCTGGTGTCCATCAAATGTGGCGGATATCTTAGCAGCGGAAAAAAAAGGTGGGACTATCATAAACAACTCAGTTTCCAATGTAGACTTTTGCCACATCATTTTCACAGTCAACTACTGAACCATTAATGTCTCAGAGCTCCAAAACATAGCGAAAAATGTGCAGTGAATTTCTTAATGGGGAGTGGGTACGGTGCAAAATTTTGTGTGCTCAGGAAAAATTCACAAACGGTAAAGGAAACCCCCTATTTTATAAAAGAGACTTTTGAATGGAAAAAGTAATATTAAGTAGCATTACCTGCTGCATGTCCACTGTCGCTCTGTCAGTGGGTGTGGGCGCTTTACTTTTGATGTTAATTTCGTTGATATGTTGGCTGCCTTGATTCCTGGTTGAGCAGAGATGGGAGTACGACTTTGCGTTTGACTGAAAGAATACTACAATTCAATAATATTGGTTTATTGCTAGTAATTTGAATTGAAAAGTACAGAGTGCTCGCTCAGAGCAATCAAAGTTTTACGACATACAGGAATTCCCACTAAAAAAATAATAAAAATAAAATTAAATAAATAAATCGAAGTGCATTTTATCAATTTTGTCATTTCAGATATTTGGATGCACATGATTTTAATCTAAGTCCTATATCATTTTAGTCCATATACATTGTCAATACCACACACGGATATTCTAATAATATAATTACAATGTATTTTACCATTTACTACCGAAGATGTTAAGTTGCAGTGAAAGTTTAACTGCATATATTCCCTGCGTATACCAGTGCTTTCTGAAGATGATTATAAAAATAGTCGAAACATGTTACAAGTAGTCTCCTGTATATGAGGTTAAGTGAAATTTGTCGTGCAGTTTGTTGGTAATAAAACTCATTTATACTAATAGAGTTAGTTTAATTGTTATGCCATCAGGGAAGGAAAATAGTTCCAATATAGGCAGAAATCCTCAAATGTGCATTAAGAATAAATAAAATAATCTGACATGGTTTATAAGATTATGTATGCCTAATTAATATCGTATATACGTATTATATCAGTGGCATCTGAAAGACTAATCCGATATCACATCCCATATTTCATGACGCAGTCAAAACTGACTTTTTATAGTATTTCCTTATTACAAATAAAACTCCATTGTTTAAATAAATTTTCCAATCGAGAACTTACAAATTTTCAAACAATTATTTAGATATATTACTTTTCCTAACTAAAATAAATTTACTGACAGAATAGGCTCAAGTGTCTATTACTCCTCGAACTTCAACTACGTTTGCGATGAACAAAGGGAACATCTTCTGATCTAATTAAATCGCAGCGCGACGGGATGGTAACTGATAACATTTATCTAACTATAGGCCATGCAGTAATATTTTAAGGCCGTATTCGGATCGTCTAACAGGAAATTAAATAAATTAGTGCATTAAACAATAAGGATGAAAATGTACTTAATCTACGTTATTCTGAAAGCTGTCTTATAGCAGTGAAGGTGAAGTTACACGTAAACTCCACCACTAAATTCCTTGCGGTGTAACTCGTGATCTCTGGCGAGTAGCTATCCAGCCAATCACATAAAACTTTCATTGCACCATCCCTTTTTCACCTTCAAGAATTCCTAGAGGCGCATACCTCAACTCCAGAACATCAATATATGCTCAATAATTGATAAAACACCAACACATGCACTTTTCCATTCAACACCATATTAGTCTAGAATGTAGATTTCATTAAAATACATAAAAATATTTAAATGTACTCCGACATGTTTCGATCTTAACAGATCATCGTCAGGGATTACTCGTATGTCTGTACCTCGCTAAAGTCACTGAATTATTTAAAAATTTTAAAAGTTTTAAAATTTAAAACACTGAATTTAAAATACCGACGATCAATTCCAAGTCCAACGCATTGCACCAAAAGGGTCACCACGCACACCTGCTACATGTATTCCTGCCACAACGCCGGAATTGATCGTCGGGATTTTAAATTCAGTGTTTTAAATTTTTAAATAATTCAGTGACTTTAGCGAGGTACAGACATACACCCTGATAATGATCTGTTAAGATCGAAACATGTCGGAGTACCTTTAAATATTTTTATGTATTTTAATGAAATCAACATTCTAGACTAATAATGTGTTGAATGGAAAAGTGCATGTGTTGGTGTTTTATCAATTATTGAATTGAAAAATGCACGGTGAAACATTGAAAATCAATATATGCTCTTTTGAATTTGGTGGTATTAGGGTGTTCTTTTCCTGCTTGACCGATAACCGCTGTCCCGATGCTTTAGTAAGTTAGACTTTCTAAAGGTAATTATCATCCCGATCGTTTTTCTAGCTCCCGTCACCGACTGTTGAAGATACAGCGTACAAGGCAACACTGGCACAGCGTCGGGCGGTGCGTTGGGCGGGCGCTTATACATAACCGATAATTGTCGGTCAAGCAGGAAAAAAGCACCCTGTATTTAATATCACAGTTTTGGATCAACAGGACAAAGGACGTGTGCAGGAGAGTGGAAGATAGGTTTGTAAATGTGTGCGGGTACACCCTGGCTTCAAGACATACACGCTCTTTAGCAACGCTACTCAACTAAAGAAATTCCGTATAGGGCACATCTTCATATTCATATTGTGTAACACTCAGTAAACTCTTAATTGACCGAAATTTTACCCTTTTGATCTGATGGAAATAACTATTTTGAACCAGCTGTAAAATCACTGAACTTTTTGCACACAGATATTTTTCATCAAAATTCGTTTTATTCTTCTCGTCGTAGTCAAGAGACGCCTGTGCTACTTCCAGCCATGTGTGTAGCTGCACCTGTCACCACAGCAGCTAATTATTGTATTTGGATATTCAGATTTTTCAACATATTCTAGACTTCTTCATACACTCGTAGATGAATCTGCAGCGGTGATGGCCTCTTCGTCGGCATTAAAGCAGCGAAATTCCTAGGATGTATTGATACCCTTGTCAACACCACGGAGAAAAACAACAAATTGTACTTACTGGCTTATATTGATGCCGTTTTAAACTTCTTTAATGTTCCTTGAAATTTCTCAACTCTTCTTAAGATTGAATAACAATTAATTTATACACTGCACCTGCTCGTTCCCTTTCCTCATTTCTACTCCCTCTGCATTGGTTTCAATCTCAATAACGGAAACCTCTTCTTTCCAGGAAAACTTAGGAGAGCGTTTTTCCTTAACGACCACATCCTCCCAACTATCTGTGCTAAAGGTATTTATCCGAGACATGAAAAAATATTATTGTTATACATAACACATTAACTCTTAATTAGATGTTAGATTAATGTACAATAATCTGTTTTCTCACCAATAATGAGTGAAACACACAGTAATTAATAACAGTTTTGAATAACTCAATCTGAAGAACAATGTTACGAAATGACTCCAAGAGTGCGCAGTGCTGTTTGCAGTCTGCAACTTAACAAGCAACACCGAATAAAGAATATTTAGGACTGTTCCCTATGCTTAGAAAAACTGATTTTTTTTTTTGGAAGCAAACACTTCCACTCAATAAAAGTACGGCTAAAATACACTAGTACAAATTGTTAAAACAACCTACATGAAACTGAAAAAATAAGGGGTATACCACTCTGTATTTTTCTCATTCCTCCCGCTGTTACGTGTTGGGAAGTTTCCAACATAGGATGTTCCCATGTAATATACACGAAGCCCAATACAACTTAAAATATTTTTGTTTCTAAATTTACTTAAGCATGTGAATTTCGACAAACAATTCAAGAAATTGTCAGATATTGAAAAGGGGATACAGTGTCCGTGATTCGCGGGCTGCAGTCGAAGGTCCGTCTGGCGGGGGTTTGCCTATCTCTGGTTAAGAGTATAAACATTTAGTTATTAATATTTGTTTGTAGTTAATACTTGCAATTCCGCTCTTGGTTAATTCCTTAAGTCTTTAACGAAGCGTCGTGTATTTATTCTCAGTCCTCGTTTTCAAGTAGACGAATTTTCGCACCTTCATTCTGCAACTTCACAGCTTGTTGATGTTGTTGTTGCTGTTGATGTTGCTGTATTGTTTTTCTGTTGTTGTTGTATTTGTTGTTTTCGTCATATTCGTCACTACAAAATTGGGTAGACTTCTTTGATTTTGCTTGAAAATCACCAGGAAAAGAGGAAAACTCGTCACCAGTGGACAAGTGTTCAATTCTAGATCGGTCTTGCTAATCGAGATTTTACGTGGCTTTTCTCAGCTCTGTTTCCATTTGTCACTCATACGCAACCCTACCATTCCTCATTACCTGAATTATCCAAGTAAGAATCTTTGCTCTCTAAGTCAAGAATCAACTAATGTGCCTCGGGTCATCATTAATTTAAATTGCAGCGTTGTTTTGAGTAGGGAAACAGCACTGTCTTTCGAAAGGCTTGTTGTCACTTACCAGCAGACTATGCGATGTTATAACCCGGAAGACCTCAATGTTAATTTTCATCGCCACGAAAACTCGGACCTCATACACTTGACCTCGCCGTGTTCAATTCGACACGTAGTATCTTGTCTATACTATACAGAGTGTGGTCCAAACGTTCTAGGACTGACTTTTAAAAATCGAAGACACATACCTTTTTTATTCAAAATAAGCTCCATTGGCATATATACAGGCTTTTGCGCGGTCGTACAGTTTCTGAAAAGCTGCCAATAATTCCTATTTTTGGACCTTCTTTAATTCTTCAGTTACGGCTTCTTGGATCTCAGCAACATCTGCAAAGTGGAGTCCTTTTAACTTCATTTTCAACTTTGGGAACAGAAACTATTTTGGCAGAGATAAATCTGGAGATTACGGGGGGTGATAAAGGGTTATGACCTTTTTGGGGTCAAAAATTGGCCAACACTTGCCGCTTTTTGGGCGGGCGCGTTGTCGTGTAACAAGAAAAAATCTCGAGAGGAGAACGCAGCTGGACGAACCAGTTGAATGCGCTTCAGGAGGCGATCCATTACTCCTTTATAAAATTCTGCATTTACTGTTGTTCCCTCTGGTACGAATTCTTTATGTACTACACGTTGAAAGTCGAAAAAAGTTATCAACATGACTTGATGCGGGACCTTAGGAATTTCAGTTTCTTCGGCCGGGGGGATGTCTCACCAACCCATTCAGAACTCTGTCGCTTTATTTCGGGATCATGGGCAAAACACCAGGTTTCATCTACCATAATAATTTTGTTATAAAGATTCTGCTGTCATTCCTGATGCGATTCGAAGGTCATTTTTGACCAAGTCAGCGACAGCAGCAATGTTTACCTCAGTTCGAGTTGATTTTGGACGGCCACCTCTCTCGTCATCTTCTACCAGATCCCTTCCATTTCGAAATTGAGAGTGCCACCTAAAAACATTTGATCGGTTCAGAGCCTCATTCCCATAAGACCTTTGCACCAATACTGGTGTTTCTGTCGCAGATAGACCGGCTTTGAAACAACATTTTAAGGCAACTCTCTGTTCATTTCCGTCATCCATGACGTATAAAGAAACTGACTTTACAAGACAAGTTATAAGTCGTACACTGTCGAAGATAAACAAACGAAACTCGGTGTGTGAACGGATGTTGGTTGATAGTAATTAGTTAGAGGGTTGGCCTATAGATCGCTCTAGTTCTGTTATTAAAAAAATCAGTCATAAAACTTATGGATCGCACTGTGTTTATCATTTCCAATTTCCTTACAGCAGATGTGTGGAACTTATGACAGCCACGCAAATGAAGTACATATGCTTTTCATTACGGGGGAGTGTCTGCGTAACATTGTGAAGAAAAGCCACTTCCTCTTTTTCTTTAAGAATGTTAATGAAGCTTATGCCTTAAACCCCACTCCTTCAGAAGTGTAATTTGCAGAATGGCATTCCCCTACCATTCACTCAGAATGTGACGAGTTGGAAGCGAGTTGTGAATGACCCCTAGCTCATTTTGATTGCCACTACAAAAATTAGCCTGAGTTTAGAATCATGCTGGTCTAAATCGTGCATTCTAGCACGTACAGTGAAATCGGTTTGTTTGCAACAGAAAGTATAGATAAAGGTTGGCTTTCATGTGGAAGTATTGCTCCAGTCTTCCTTCACCTTCATTATTAGGTGGAGGGGTTGGTTAGGGTGACACACCAGTCTCGTTACCGAACATCGGTATCGAGTGACTAGTACTCCTGTGTATGTGGGAGCCCTCAAGTTCAATCCTCATTTCGGAGACCCGCTTTCCTGCCTTACATCAAAACAAATCCCGGAATAATAATACTCGTAATTTCAATAAGACAATGACGGCTTCCTGCCAAATATTATTGATTTATCATTCACATATAATTCTAAATTTTATGCTATAAAATATATCGGCATCGTTAAACGATACGTAATAAATATTTCCCTCGTCGCATTTTTTATTACCGACGCTAGATTTTCCTTCTTGACACTTCAGAGTTTACGATGTAGGCTAAACATCTACTCTTTGCTCAATGGACCAAAGCGAGTTATATTCTGGTCACAAGACATTGCGTTCCGTTAAACCGCAAGGAGAAACACTCTGTCTCCAGATATTCAACGTGTCTGTAGAACAGTGTATTAGGGGAAGAACAATGGGTTCATCATTCTTTTGGTCTTCTAACATGAAGCTAGAATAAGGATATGTCACACCTCACAATAAGACTTCAATAACTGAGACTTAATAAACCAATATTTATGGGTCTCTTTCCGATCTCTATAACCTACAATTATTGTAAAGTAAAAACGTTTACTTCTTATTTGTCCCAAAGCGGACCTACTCTAAAATAACTACTATTGATATCCAGTCCGTAATCTGGGTAATACGCACTTTAACCAAGGCTGTTGAAGATATGTGCGAAACATGCAATAGGTTTTTGGTTGTGATTCGGTACCTTAATCCAATTTTTGAAACCGTGTAGGTAAATTTTAATGTCGTAATTCCATTCAAATCGAGATTTTGTTACTATATATTGTAATGCTGACAAAGATAACAAACAGCTCTTGGGGGAATTTTTATTGACGATTATTCTATCTTTTTGATGTTAACTTCCTCTTAAAGACAGAAAAATTAGAAACTAAATATACTAAATATGCGCAAATATCTGGATGACCTCAAATAAATCCCTAGCTCTTGAGAAGCTCACTTAGCCAATAAATTGCCCGTTTCGTGTGGTGATTTTCCTTCATCACCATCTTCACACTAACCCTTGACTGAAGCCTGTTGTGAGCTATATGAGTACAGACTACATATGAGGGAAAGCGGACGTGCGTTCGTATAACGTACTGCAACTTTTGTGGAGTGCGGAAGCGTTAAATCCTTTACCTCAGTTTGGGCCTCCATAGTTGACTCGGGTCCTCCGATTGTGAATACATCCAGTGCATACATGATACGCATATTAGAATCTATCTTCCTGTTTCCTTTAATTTTATTTCATTGTTTTGTTTGGGTGTGATTCTTGGTCTCTCACTGTAAGCGAAGAACAGTTTGGGGTGTTTTAGAACAAAATGCTGAGGAAAGAATTTTAACTTGAATTAGAAAAATTAACAGGAGGGTCGAGAAAACTGCATAGTAAGGAGCTTCATAATTTAACTCCACACTAAATATTAGTATGGTGATCGCAACATGGAGAATTGAATTGGAAAGGTAGGTCTATACACACAAAAAAGAGAGGCGATAAATCCGTACAAAATCGTACATCGGAAAACAACAATAAAGTAGCAGGCCATTTGAGATATTGATTTAGAGATAGAGGGGTACGCGGTGGCGCAGTTGGTTGAGGCACTGCGCTACAAGCCGGGAGGTCGCGGATTCTTTTCCCGATTGGTTCATTGGGACTATAGCCCTGGGGTCGACTCATTCACTAACCAAAATGGGTACCTGGTACATCTATTGAGAGGTAAAGGCGGCCGGTGCCTAGGGTCGACAACCTTGCCACCTTCATGTGCCGATTGTCTAGGAATTCTGAGAGCCTCAAACTCCTGGAGCTCTAAGGGCCTGTCCAGGCTTGTAATGGGATAGTTTTACCTCTTATTTACAGAGAGGAAGGTACTGTTAAACTTCGTCGTGAAGAAATACGATGTGGCAACGTAAACTGGATTAAAGTTGCTTATTATTGTGAACACGGCAATACTACTACCGACACCGACAGTCACCTGAAATACAACAGATTTAGAAGGATAATAATTAAGTGATTCAAAGAAGTGGATTGTGAGGATTCTGCTTGTGTCGCAGAGGCGCTGATTGAATGCATTTTTTAGTTGACGGTCCCGCCTGATTACTTTCAGTGGTTAGCAGAGTTACATTCATTGGATTTGTTCAAAATACACTAGAGAAACTTGCAGCCCATGTCTTGGCCATAAATTTCCAGAATTATAAGTCCCTCTGACGCCATCTTTCATCAAAGGGATGATTTTCTACGATAGAATTATTGTGCATACGTGTGTGTTTGTGCTAGGTCAGACGTGGAAAAAGAAAAGAAAGGACCAGGTCTTTGCAGAAACATATAAATGCTTGATCTCCTTGCACACCGGAGGATACCGCGAGCAGTGGAGATGTGTTCTTTCAAGAGTGTGAGTTCAAAATGTATGAAATATGCATGCTGCTCAGCGCTCTCAAAATTTCCACCTGTGTGGATCTGTCCACCCATCTTATGTGTGGCCCTTCCCCATATTTCCCACTTGGGTAAAATCCCCACAAATATGTTTGTTTAACTCTAACCAGCAGTTGGGTTTTACGGGTCGAGTTTCTTACCACAGGACGTTCCAAATATGTTTACTATTTATTTGGACAATCGCTGACTACTGAACATTGCAGCCGAGAGGGTAACGAAGCTTAATTTCATTCGGGAGGTCCCGAGTTTGAAACTTGGCAAGTACTGGAATAAAACGTCAAATTATTCCCCAACCACTTCCTTTCAAAGTTTTCCTAATTCATTATTTTCTAGTCATTCAACACTATACAGCCTGAGATACTGACAAGTCATTAAATAAACCACATATAAACAAATAAATAACAAGCTCATGGGCTAAGAAATTTTATTGGAGGAGAATATCGATATCTCATTGTGAAAAACATTGCTTGTTTCTGAACATGAAAAATATTAACCTGCATTACGAATTCCTGGCATTGAACCATATAGTAAGCCAGCTTAGTTCACTTCTTCATAGCTTGTGTCCCCGGAATTTTAATATTACTTGCGATCTGTTCATAAATACACCCAAAATTATCTTTCAATAAAGCTCTTCCAAACAAAACTTCTGTGCTTCTTTTTACCATTTTTTCTATGTGCATCTGTGTCTTATCCCTATTGTTATAATCTGTTTATAAACAGATGACATTCCATGAAACCTTCCTTCGACATGTTTTTAATTTTTAAAGTAAAACAATATTTTATTCAAAATGTTTTGGTATGCTTATCTTATATCTCCGCAGACAACTCCTATGCTTTATTAGTTATTTCTGTCGTACGAAGAGCTAAATATGGGTTTGTCCACCTACGTGTTATTATATTACATTCCAAACAAAATAAAGTAAGAAATGTTACATAGGTGTTTAAGGCCCGTTTACTACAAAATAGTTCAAGATCCTATGGTAAATCAAGTTTAATGGTGCTTCCAGTTCAGAGGTTCATAAGACTGCCACATTTTTTGTTGGCTCCAGGCACGTAGAAAGTACAAAGATGATCTGAAGTTTTCTATTCTATAAAATTTTGTCGTTTGAAAGTTTATTAATGGACACGCACGAGCGGCCAATGAAGCTCGACAAACTTTAAGAAGTAGTGAAAGCAGACTAATTTCAGTTCAAAGCTGTGCAATTGTAGTCCTTCGGACAGAACTTTGGTATGTGCAGTTTCTGAGAAATTTTAGGATAAACGATTAAAAGCAGGGAATGACTTCAATAACAATATCTTCAATTCACTTAAATCGTACATACTAAAGACAGGCAGTGAAAAAGCAATAAGAAGCTACCTCCTAAAAGTAGCCTAACGTCACAAAACGTCCGGCAGTGCTGTGCTACAAACTAATTAAATTAACGCGAATCTGTGGAGATGAGTATCGGGATCGACTCCCGAAGGCCTCTTTATCACTATTAAGTTTTGTGAACGCCCCCGTAAAGAAGGATGGAAGGAACGTTGCTCTTGATGGCAGACAAGGTCTGTGTATAGGCTATAATCCCCAGCCATTCGGAAATTGTGTTGTTTAAGTGCATGATACTAGACTTGAAGCTACAGTCAAACTCTGGTTTAGCGGCAATATCTGTTTTCCGCAAACTGTGGCGATGTGTTAAATGTGGCAGTAAATCGAAATCCTGTAACTCCTTAAACTCAAAATTTGTGTACACATATAAAAAGGTGTTGATTAAAATGTATCTACGTATTATAGAACATGAACACAGTAGAAATAGTATGTAGTACTTGCCAATGACCTTCATTTCCTTGGTGCGAAATCTTTCTCATTTTTTGTTTGAGCTGCCTTCCCATTAACTATAAATCTTACAAATAGCAACGTCCAAGGTAGCAGCATACTGCGTCCTGTTCTTGTCGTCACTGTCACTCTTTTGTTCAAATTACTGAAGCATAATTTCTTCACATGTTTGTGTCTCTTTAGCAATAAATTCTGCAGAGACTTTCGAAGTTTATCCCGGTCGTTTTCCTTCCTTTTATATGCTCTGAATATTCGAGATTCTGTTTGAAGAGATTTAACCAACCGGTGCTGTATAAGAAGTCTGAAATGCCCACCTGCCCCCGATTTCGTTTGCCATTTCCTTATTAACTTCATCTGTTGCTGTACCATTTTCAGGATTTAAGTGCCTTACTCGTATTGATAACGCTTCCTCCAATTTTTCGTGCTTTACAGGTCCCAGGTTTTTGTGTCATCACTTGTTACATTTCCCCACTTATATCTTTACTAAGTGGATAACCAGTACAGCGTCAAAAGATGGGACTGTCCCATTGTAAGAATAAGTAGTTTTCTGTATTCTGCTGGGAAGCTACAAGAAATTGCCCGTTACAAGCAACACTTTCGTGCTAATAATTATTATAACCTTTTCACATACTTCACCAGTAAGATAATGATTTCGTAGAATTAAAAATAGTGCTTTAATATTACAATCATCTCACTGTGATTTATTAGTCGTGTTGTCGCCAGGGTGTACTGTATGACTTGGAATTTATGCAGACAGTCTCGCAGACTAATAATTGGTAAATTGATTTTTAGTGTCTCAAAGAAAACAGAGTTCAAATTGCTATTCTTGTCTGATTTGGGCGCATAGACAAAGGGAAAAATAATGCATAATTTTCTGCCTAAACTTATTTTTCTTTTTTTTTCCAAAACTCCGTGTCAATATGCCATTGATAACCTATTATTCGAAGATCTCGTGCAGTATCTAAAAAGAAAGTTGTAACTGATATTGTTGAAAATATTTTAACAGTCGTCAAGCCCACTTAATTTCAGGCCCTCTGTCAAAAACAGATGGACATTGGCAAAATCCACAAAAACTACTTTTACCAATAGACATTAGAGTCCTGAAAGTCAAGTTTTATAGTTTCAGTTTATGTTGTACCTTCTTAAAGAAAGTACAATGCTCCTTTATTTGTCGCGTCACTTGTCTTTCCTTAACGTGTTTATGTTTAGACGACGTAGCATTTAGTGTTTAACGGTCATGGACACATTTGTAACACCACAATACGTATTTGACGAATGGCAGCTGGCGTGGGTGGCACAATACCGAAAATTTTACAATTTTAATACAATACGAAATTCCTGTTTTCGGACTTTCACATCAGGAAAGTGAGTGTGGACCCATTTACGGAAAACTGTAAAGGGAAGCTACATAGGGAGCGCTCTATCTGGGGTTGACTGTATTCCACTGACACTTCTGAACGCTAAAACCCCTCTGAAGGGTGCATAAAAATTTAGATTGTACTTCATAGTGAACACTCACTGTCTCAAATCCAAAACACCACTGGTTAATGCCGTTTAGGAAAATAATCCATTTATTAAGAAATACTGTAATTCTCACGATCCCCATTCCCGCTAGTTCCATTCACGTAAATACAAATACGCGTGGCTATCCCTTTTACCCTCTGTTTCATTTTACGCGAACAAAATTCAAATGTACGCGACATGATCAAACCTCGACTTTCCCGTACTCATTCAGTGTTTGGTTCCCACTCTTTCTGGAACTTCATAGCATTTTCCATAGGAACATTATATGCCTATGTATAACTTTATAAGACAGATCAATTATTGAAAACTGTGTCTACTGAAATTAAATAATATTCTCTAAATTATTCGTATTCGGGACGTCCATGTTCCATTCCCTAGCCGAGAAATCTACTGTTCTGAGATATCACGTTACCTATTTTCCCTTGCAGAAAAGTATATTGTTGCATTGTCACTTACGAATAAATCATGGGGATTTCGTCAAGGTCTCTCATAAACTGCTGTTCGCAGATACTTTGTTCTGTAGACCCATACACCTCCGAGTGGCTGGACTGTCATCACCGCGGCTCCACCTTATGTAGGTTGCCTCGGTCCGATTGTTATGAAGAGGCGACTATCGCCGGAAGCACGAGGTTCTGCAGTCACCTTAAAGTGATATCATTCTATTAATTTAAATGAAATAAATTATAAAAATTACAATAGTAATCAATAAAATAAGATTATTACAGTCTCGCTTCTCTCACTGTTGTTTAAGGCTCCCGAAGTCGATCGACGAGAAATGGGTCGCGTCGGATCGCTCTAAGCGTGGTAGAGCCCGATATCCTCCACCTAATTATTCCTCCATATCCGGGAATTTGTAGACGTTCCTAGGGCGATCGGAAAAGTCTGCAGGTTCGTAATCACGCAGGATATGTTGATCCGTCCCAGAAATAAGAAGCGACATTTAGAACTCGCCCGTTCATTGCTTGTCGCAATGTATCCAGAGGGCTTGTCTTAGAGTAAGTTCAGGAAAATGCAGTCATAAAGACATCAGATACTAAATTGTGGTATGGATGTCGAGGAGCCGTGTTAAGTGGGTCCCTGTCACCACGGCATGGCACGACCTCAGGTTGCGGATAGAGGAAGGGCCTTCAATATGGAGGGTAGATGCGAATATATCGAATAAGCAGTAACGGACGGCCGTAAAGGAGTGGTGCTCCAGCTTTGGGTTGAGAGATGTGCTAACAACTCCTCGCGGTAACAACTGGCCTTGTTACGAAAGGGACACATGTGCCTCGGGCCTGGACTGATACTTTGGTACGAACTAAGCAATAGAGAAAAGATATGGAATGTAAGGAAC
>Ga0209629_10001361_pt1 | contig 15333 bp, 3 predicted proteins | sample TergutCu122P5_FD_187286 | JGI IMG/M metagenome (GOLD analysis project Ga0209629, IMG submission 187286) | Cubitermes ugandensis P5 segment gut microbial communities from Kakamega Forest, Kenya - Cu122 P5 (SPAdes) (version 2) | ecosystem: Host-associated > Arthropoda: Insects > Digestive system >...
CTGTCGGAACCACGCACGCACTGCTCTTTCAACCGCATCATCGTCAGGAAAGCGTTCCCCCGAAAGATCTTGTTTTAGAGGACTGCTTGACATGACAGGCAATGTTCACCGTACATGGGCAGCATTTCTTTGTGGATATCCTTTGCTTCCATATTTTTTGCCCACAAAAAACACACAACGCCACGCTGTTCTATCGTGGTACATGTATTCAGGGGCACCGCCATCTTGTAACAGCTGCTATGTCTGTACAGTCATGCGCATACAGATCGCTGTGCGTCACAATAAAACTAGATAGTGTTGCTATCTAGCGGTGATAGTTGCCCGCACTTAATTCAAAAACGTAGGTCGCAAATTGGATTTGTAACTTACTTATTGAATTACCTACGTATATAAGCACTGGCAACATTTGCAATTGCACGGTACACTTCAGCACTTCATGAATAAAGCACTGCATGAACTACATACCTAGTCTTGAATTGAAATATACTCGATTCAGAATGGGATTAGGAGACTCTCTTTGCAGCTGAGATGGTTATTGGTTATATGACACAGATGGCTTTAGAGTGCTGGTTGTAGCATGGTGCCAACAAACATGACACAACTCACATCCAAAATGCTAAAATTAGTAAATGGTGTGACAAAAATATTCTACCACCTGGAAGCACCAGAACCATGAGAGTTACTCCAAATTCTTAAATTCAGGAAACAAATGCACAAACTTCTGAACACATAAATCACTCCTTGAAACATGTACTTTAGTACCAATCAAGATTCGATAAACATTAATTTTGTTTTGCCTTGATTTGCTAATTCCACACCTGCCAACATTAATAAAATTATATAAAATGCTGTACAATTCTTCTGCTAAAAGAACACTATACACTCATTCCAAAAAAGCACAGTTCTTTGGTATGACATTGTACAAAACACAACACACATTATACATAATGGGATTTGTGTTATAACTCTACAAAATAGTAAATGGCTGGCAGGCACACCATCAGGAAGAAACACTAATCATGCCAGTTGATAACCCTGAACATGGATATTTCTAAGAGCCACACATAGACTGCAGGGTTCAATTATATTAAAAATCTTTATAATGAACAGAAATATGCAATAATGTGGCAGTATCAAGCTTTCATTTGCACATAACCAAACAGCACTGTATTCACTACCAAAGTCCAAATGCTTCACAATGTCAGTACTAGGACAGGGGAGGAAGCACTCATAACCTAAGGCACTGTCCCAGCATTTGCATGACAAGGAAACCCTTCAGAATAGATGATCATGGCATAAGGACATATATACGTTCAAGCAGTCAACTAGTCAAATGCATTAAGGGGGTTTTATTTACTTCATATATATTTCTGTTATAATTTGTTTCAGAATTAGATTATGATCCAAAGTTGTTGGTGTTACTGGGGCTTTGCTACAGTAAGCAGCTTCTGTTACAACATTTATCTGTAGAACAATCAAAACAATATGGCAACCACAAGAAATATTTTTATATTCTAATTCTTGTCCCACCATATACAATACAATCAGCACTTGAGAATTTTCCCTTGCATTTCACTTCCAACATATGCAATAAATGCCTTCCTGTCTCTCATGTAATATAAAACACATTCCATAGCCTTCCATTCATTTATCTTTTAGCTATTAATATGATACGGCATGCAATGCAATCAGCCTGCACCTACTGATACGTAAAAAGAAACAGAACTCCACCTCACCCATGTTAATTCTTAGGAAATAAAATGGGCAAAACTATGGCCTTTTGCACATAGTAGATAACCTTCAGATTCAATAAAAGGTAGAGAATTTCTTGACCTGCTAAGCAGGTATCAGGTTCCTCAGAAGGACTCTAGTAAGTGTACTCAGATAGGTACTGAGCTCTGTTCCATTTCAGTTCTAGTCAACTGATTGTTTACTCATCCATATTAAACAAAATAAGGCAAGTAACTTTTTGACACTACTCACAGCAATGCAGAAGCTGCATAGGGAAAGTTGCAGAATGCCAAATGAAGTTATCCTTTGTAAACTTATGATTACACACAGTGTTTGGGACTCACAAAACAATCAACAAAACATCATAAGTACTGCAATCCCTTGCCCAACATGATCTTGACTACACGCAGTTGAAGATAATTAAATATATGGTTAACACATTTGCAAAATTCTGATAACACAGGTGATTATTTGCTCGACCACTGCAGCAACTGGCAGCATCAGCTACCCAAGTAGTGTGTAAACGTTTAATGCCCAAATATATATATATATATATATGTATGCTCTCAAACCATCAGTGATAGGTCTGTGCTTTAATGAACTTTACATGACAGACCTGCACCACATACAAAGTCAGGTCAATTCAGTCTACATCTCTTCAAATACTTCTGTAAAATCCATTTTTATATTATTCTCCCAGCAAGAGGTTTTCTCCCCAGGGTTTCTATGTGCTCTTAACAGAACTCAACATGAGTTTGAGGAACAAATTTAACTATCTAATTTTCTCCATCCCCAGTTAATTTCTCACACATGCATAGAGCCTTCTTCATAAATATCAAGATTTTTTCCTTTATTTATTTGTTTTGGTCTTAACTGCCAAAGAATGGGCAAGTTTGGTAAGGAAGAAACGTTTCTGACTTGTTTCTGGGAGGCATATGCTTTGAATATCAGCTGAGACATCAATCGTGAGGGCAGATAGAGTAGTATGGTCCCATCTACTTTCCTCCAAATTTTCTTCTTAACCACACTACCCCTTCCCATTGGATAGCGCCATGCTCCATGCTCCCATTCTGACTACGAGTTTAAGACATATGCGAGACACATCCTCTCTCCAAACCCTTCTTCCTAAAGATGGTGATTGAAGTGTACACCAAAACACTGCAGCTATTTCAACACAGTAAAGCTGCGATCACATATCCTGATATAAATTCTTCATAGCTTTCGTCATTCCCTCCAGGAAGATTCCAGAACAGTGCCTTAAATTAGACCATGATCATTCCCCTTCACATCCTTTCCAATTTGTTATTCAGTCATCCAATTAACTGATGCTACACAGTCAAGCTATTGATTGTGCCATTACATAAGCTACAAACAAATAAACAAAGTGCAACAGAGCAAGAGCTATTACTGGTGAGCAATCACAGGCTGTGCTTACAGCAGTTAAAAAGAGACATGACCCAAACCACATTAGCACACATTTCTAGCAAGAATATATATTATGTTACATCAACATACTCAGCATATGTAGCATGAAGAATACCAAAATCTGAAGTGAGGTTGACTAACCCCTGTGGGTGTACCACATTTACACAGATAGATGGCAAGTTTCCTTCAACTCCTCTACAACTTACTTACTTACAACCACTGCATATTTGCATGTGTAATGACATCCATATGTCTGCCCACCATACTCCATCCATCAGATAAAAATAAATGTATATGCAAACACTAAGAACCTCAATTACAAAATATTTCATAGTTCCATTTGAAAAATCATAAGCCATTAAAAAAAAGTAGTTTCCCTAACTTGTACTATGCAATCAATTAGTCCTCTGAAATGAAGACAGCCCTTGGAAATTTGTGACTGCTAAAGGTCATGGGGCCCCCAACTGCAAAATTATTATTGTCCTTATCTTCATTTCCATGTAACATCTGCTGAAAATATTAGACACAGATTGACCAACCATCCTATACTCTAACCCTTCCTTTTTACTTCCAAAACTTGAAGACAATTTCAATAAATATGGTATACAATCTATCTGCTGCATCTGTCCCAAAAGAAGATGGTTCACTAATGCTACTTCCAGCTACAGGGTTACCAACAACCCTAAATTCTCCACCTTTACATATCCTTGCAGAACCAACAAATGCATGATTCTACTATTATGTATTTCACTCCTAATTATTTCCTACATGTATCAGCTTAACTGCCCTCAACAGGGAGCTAACACCGATACATGTTGGAGCTAATTAGGAGAGAAATACATAATAGTAGAACTGTGCATTTGTTGGTACTGTAAGGATTTGTAAATCATTTACAATGCACAGAATGAACAATATGAAAATTCTCCACCTTTGTACATGTTAATGTACAATTCATTAAAATTCAATGAAGATTTTACCCATGAAAAGACAGCTGCCTAAAAATAAAACATTTAAGTCACTGCTTGAAATTGCACACTAGCATGGCATGATACATCCTACACTAGTGTACAAAGTAACCCTGCTTTCATATGCCACGTCTTGTTACATCTACAGCTTATTGCATACAGAATTTTCTTGCTGAAACAAGCAAACACAACAGGCAGAAACAACCAACAAACAGATTTTCAATTCAAGCTACAAGGAAGTTACCATTTTTTCTTAAACAAAATTAAAACTTCTCTACATGGTTTACAGCTCAAAGTGGAACCCCCTCATAGAATGCATTAGCCCACAAATAGCGGCATTACTGCATTACAACCTATGGCAATGCAGATACTACTGTACTCAGTCCCAACGGTCCTGCATTCACAGGACTGTACACAATACACGCAGGTGACATCAACTGTTGCATAGCAACTGTGCAGTTATCAGTCCCACGTTAAACAGTTCTATGTATACATGCCATGTCACGTACATAAACACGGCATCTAGGTTTACAGAATCCTGTTATGACACTAGTCACCATAACCTCACAGCAAGTTTTGCCTTCTTAAAATGCAAACAGCCTTACTACAATAGCCTTATTAAAATACAAGGTCAAATTCTGCTTATAGTCACCACAGACCATAAATATTGCTTCCTAAGTGATACGTATAAACATGCTCTGTGTGGTTTCCATTTCACTAAATTTCTATATTCCTCTATGTGGTAAATAACTATAAGGACAAGCTGTATAACTTTCCAAATTGTATAATATTCCTGGATAAGTTTCATCCCAGTCCCTTATCTGCCGCATTATTAATAATTGTAAAACAGGTCTTCAAAAGAAATATGTCAGGATAACCTCCAAATTGCCTTCCTTAACATTCAGACACCTGGTTCAGTTGGAGAGCAAGTAGGCAAACAAATACACACACCAACAGCAAACATCAGCTGGCCATCACAGTTGAGTGGGTAGGTCTATTGATTCATATCTGGGACAACCTAGTTTCGATTCTTAGACCAGAGACCAAGTAATCTCACAGTTTTCCCTTGGTTTTCCTTAGTTTCTCCAGGCAAATACCACAATAGCACGTCTAACTAGGTCACGATCACCTCCTTCCACACCCTTCTCAATTCACATTCACTATCATCCTACCATTCTGTGGTACACAGTCTGAGCAACTGATGGTATTGTTAAATAATCTATAAATAAAATAAAATGTATAACTTTTTTCTTACAGAATGCTGCTCAAAGGATCTTAAAGGACTACAGCAAAATACTATACTCAGAGCTGTCGATGCAAGAGAGTGATCTTGGTAAATCTTATCAAATAAAGGGAGGCTCAGCCAATATTTACAGCTATCTGTTTGAGCAGTTTCATGGCTGGTCAGCAGCCAACATGCAACGACCCACGAGTTATGGTCTTCAAATCCTAACATACTTACTGATGGCTGGGACTTTTCCCATATTAAATGCTCATTGCTGCCATTGTTCATATTACCCACAGTATTTCACGCATTTCTAAAGCTAAAACGTTCAAATAAAAAACATGGTGTTAAAAATGAATCCTCTACCCACATTACAAGGTTTTGAAACAAGCCACACATTTTTCTGCAGCTTGATTTTGGATCATTTTTAAATTTCATCATTTTCACTTAATACTTCAGTGTTTGAAATTACTCATTTCAGATATCTGCTAGTATACATGACATATACTTTGCTACTAAACTTGGAGTCAACTGTACATGAGTACACTGTGCCACTTCCTTACCTAAGTTGTTTACGTTTCTTGAACTGCGGGCTTTTCTGGTTGGTCAGATGAATAAGTTCTTACTCCTTGTCAGAATGAAGTGCGGGAGGATACTGCAAGATGGTGCCATGGGCTGCTTCCAGTGAACTAATTATCAGTAGACAAATACGGCCATAAGCTTCCCTGTATCTCAATATCTGTGACTTCTACCTATGGTGAAACTTGAAACAGACAGTCTACAGAAGTAATCCAAACATTTTGGAAGCTGTAAAGATTGAAACCCATAATATTTATGTGGAAATGGAATTTGTCACATAAGGGCAAAATGTGGTTTGATATTGGAGAAACCACTTTCAGAAGCTCCTTTAATATAAAGTAGGTAAAGCATTTTTTTTATATATATATAGCAGAGGGTGACAGTAAGCATAGACTGAATTAGTTTATATGATAGCAAGTCTTACAGAGAAGCTGTGTATATAAATGATATCTCACTCTACAAGCAGGCAATAATAAGGCTTGAAATGAACAACTGAACTTATCTGTAACTTTAAGCAGCAGCAGAACATCTGACCTCCAGGTATTTAAAGACTGTCTGGTTCAGCACTAGGCTACACTACCAAAAATGCACAAAATGTCAACTGTTTTGTTTTTTCATTTTCTACTGCAGACTCAACACATAATATCCAAAGATATTGGGAAATTTATTCTGTACCCTTGCAAATACACATGATCACAACCATGGCTTTTACAGCAATGTGCATGTACTGAGGTACAGTTTTTGGGTGTGATTCAGAACCACATTTCTAGTGTGCTCTTTACTATTGTATATATTCTTGCAGTGTGATACTGACACAGACAGCAGCCATATTCCAGGTACAGAACGAATACTTCTGCTTGTCCTAAATAAGATGTATTTGGTTTTCCCACGTCTTCCAGGTAACTATTAGAATAAACCTCAAGACAGGCACATGGCACAATCATCAAAATTCTGCTTCAATCATTATCATTTCTCACCTGACAAACTCATCATCAAAAACCTGAGTATGCAGTTCAAGACAATAACAGTCAGTGATAGAAGAGTATCGCAAAAATGTGATCACATAATGATTGAAGAACATAATCTATGTATATCTAACACTATATTAATTGATATAATGTAGGGCACTCACTGACCATATTCAGGTTTTATCTCCTTCAGACAATTCTGACTACCACTACTCACAAAACAGTTCGACTAAGAAATGCAGTTCACTTTCACAAGCCTGTTTTGCATATTTCCCATTAACCTTACCACTCTGTTCAGGGCTGAACACAACAGTCTACTACAAATGGCAGTAGATCTTTGCAAAAGATGTCATACTAATATGACACATGAAACACAGTTCTGGTTTTACTCTCAAGGCATCTTCTGTGTATGGAGGGCATGAGAGTATGGACATATGTTTTATGTGGTTCAACATACCCTCTCAGTGTAATGTCTACATCCATGACACAACCACAAGCCCTGCAGCAAGAAAATAACTGTAATTGTCAGTTTACTCTGTATGCAACAAACCACAAGCTACCTAAGACAGGACAGTCAGAGCACTTGTAACAAAACCAAGTTTACCAACACCAGTCTGGTTTCAACAGCTAACTGTGGCAAGTAAATAAACAGCACCCATAATTGTAATGCTTTAACACTCAAAAACCTGACATTTTATTGAAGTGCTTGCAGTAAAATTCCTTATTACCTCCAGATTAGGAAATAATGCTTAGAACTGTTAGTACAAATTTAGTGGTACGTGCTCCAACTTCCCTCCTAATATAAACAGGTACTTTTTACCAAACTAGCTTCTAGCACTTTAAGTGGTAGCATCTGAAACTGGACTGATGACCTCCTGAACAAACTGTGTGAGTGAGTCACACTCTTGCAGAGCATCCAGTGTGTCTAGAGCCAGTTCTTCCTCAACTGAGAAAGATGACTGTTCCAGTAAGGGGTTGATGTTACGCCTAACTGCAAATGATGGCGCTGCTGTACGAATGTTGAGTGCATTCAGAGTCAGCTGATGCACTGACACACCATTGCTTATATCCCCAAGCCCCTGCTGGGAAGGTCCATCATCTTCAGACCCACCAAATATGGGACGACCCAAGAGTGGTGTAGACGGGTATGATCGAGAGGTCAACATAGTAGCACTGCTCACAGAAGGTAGGGAAGTTGCAAACGACCCAACCACTGGGTCTCGGGTGTTGCTGGTGGACTGGTAAGGAAGAGGTGTGTTAGGGTATGAGCGAGAAGGCTGGAATAGAAACTTCTGACTGTGCTGCTGGGCAGCATCTACATCCAGTGGGAGCATTAGCTGCTGTTCCTTCTGTTGTACATCATCTAGCAGGTTGAAGATGCGATTCAGGTTTTCAGAGTTCAGTTCGGTTGTCTCTGCATCTGCTCCATCTTCCCCATTTACCATCAGCAAATCAGTGGAAGGAGCAGTAGAACTGTCACCTGCAGAAACAAAATCTGTGAACTCACTCGGCACTGGAGTTGGAGTAACAGAGCTCGTGGCTGATGATGTGAAGTGGCTGAAATTAAAGGCAGTGGTGCTATGGTCAATATATAGCGGTGACTCCTGTTGCTGACTAGCAGATGTCATTCGATGGAGTGGCACTGACTGAGATCGATGTGATGATGATGACGGGAAGCCAACTGAACCTGTCAACACTGATGTTATGTGCTGATCATCTGGGAAAAATTGGCTCACTTCCTGTGCCAAAGGATCCACCACATTAACAGAGAGACTGGCAGTTTGATTTGTAACACCCAAAGTATCTGGAAGTGATGCATCCTGTATTTCCATCTTGTGCTCAGTAGTCACAATGGTTTCCTGTGTGTAATTATGTGTTTTTGTACCCTGCAATACTTGCTCCAAAAGGCTCTGAGAGGAGAAATGCTCATGATCAGTTGATGGAACTGTCGGCAGAACGCTGGCAGAACTAACACTCTGCTGGAATGGGATCATTGGAGATTGTGGTGCTGATACTGAGAGTGGAGACATGGGAGGTGCACAGGCATTCAACACTGTCTGATGACTGGTGCCTTGGAGGACAGGCAAGTGGAGTTCACCAGGCACTGCAAATGTGTTGCTGGGCTCAGTATCACAGTGTAAATTGATGTGTCCTGAGTTGTAACTCACAGCCTGAAGCATTGGAGTGGTGATTGACATGGCACGGGGGCGAGGAGCCTGGTAATGTGGCAGACTACTTGACTGGCTGTTCACTGAGTTAGAGCGTACCACTTTGGCTGCCACAGTGGAATGTCTGGTTCGACCAAGTGAACCATTCTGCATCTGATGTGTTGCCAAGTATGAAACACTTTGGTTCAGTACCGTCTGTCCAGAGTTGTGCCTTGATCGAGGCACAGGGGTATTACGTGGAGATACAAATGGGCTTGCATTGGCACTGGATGGCTTTGAAGATGCTCGATGTGGACCCAAAGGTGAGTGAGGGCCTGGGGATATTGGAGTGAAACTGAATATTCGTCGCCTCGTGTTTGGACTTGGTGGAACTGATGCTGTGGTATGGTGTACTCCATCCTGATAATGTTCCACCACCGATGTCTCAAAACTTACTCGACGACGGGAACCGAGGCCAGTGTGGGTACTACTACTGGTCAGCAATGATGGAAGAAGCAGGGCTGGTTTTCCTGCAGTACGATTCTGACATCTCTGTGACAAAAGAGACAGACTAGCTGAAGCAGGGCCAGCAGAGGCTGTGAGGTTTCCAGCTGTTGAATTTGGCAAGAATACATCTCCATTTCCAGGACTGGGATCTGTAAGATCCTCAACTGACAGAGAGGAAGATGGGGTTTCAGCTGAACTTAATGGAGCACTTCTTCCACCAGTTCGATTAAACAGACCATCTCTGACCACACCTGGAACCTGGTTCAGATTCCTTTCTAACAGCAGCCGGAGCTGGGACAGTTTGTCTGATTTGCTGCTCTCTGTTGTGGAAGAGTGAGTCAATGCAGCCTCTCTTTGTGTTCCATCCTCTGGTTCCTCATTACTCGATGAACTATTCTGATGCTGGAAGTACCTCATTAGTTCCTCTTCCTGTTCCTGTGAGTTGTTTCCACCATGCAGGTAGTCATCCAAAGCATCTTTTTCCAGACAGCCAATACTAACTGAACTCGGTTCCTTCTTTGTACCACCAGTCAGTAATACAGCACCTCCATTAGGTTTCTCTGTGTGCTTGATACTTCCCTCTTCTCTATGCCCTCCATCTCCCTTATCTCCTACATCTTCAGGCTTTGGCTGAATAGGTTTGTACTTTTTCTTCGGCGATTTTTGTTGTAGAATTGGTGGGAAGATAATCACATTGGTCAGCTGTTTAATGGCCGGTTTGTTGGGGTTGTTGAGTCGTGGTATTGGTAGCTTGCTGGCTGGGCTACTCTCTAGTTTGGCATTTGGATTTAATAGCTGCTTCCCTCCCTCACTCTCTGACTGGGTAGAAGGTCTCTTGGCAACACTATGATTTAGCTCCTGTACTGGAGAGAATGAGGTGGGAGGTTTGTTTGTACTTGTGGTGTTGAGATGATGTGCGGTAGATGTCCCAGCTTCATCCACACAGTTTGCAGAATGAGACCGCTTCAAGCTTGCAACTTCAGCTCTTGAAGAGTCCGTGACGGATGGCCCCTCTGCTTCCAGAGTATTTACTACGGCACTGCGATAACATGAGGGTTTGAAGGCAGTTTTGTGGTATGCTGCACTGTCCTTACTAATGCCATTTTCCTGCACAGTACTTCCATTTAATGTCCCTGGCATTAACTTTCCCCCACCCTGCTGTGTCTTGCAGTTTCGTCTGCCTCTTCCCCGCCCAGCCTTGCTTTGGCCTTTATCACAGATTGGCCCATTTTCTGAGCAGTTTCCCTGAGTTGCTGTATTTGTACTACCATGGCTTGTTTCCTTCAGACTCAGCTTTGCCCGCTTACCCTTCCCTTTCTCTGAAATTGATGGCAGATGGTTCCTCTTGGTCAGAGCTTCTGTCTGCTGCTCCTGTTGACATAATACCACCATCAGAGTTTTACTTCACATTATTTAGTACAATTCAAATGTCATACTTGGACACATTAATAAATCTTGTTAGTAATTCTAATAGTCATAGAGTTGGACTCACCTGACAAAACCTATTTATACCAAAATGAAACTTCATACACAATGTGGTACTAAATGAACAGTACACTTGCTTGATCAATAAAACTAAAAATTGATAAGCATAAACAAATCTGACAGTTCAAAATGCCCTTTCAGCCCACAACATGACTGCAGTTTTCCGTCCATTCTACCAATACATCAAAAAAACACTAATAACATTTAACTTGGCAGGGAATGCTATATTCTGTTCTCCTTTATATCAATGGCACAACAACTCCCAGCACACAGCTGCTGAGTATAATTTGCCTGTATCTCTGCATCCATGCAGCTATACCATGTTACCACATTCCTGAAGAACTCGTCCAGCCACATGGCTGCAAAACTGATCACTAGATAATTATGTATTGCAAAAACTTCACAACTGGAAATTTATTTAAATTCTGTGATATCCAAAACTAATTTTATTATGTGAAACAAGACTGGACAAAGGAGAAACTCAATATTGGTAAATATTTCCCTGACTATACAATGAACTAAACTCACCAGAAATAAATAAGAAAAGCAAGACAGAAGGGACGGAAAATAATGAAAGTTATTGGATTTAACATGAATACAATCTTGAACATTATTCTCTATACATAAAGTATCATGTAGATACAGTTATGCCATACACATAATTTATACAGTAACTTTTGAGAACTAATGAATAAATGTTTAGATAATCCACACTTCAGTTTACAATTTACATTGAACACAATGAGCAAGTTAGCTGAAGCAGTAGCACTTCACACTTATACTTGGAGGTACCTGCTTTCAGTCTCAGCGGGGACACAGATCACCCTGATGTTTCTCAAGTACTACCTCAGTCCATCCAGACAAATGCTAGGACAGTACCTTATATTAGGCCATGATCACTTCCACATCCTATCCAATTCACTGTATATTATCATCCTATCATTTTATACTCTACAGTATGTGACAGCATTGTTAAATAAACTACAAATAAATAACACTTATAACAAACACTTTCTCATCCACACTACCATAAAGGAAAACATCCACAACATAGATTTTGTTATTTTCACTGATAGGTTCATGCTGTGACTACCTGAGAAAACCACATGCTTAACACAAGGTAACAATCACAGCATGACCTGCTATTATACACATTCCAAAAACATGAAATTCGGCACACGCAAAAAGAATATTGTATTATAACAGAATTAAATACCCTCTTTTACTTTCACACAATACCATACCAAATACAAAACCAAATACATGCAGCTCCATCATGAACATCTCTCTGGTCACTCTTTATCACACTTCATTATTTTCAGGCTTCCATGCCATTACCATGTTTGAGTGATGAAAATATGTTGTGGTTGTCTGGTTTGTCAACATCAGAGAAACTGGCATTCTCACCTTTACAGCAACAAAAATGACAGCACACCAGTCCCCATATTTACATCATCAGAATATGGGGCAATGAAGGAAGTATGAAGCATCCACCTACTTAAACGGAGGTGTTTCAGAATGTAGACAAAGGCAATGTGTACTGTATATGGATTCTAACTGCTCTCAGTCACTTTACTGTACAGAGAGGATACTTGCCTCAAAACTTTGGCTATTTTTGTCAACCACACAACATGTTCAGTTAGAACCTTCACCTACAAACTGAAGACAACAAATTCATTACTACCTTTTTTCATCTTATGAATATCATACAGTGCCACTAAATATATTAAATAATCTACAATAACCCCTCAAAGACTAAACGTGTCTGTTTTATATAAGGACTCAGTGCGTACCGCACGGTCAACACTCTCCACCTCGGTTATACGAAAGCAATCTGCTAATGCTGTGTAAGGCACAAATCGCCGTTTGTTGGGAGATCTGTACAAAACACATAAATACAATGTGAGCATCATGTAGAATTTTTTAATATTAAACCTGGTGGTATGTGAAGTAATCACTAGGCTCTTAAAGGTTAATGGGGTATTGTCTAATTTATGAGATGAAGATTACACCTAGCCAGAAGCAAAAATGAAACTTTCATATTTACAAAAATGTAAACAGAATTCTCACCTGCAGTCTGCGTTTCTGTTCCCGAATAACTTCACGTTCTTGAAGTTTTCGCTGGAGCTGTAACTGTGTTTCACGATGCTTACTTGCTGTACTACCTGGTGGCACCACTTGCATGCCCGAAGGGGAAGTTCCACTCACTGCTGTCAATGAGACAATAAAAAAAAGATGTTATGTTTCTACAGTTGTTGAGGACAGCTTATTAGACTGCAAAAAGCCTTGGTATTTATTTCATTCATCATCATGCTACAAAAAATTGTGGAACTTCACTTGCATGGTGCCTTGTTTATATTACATTTATATAGTACGCCAAAAAGAAGAAGCAAGAGGAATGGAAAACAGAAGAGGATGACAATATAAAACAAAATGTGTCAGTATGGAACATTACTATGGACTTGAGTGAACAACAAATCCCTGGTAGTCACATAGTTTTTGGCCAACTAAGGTTAGAATCACAGGTTCAAATCCGGCTCAGACCTCAGATGTTCGTGCCTGTTTTCCCTCACTTCCAGTCGGTATAATCATCATTTCAGTTACTTTGATTTATAAGTCTTACATTAGCTAGAGTCATGTACGGACAAAACACAGTAAGAATCCTCAAGTTTAATTCCCAGGATTAAGAAAACCTCTTAAAATTATTACTAAATGTATAGTCATTTCACATTTTTTCCGAAGAATGCTCTCCCACTGCTCTGAACTAGGCAGCAAATCAGACGTGCCTACTCAAAATTATCTCCCTACAGTCCTTTCAAATCCACTGACCTATCAAAACATGAAACAACCAACACTTTGTTTATTCATTTTGTTCCACATCTCCTACGAGGTACGACAATTTAATTCCCGGAATAGTCGCAGCGTGTCGCTGGGGTGTTGAGTTAGGCAAACTCGTGTACTCAAGCACGTTTGGACAAGTTCCAACTTGCATCCACATGAGCCACAGACCAAATGAGTTGTTCATTCCCGAGCAGCAAAGGAAGAAATACGTGTCCGTGGTTACAGTTGGCGGAAAAATGAGTGACAAGAATCTGGAACAGCGGATAAACATCAAGTTTTGTGTGAAGATTGGTAAAAGTGCTAGTGAAACGTTAGCCTTATTAACAGTGGTTTATGGTGAATATGCTATGAAGAAATCACGTGTTTTTGAATGGCACAGGCAGTTAAGGAAGGGCAAGACGATGTGCAAGATGACCCAAGAAGTGAGCAGCCAAAAACGCAAAGTACAGATGCAAACGTAGACAGAGTACAAAACTTGGTGCGCTCAGATCGAAGATTAGGTGTGAGAGTAGTAGCAGAATTGAATATGAATATGGAAACAGTGTGACAGATTGTAAAGGAAGATTTAGGAATGAGAAAAATTTCCGCAAAAATGGTGCTTCGAAACTTGACACATGACCAAAAAAACATCGGCTTCACATTTCATCTGATCTTTTACGCAATGCAGAGATGTTTTATAGGGTCATTACCGGTGATGAAACTCGGTGTTTTCAATACGACCCAGAAACAAAATGAAAGAGCATGCAGTGGAAAACACAGAATTCACCTCAGCCGAGAAAAACACACATGTCTCAGTCACAGGTCAAGACCATGCTTGTGTGTTTCTTTGATCACAAAGGGATATTTCACTATGAATTCATTGCACATGGACAAACAGTAAATCAACAGTGTTATCTGGAAGTGCTGACAAGGTTACAGGAATCTGTTCAGAGGAAAAGACCCGGATTCTGGCCTGATAATGGATTCTCCACCACGACAATGCCCCTGCACATGATGCGTTAGGAGTTTGCGAGTTCCTGGCTAAGAACTCCTTTACAAAAATGGACCATCCACCTTATTCACCCGACTTAGCCCCCTGCGATTTTTGGATCCTTCCAGAATTAAAAAATGCCCTGAGGGGACAAAGATTTGCTGACCTTTCTGACATCCAATGCAACATGAAAACGTTACTGCGAGGTATTCCGGAAAACGATTTTCAAAACTGTTTCCAGCAGTGGCACCATCATCCCACGAAGTGCATAGCTTCACAAGGAGAGTATTTCGAAGGCAACAGCAGCTGCTAGCGCAAATGTAAGCAAATTTTGCTTTCACAGGGCCATTCCGGGAATTAAATTGTCCAAACATGTATATGATAAATAACAAACATATCAGAAATAGTATACACTTATGATGGTAATAATGATAAGTTGAAGGTGATGATATCGGTCGTGGTGGTGGAGGAGGAGGAGGAGGAGGAGGAG
>Ga0209629_10001362_pt1 | contig 15329 bp, 13 predicted proteins | sample TergutCu122P5_FD_187286 | JGI IMG/M metagenome (GOLD analysis project Ga0209629, IMG submission 187286) | Cubitermes ugandensis P5 segment gut microbial communities from Kakamega Forest, Kenya - Cu122 P5 (SPAdes) (version 2) | ecosystem: Host-associated > Arthropoda: Insects > Digestive system...
GGGGGGGGGGATTTGGTGCGCAGCATTGCTAAAGACAGCGACACCGGCTTAAACCGACAGATATTAAGTAATTCTGTCAAAAGGAAAGCAATGGAGGACTTGTGTGAAAGAACGCGGAAACTGATTCGCAAAGTACAAAGCCAGGACTTGGACACTCTCACATATACACACCGAACATTAGGGGGAGCAGTCATAAAGCACGCTCCTCCCAACTGCTTCTTCTTCCAACAAATACTAAAGATACTCATGAAGCAGTAAGTGCTGTGCACGTGTTAACAACTGAGAAAGAACAGTTTTTGCTTGCTGTTGACTCGGCAAGAGATAGTGTAATGTTTTCCTGAAAAACTAACATACAGTTCGTTGGCTCAGTTGATGTACTTTACGCGGACGGGACATTCATATCAATGCTAAAGTTTTTAAACCAACTATTTTTCAGTTCCTAGACTCAACAGTGGTCGCTGTGTTCCACGTGCATTTTTCTTACTGACCAGTAAACCTCAAATGTCATATGATGATGTGTTCAGATATACAATAGCAGAGGCTTCAAAACTTGGTGTGAATGTTTGCCCAATCATTGTTTATGCCGACTTCGTATCCGCTATGCACAGTGCACTGACAACAGTGTGGCCGAGCTGTGAAGTTAAAGCACGTATCCATTTCGGACAGTGCTGTTGGAAGACAATGCAATCTTTGGTACTCAGCCAGCAGTACAGAGAGGAATACTCTGAGGTAAGTTTGTTCTTGAAGAAAGTATTAGGACTCTTGCTTGTACCACCAGCGGAAGTCAGCGGCTGCTTCGCGTTTGACTTTACTTCCAATCTTCCAAATTACAGGCGAGTGACAATTTAACAACCAACTTCTAGGGCAGTGTTTTTTAAACTCTTTGCTCGCAGACCTCTTTAGGCTTCGAAAAGTAACCACAGATCCTTACGTCCTTTCACAAATAGTTATAGTGTGTCCGAATGATAGGTATACGCAATTGAAACTTTATAGCTCATTAGTGATTTAGATAGCAACGAATACAACTAGTAGCATACGTAACAATGCGTTGCATAATTTGACCTGAATGAAACTGACTGTCGCTCGCTTTGTGGGTACAGGGAGTTTCTTAATTAGACATTCTAACGGTCATACGAAATAAACACATCGCCAATTAAAGTTTATTGATTGTTTTTAAGAAAACATTCTTCGTTTAATTTCAAAATAAATAAACTTCAGCGTAGCCATTACGGAAATGTATCCACGGAATCCGCGGGAGCTGTTCGCGGATCCCTTAGAATCCCAGGAGCACACTTTGGGAACCACTGATCTAGAACATTATATTGACTCAGGCTCTACTTTTCCTCCCTCTGTTGGTTTGAATGTTCTGCATTATCATTGAGGACCGCAAACGTATCGCTCACTGGCACAACCCAAAAATTTCCATTTGGAGTTAATATGTACTACGATTGGGCTCAAAAATATAACTACTACATCTGACAATACCGGCACACTTCTTGGTCAAAACATACCCTACTAGATGCTGTTATTATCGCATTTAGTTGTCTTTTTTTTTTTTTTGCTGAAATGTAGTATTAACTCCAAATGGGCAATTTGTGGATTGTTCCAGTATTGCATTCAATGAGCCATATGTGAATTACAATCGTATCGTAATTTAGGGGAGAGGTAGACTAGTTGGCTACAGGTGTAAGTTGGCACAAGGGCCTTAACTCCCAACTACTGCGCAGAATAACAACACCTGGAAATTTGTACTCTTCAGTAACTTCTCCTGAGAGCGGTCAGCAAGAGTCAGTGGTCTGTGAGCTATGACCGAAGCGTGGTCTGGTGTTTTAATTTTTTACACCACAAGAAGTATTTTTTCCTCGCTGTATTTAATGTTTTGTGCTTAATATCTGGTTACAGCTACACGTGATATTGTGCCACCCCTGAAGAATACCTCCTTTTGGCTAACTTTGGAGCTAGTGAGAATTGTAGACTTCTGCTGCGTTCGAGGGTGATGCGGTTAAAAACATTAAAAGGTGGCAAGGGGGAAGTCGGCACACGCAGCGTGGGGCTTGTTGGCTCATGTGTCCGCTTGCCCCGCTTTTGGTAGGTAAATTACTGGTTAATTTTTTACCAGTCTGATCTTTTTATCTCCATTTTAAGAAGCTAAATAATGCGTACTTGCAAGAAGAGGTCAGGTAGAAGCAACACACGCCTTGACGCACTGCTACGAGATGTGAGAGGGGTGGGAAAAAGTGGAACGTAAACAGGAAGCGGACGAAGGACTTTCAGATTCATTTTCTTATTTTGTCAGTACACTGCAACAGGGTACGACAGACTGACGTAAAGAGCACCTCACCAACACTGTCATTGAACACAGGGTAAGTTAAACACATTTAACACGCGGTCCATCCATATGGGTAGATGGCGGAGGATCATTTTGTAAGATATGCAAATCACTCCATAGCACATGCCAAGCCTTCGAAAGAGAGACCAGTAATTATGTTGCTGGACAACCACGATTTGCATTTGTCCATACAGACAATAGAGTAGTGCAAGCATAGTGGGGTGGCTGTCCTCATCTTTCCTCCACACTGCACCCATAAACTCCAGCCTCGTAACAAATCTGTCAAAGGATCGCTTACGACGTATGTCTCCCTCACATATGATGCCTGCATAACTAACCATCAGGTACAGCAGTGACAATGCATTTCATCCCTTGTGCCTTGAACACATCTTTACATCAGACGTCTTTTCCTGCAAATATCAAAACAGGTTTCCAGGTTCTGGAATTTACATTTTCAGCGGGGATATTTTTCACATCTAAGACTTTATGGAAGCTTAGGCTGCAGATAGAGCTGTTTGTCCTATGGAGGCTCCATCTTCCAGTAGCAACAGTAAACTTGCTGACTTTTCATGGTTCTCCCGAATGATCATCATCTGCTGCAAAAGTAGCAACACATCCTGCCTACCCAGAGGACGTTCGAAACCTTCCAAAATCGTAATCAAAGAGAGAGAGAGAGAATATAAACAGAGCAGAAGAGCAACTGCCAGTTTGACTTGATACCTTTGTCAAAAATGCTTTGACACCCAGTACAGCGGAAGGCTCGGAGAAAATGAGCGACGAACTTGGCCTGCAAGAGTAGGAAACAGAAGCTGCCACATATCTAAAGAAAGATTCACAAAATAAACACAAAAATAATTTTAAAAAATCCAAAAATTCATGCAAGACTGACGAAGAAGATTCGGAGGATACTTGCTGCCTCTTTTGTCTTAGCACATTTAGTGAAATGTGAAGAATGCATTGCTGGCAGTCCCAACAGTGTTTACTTAAACTGCCGGTGTAATGAAACTGGAATACTTTATTTAGAATGAAAACTTATGTTGCTGGTGATAGACTAGTGTTATATTGAATTATCTTTCCTTCTGACCTCTTTTACCAATTTAAGTAAATGTGTTGAATTTTGTTCCGAATTGTTTTCAAACTATTTTATTGCCACGGTAACACCTTGTTGTTCTTTACAACATGTATCTGACACATTTGTTTTCTTAACCATTACATTAATCGTTATCTGTTTCTTTTACACCTTGAAAAGTTGGCATCTTGATTTTCTCTGTACTTTTACCTTATGATAATTCACCCTGTCTGCGAGGCGGGTTGGCACACGTGCAGAGGTTAGGGTAAACGCCTTTCCTGCCTCTTCCTTATTAATAGCGTCAAGTATGTGTAGGTCAGGTTGTAGCCCAAGAGTGTTGCTATCCTTAAGTGCTATTACATTCAACCTAACATGTACAGGAAAAATGTGAAAAATTATAACGTGAAAAGTGTACCAACTATCACGCCTTTTCTACTGATCGTGTGTGGTGGCCTTATTTACGGTCATTTGTACTCGTGGCTATGTCCGTTAAGAGTCTGAACCTAAAATAAAGTGCATGATTCAATGTAATGCAATGCAATATATAGTCTAGCGGAAGTAATACGAATATGCAAGCAGGTGATAGGCTTTCCCTGAATTGTGAAGTTCCTAGCATGAAGGCCTATTGGTAACAGCTGGGAGTGGGAACTGGATTATGCAGCAGTCTTAAGTACCGCCTTGTGGTGTTAGCTAGCGCGAATTTATTACGAGAAACTTATTTATTACATAATTGGATGTGTAATACTCTTATGTGTCACATGGTGGTTAGATAGTCGTAGAAGTATGTGTGCCCTGCACGCAGTCCATAAAATAATAAGAATATTTCGTCGTCGAATCTGCGCAGCGGATTTCTTTAAAATCTGGGTTTGGGACGATTGAATTACCCGTTCGCATCAGTCCGTATACTCCCAGCTTCATATGCAGTTCAAACGGGAATACTGTTTTTCTCAAAACTAAGTGAGGGTTCAATGAGCGGTTTTTATTTAGAACAATTTTCGGTGTGAGGTAGGCATATCTAACTATATTCTGTGAATAATTACAGCTTTTATTTGGAACAGTTTCCGATATGATGTAGGTATTCGTACAAAATTCTTGGAATAATTATGCATGGTTACACAGTGTTGCGCATATGTAGTGTGTGTGTGTGTGTGGGGGGGGGAGGGTTTGAAGCAGTGTGGGGCCTATCTGTACATGTATGTGAAATAAATAAACACTCTTGGAAATAAATCCGTGTGTATATGACAAGATAGACAGCTTGAAATAGCGGTGTTTTTTGGTCCGTGGAGTTGTCTTCCCTGAGGATGGTAATGGCCGCCACCGAAACGTGTCGGAAGGTAACTTGACTCTGTAAGTATTTTTGAGCCGTTATATATGCATAATGTTGGATCAGTTTGTAGGCAATAACGTTTGGACTGTACAGTGTGCAGTGTCACGAATAACGCATTGGAGAAAATGTGTTCCACCTTACCGATCTTACATTTTCGTAATACATTCTGTGTCTGTTTCTAAGTCGGAAATGCATACGTTAATGAACAACGATGGCACATTGAGTAAAGCGACTAGCCAACGGAATGGTTGACCGTAGAGTCGAGTTTGGAATTCTGACAGGGACAGAGACGTTTCCTTCTCCACAACGTTCACATCGGCTGTGGGTCCCACCTGGCTTTCCCATTCAGTGGGTATTAGGGGCTTGCTCTCCTCGAGTAAGATGGCTGGAACGTGAAGCTGAATACTCCCCCATTAGTTCCGACCTTAATTCGTGGGGCTATATAACTCCATTCACCCGTACGCCTTCATGATTCATAGTTCTTAATCACAGGTACAATCTAACCGTTAACATGTAACAAAACCGAATGCCTATCAAGAGTACAGTAACAGTTTCGTAAAATAAAGGTTTGTGTTAGTGCATAGGTATTATTGTTATTTTGTGAATAAAAGGGTCCGCAATTAAAAAAAAGTATTGTTTTAAACAGTACAAATTATGTGATCATAAGCACAATTACAGCACACCCAGGCATTGTGTTACGCCCCAGTTTCGTTCCTGGAAAAGTGGGCGTAATTAAAAAAGACGAAAATAAAAAATTACATTCCCTTAAGAAATAATGGAATAGGCAGGGGTTGGTGGCAGTCATACCAATGACAGCCTGTTCATATGCGGTATATGCACATGTAATTATTATATTATTATTGTATTACTGATTAATAATATATAAATATACAGTATTAATTTTCAGTGTACATAAATTGTAAAAGAACTTGTGTACACTTCTTATGGATGGAATATGTTCCTTATCGCCGTTGTCACAGATGCCTACATTCTCTTTCCAAACCTTTAAAACTGAGTTTTTTTTTTCCTCCATTGGGTGTGTCATCTTGGTGTTTGTATACAGAACAAAACAAAATTCCAAATAAACAAGCCAAAGGGAGTTAAAAAATTAGAGCTCGAAAATTACGAAGTATTGTAACTTGGCAAGGGGCCTTAAATCAAAAAGGCATAAAAGAAACATGCGTAAAACCAGACCTGCGTACATAGTGTGCTATGATTTTTCACACCGAGAGAGAGAAAGAGAGAGAGAGAGAGAAAGAGAGAGAGAGAGACAACGTGGATTTAACTGGCATGGGACATTTGCCATGTTTAGGAACTACCGTATTTCCCGGCCCATAAGACGCACCGGCCCACAAGACGCATCGTGATTTTTTCGTTAGAAATAATGATGAATGTATTTTAATTTTAGTAATTTATTGGAAGAAAACAGGATTGTTACATACCAAAATTAGCAACCATGATATAATTTATTCATCATAGAAACCCGGAAAATCGTCGTCACTGCCACTAAAATCATCTTCATGGTTGTTTTTACTCGATGCATCACTTTCTTCATATAAAATGTCATCTTCATTTCCATCTAGTGCATTGTTAATGCCACATTTTTTTAAAGACTTTACAATAGTCTCACTTTTAACTCGCTGCCAGGAATTTTTCACCCACTCGCAAACATTAGAAATCGAAGGCCGTTTCACTCTTCCTGCCGGTGTAATGTTATGAGTCGGTGCCTCAGTCCACTTTGCCCATTCCTCATGCATAAATCCCTTGAACGGTTTATTAACTGAAACGTCCAGGGGCTATAATTGACTAGTTAATCCACCAGGAATTACTGCGAGATGCGTCTTCAGTTTAGTGGCAAGCCTTTTTGTTAATTCTGTTACATGTGCCTTGAACTGATCGCACATTAATAAAGATGGTTTTTTAAGAAGACCACCTAGACGCTTGGACCACACTTTCTGTAACCACAGCTTCATTCCTTCTCCATCCATCCATCCTTTAGAATGAACATGAACGTAAATCCCATGTGGAATTACATCATTAGGCCGCGTTTTTCTTTTAAGATTAATAAAGGTGGAAGCTTTGTGCCATCAGCACAGCACGCAAGAACAACAGTGTAACGCGTCTTCTTATTACCAGAAGTCTTTATCATAATTGTCTTAGCACCTTCAACATCCACTGTTTTATTCGATGGAACATCAAACGTCAAAGGTACCTCATCAATGTTCCCTAATTGTCCTATCTCAAAACACAGCTTCTTTCTCATGTTTATGACATATTTATGGAATTCTACAATCTTTCTTTCGCACTCACGGGGAAGTTTTTACGCTATTGTAGTTTTTGTACGCATACACAGGCCATTTCTTCTCATATGGTAAATCTTTCGCACCACGAAGTTGTTCCAGCACAATCAGTAATAGACATTTCGATGGCTAGTCTTCTCGCTTCAGTTAAAGTCATTTTCGTTTGATAAGCAATTCCATTCTTCCTGTGATCTATTATCCAGTTCTTAACATATTCTTCAAGTTTTGGCCCTTTAGGAGCACATGAACGTAATTTTTTTTTACTCTTATCTGCTTTGATTGAATCTTTCCTTTGCTTCCTCCATTCTCGTATCATCTTCTCTGTCGGAGGTGAGCCAAAACACCTTTCAGCTGCCCGGTTTCCGTGTTTTTCAGCGTAATTCACGACTTCCATTTTAAATGCAATACTGTAAGATAATCGACTCTCTTTTGATCCCATGAGGGTTTTCTTTGATTTTAAACTTTAAATTTAACTCTTTAATCACTGTTTGTAAAAACGTAAATACACACAAAACAGATATACTTTAAGGGACGTGTAACGCACTTGAATTACTGCACTTTGCTACTGCAGCAGCGTAAATACCCGGAATCACATGTGATGCAATGTATACGTTAGGGTAAATCCCCGGATAAGAAGGTACACCGTTCACAAGCAGTGATGCCAGATCTCATGATTTGGAAGCAAATTTCACCGTCTCACGATAAAAATGTTGTATATTAGATGTACGGGTATTTATAAGTTTGGAAATAATACTTACCCTCGGCGTATAAGACGCAGGTCGAATTTAGGTCACATTTTTCGGGAAAAACATTGCGTCTTATGCGCCGGGAAATACGGTAATATCTCTTCTGGAAATCTACCAACATAAAACTGACTATCTTGTATAATCCTGACCTTTGAAATGGATGCTAGTTTAGGAAAGCAGTGTGCTGCGGTGCTAAAACGTTAGAAGTTTTGTTGCGTTTTAACACTGTGCTTCATGGAGTGATGGTGGACCGTGGTAAGTGTTTCTCGAACGCGCGACTAGTGTTTTACTGAGCTACCCTTTCACGATAATTAAAAAGCGACGTTTCTATCAGGGATATTGATGGTTCTCGTTAATATGCCATATAAAGTTAAACTGTCAAAAGTAATGACAATTTTTGTCATTTCTCACTTCTTGAATGCTGATGTAGGATCGCAATATAATGACGTTTAAAAGGTAAAGTAGTCACTGCACACACCCTAAAGACGTATGGAGGAGTAGACGTATAGCTCCACTCATTCTAAACCTCGTCTTTGGATAGGCGTATTGTCAGCTGCACGCCCCGGCCGAGGCATAAGATAAACGACGTAATACTAATATACATATAAGTACTATTATGCCGTGCCTTGACTCAGGCGTTTAGTAGCCGGCGGTGATCCGGTTTCGATCCCAGGCCAGTCTGTGTGGGATTTGTGTTGGACAGATTGGCACAGGGGTCGGTCCTTCTCCGAATAATTCGGGTTCTCCTGTCATTATTCCACCAACACTCCATAATTATGCTTCATTCACTAAGTTCCGACGCTATATAATCTTAATTGATATCGCCATTAAATATAACACCTTTCTCCTTACCCACTATTCTAGTCCTATACTTCATAGTTTCGACATACAGGGACTCACGTTAACGCCGAACATACCTTTTGGCGCTACAGGGAACTGTGATATATTGTGGCTTAGAATTATTGCACTCAGAGAGTGGATTTGTTCATTGAAAGTTCCTGAACTCTAGATTAGACTATATATTAGATACAATCGTTTGATGAAATAAGCTTCAAGATGATGATTAATGGGTCCATAGAGGATTCTCTGCCATTAGGTAAACCGCGAAAGAAAAGCTGGCTTAATTGTAATCCTGGGGTTAAATTACGTCTGTATAATAACTGCAGCAACTGGCAGAGAAGTACCGCTTTGCACTTTGCTGTCCGCCTGGCCTGTTATAGATTCGCCTATGAACCTGTCCTACTCCACTTCAAAACATTTACAACCCAATGGCTGGCGAATCGGTTCATCTTGATAGCTTCTTGCCTTGTCATAAGAAACTGAAATGGAAGTAGTGTGTATGTTAAATGTAAACCAACTAGTGTATTTGGTCTGCTCAACAAAAAATTAAATTACAAACCGGTGTGTTGTGTGCGGTAAGACACTTTGGATTATCTTTTCCGTAACAGGGCATAGACCAGACGCGCGACCCTTGTCAGTTTATACTTCATTTTGAAACAGTGACGGTTTCATGCAGTTGGTAGGACTTGAAAACAGTGCATCGTCGCACATGGAACTTACCTACATAAAGACATAATGCACTCATACACGGACATAATCCTTGTATGAAATGAGTTTCGAACCTACGAATGCAGTGTTCAGGCTGTTGAAGACCATTGCGTCTTAGTGGACACTTTGAAACAAACAGTGTAGAAGATTGTAAATGAAAGCCTCTGTGAATGAAGGTATCTCAGTAAATGAAACGACTGGCTATGATCTTGTGACTGTGGATCGATTCCCGGGTGGGACAGGGATTTTTCTCTTCACCACTTTGTCGGGACCGACTCTGTGACCCAGCCAGCTTCCTGCCCAATAATTACTACGCATGGGTAAATTGATCGGAGCGTGGAACTGATTACTCAACATTTAAGTGCGTAAGTGCCACGTATAAGAATCTGTGGCCCTGTACCTCTACGCCTGTACATAAAATTGTGCATCGGTGCGTGATTAAACACGAGAAGTGCTTTGTCAATTATATGCGCGATTTATCTGTTTAAAATAGTGTTGTGGAAGTCGTTAAATGTATTTTTTTTTGCAGAAATTTCGATGAAATTGAGGAACAAAATGCAGCAGAATTTTAAGACGACGAAATTTTGAAATACATGATCTTGGAACGGGGAAAATTGGAGGATAATATTAAAGTGAATAGAGAGCTAGAGAGAGAGAGAGAGACGTAGTAGGCTACTGTGACTTCCAGTGCATAATTATAATCCCGTGACAAGGTACTGTTTTGAATGGTTCTGAACTTCCAAATTGCAGTATTAGAACCTTACAGTTTTCTGGTTTCAGTACGTATGAATAATACTTCTGATTCGATGAGTGAGGACCAGAAATTTAGTTTAACGTAGTAAGACGTTTTCACGTATAGTCTAATTGCTTGACAACTGGACGTATCACTGGCAGATTCGTAATCTCGTGGAAGCGATTATCAGCACAGCATTTCTCGATACTTTTCATTTTGGATGTTTAATAACTGCACTTCCAGCAGCGTGTTTGACATGTCCTCTAGCTAGACAATGAGGCTCCTCCTGCGGTAACAGATAATGGCGAGAGCTCGATGTGGCCAGAAATTATCACAGTGGTCTGCCGACATGGAGTGATATTTACTGGATGTGACTTGTGGGTCTGGTAGAGCACGGTTGCACAACCCTAGTGACATTCCTTTTGTAACAAGGGATGGCGTTAATTATGAATGGCAGGCGTTTCACGCAGGCGACTTCATCGTACAAAATACGTTGGTATGCCGTAGGGCACTTCCTGCCTCTTTTATTCCATGCTGAACTATCAAAGAGTGGAAGATTTGTCGCAAGAGATTTAAATGCTATGTCGAATTCCTTTTGTTGGGTCTGGTTGTGGAGGAAATACTTTGAAGGAATGTTTTAAGTGGAAACTCAACCAGCATGCCCTCTTATAATTTCGTGACAACCTTGTAAGGTCTCCTTCTCTGATTTTGGATCGTCCGTTGAAAATGACTGAATTGTTTGGGTACGTTGCCTGGAGAGCTCGTGCTACAAGTTACCCAGACAGAAGAGATATCCCGTCGAATTTCTAGCAGATTTCTATCAAGAGCATGTGGCGCGTATGAGGGAGGGGAGGGGGGTGCACAGGGTTCTGGTGGGGAAACCTGAGGGAAAGAGGCCATTGGGGAGACCCAGACGTAGATGGGAGGATAATATTAAGATGGATCTTCCGGAAGTGGGAGGAGGTTGTGGGGACTGGATAGAGTTGGCTCAGGATAGGGACAGGTGGCGGGCACTTGTGAGTACGGTAATGAACTTTCGGGTTCCAGAAAAGAGGGGAATTTCTTGACTAGCTGCAGAACCAGTTAGCTTCTCAAGAAAGACTCTGTTCCATGGAGTAAGTAAGTAAGTATTCTATCAAGAGCGGTTCCTTTTTAAGTTTATATTCGGAAGAGTGACAGCGCCATCTTGTCTCGTGCTGGTTTGAGACCATCTTTCATGAAGATAATAACTAATTTTCTTCATGTAGCAGAGTCCGTATTGAGAAACAGTTTCTCAGTCTTGCAGAAATTCCCCAGGTTTTACTGTACCCAAAGGTTCAGTATCATGTTCCGAACAGCAGGTCCCCCAGTTCGCTATCAGCAGCGATGGTGAAAGGTTGTGTGTGCAGGCTTCCTACACAGCGATAGCAGTGTTTGTTTGTATCGTGTACGCACCGCCACAGGCAGAATACACCGACGGAGGCCCCTACAACAGTCCACACAATAAGTGAAAGTCGGAATACCCTGGCTTGCTGCTTTGATTTGACTAGCCCTCGACTGACTACCTTTGAAATACACGAGTGGATTCACTCGCAGTTACAGGTATCCGAACATTCTGTTTTAATGATTCAGACTGACGGGACACGTAGACAGGTTTTCACTAAATTTACTGACTTTCATTTTGTACAAGACATCCTGAATGCCATAAATGGAGAAACTGTTTAAAAACACACCAGGGCGAAATCTCCCCTGTTAAACTAATATTGCTGGGATGGGACCAAGACGTATTCAACTGGCCAACCTGCCCCCAGAATTACGTAATACTACCATACGGATGGCTCTCTCCCAGTATGGAGACGTTCAATCAATCCAAGACGAAGCCTGGGCAAAACACTATCGTTACACTGTCTCAAATGGGGTACGGATAGTTATGATGACATTGAAAAAGCACATTTCCCCATACATCACTGTCGCAGGGTATAGTACACTCACATCATACGATGGTCAGCCGCAAACATGTTATGGCTGCGGCGACACCGAATATATGTATCATGTCTGCCTAAAACGCAGCGGAGCGAAGACCACTTCTCTGTCCCCAGTTGACCACGCATGGGCCAACATAGTCGCAGCCACGACTATATCTGTAGACGTGCCCGGCCTATCGGACGGTGTAAATATGGACACCCTGGACCACTGGCCGTTGAGGAGATGAGGTTTTCCGTCACCAGCAATGGACAAAGCAAACGAGTACCTGCCCCTTTAGAAGGACGGCAGCATACTTGTGACACGCTTCCCTTTCATACAACCGCTACCTCCAACCAGATCCGTGGTACCCTTACCCTCTTGAAGTGGGCCGACGAAGAACCCGAATTCGTTCAGACTCCATCCGTATGGGCAAGAACAGCGGAGGACGTCCCTGCCGTAGCCAAAGAATGGCCCATCCCTCCCCCAACCCGCCGCCGATTTTACAGACTTCCATAACTCACAACCATACCCTACCCTCTCTGTAATTGACACTGACGAGACCCAAGCGCAAAATAATACTTCCATTGATTCCTGCACTGAGCATGCGTCAGACGACTTTACGCGGACCGGTACGTCACGGGAGAAGTTAGGGTGGATAAGGCCAACGAAAAATCATAAACCCGGAAACGCTACAGGACAAGGACTCCCGTGATGTCCAAAGAAAAACACTAAAAGACTGTCACCCCTCCCTCTTCTCCCCCCTTACCCCATATGGACATATTACGCATAGCAACATTGAATGTTAATGGATTGTCTTCCCCCGCACGTCAAGACATGTTGAACGCCTTTGTCCGTTTGCACGACATAGATATCTTACTTATGCAAGAAGTGACGCACCCTTTCAATCCTGGTTTTCAAGGCTGTACTATACACTACAATATCGGCACATCACGACGAGGGACTGCCATCCTTACGCGTGATACCACAGTCGTTACTAATCTCTCCAGCATACCATCCGGCCGCGCCATAGCAGCAACACTCGGAATACTACACGTAATAAATGTATATGCCCCCTTCGGAACCTCCAAACGAGCCGAACGGGAGTCCTTCAACAACGACCTCCCCTTCTTTCTAGAATCTGCCTCTGACAACATATTACTGGGGGGTGATTTTAATTGCGTACAGGAGGTTGCAGATTCTACAGGGCAAGGCTCCTTCAGCCGCTCCCTAGCGACACTGGTACAGGGCTACGCACTACGCGACGCGTGGCAGGCGCGTCCAGTCAGTCATGCCTACACACATAACACCATACACGGAACGACTAGGACAGACCGTTTTTACCTGTTGCGTGACTTGCTGACCCGGAAGACCGGTATAGCGACGGTCGCCGCCGCCTTCACAGATCACCTGGCGGTGGTTCTCCGTTTATCATGGAGTACGCTGCTCACCAGACGAGGCCGCGATACGTGGAAATTAAACAGCGACATCCTTACCTCCGACCATGTAACGGAGGCCCTTTAACAACTTTGGATACGTTGGAAGCAACAACAACACCGATATGCTAACATCAACTTATGGTGGGTGCGACTTTGTAAAAAATCTACGTCGGATGTTCCAAAGTATGAAGGCTGAGAGCAGGCGCGACGTGCGTCGTTGAGAAGCATCTTATTACGAGTGCATATTTATCATACGAGCTGCGGACACAAACCCAGGTGAAATTGCTGCCTTACATAATTTGAAAGCCAAACTCATACGACTGCATACCAAGAGATTTCGGATGAGCATGCTGGACACCGCCGATGCCGACAATCTGCCAGGGGAACTGCCCACCCTATATCAACTTATACGTAGGCACCAACGACGTGTCACCAGGATTTTACGCAGTGTAAAAGACGAATACGGTGTTATTCAGACGTCTCCCGCTGGCTTTGCCTCTGCCTTCGTGATCTTCTTTCGGGAGAAATATCGCCATGTAAACGTCGACCCCGAATGTGTTAATGTCTTCGCTAATTTGGTCCGTGCTGAGCAACCGTCAAGTCCAATGCCTAACCATGAATCCCCATTTACCTTAGAAGAAATATACCAAGCCATTGATTCAGGATAGAAAAACAGATTTCCAGGCCGCGACGGCCTGGGCCTTGAATTTTGTAGATGTGCTAGGACAATTATGGGAGACGATATCCGCCGTGTTTTAAACACCATGTTCTTTGACGGAGCCTTTACCCCGCAACAAAAACTGGGAACAATTTTCTGTCTATCGAAGAACGGCCCGATGCTTACGCCGGCCGACCGTCGCCCGATAACCCTCCTGAACTCCAACTATAAGCTCCTTTCTCGACGGCTCCGACCACTCATGGACTTGCATCTACCATCCACGCAATACTGTGGGGTGACCGGGAATACGGTCCTCGACGCCGTGGCCACAGTGAGGGACGTAGCCTCATATGTAGAAAATGTAAACTCGTATTGTGTATCCTCACTCATGATTTTCAACCTTCATTCGACAGTATAGCTCATGAGTATCTGTTCACGATACACCGTTGCTATGGCCTCAGCCACCACTTTGTCACTCTTCTACAGCATTTGTAAACCGATACCACCTCTTACGTACAGATTAACGGTCACCTATACGGCCCTATCCCGATTCTTCGCGGGTCCGACAAGGGTGCCCGCTCAGTGTGGCCTTATACACTCTGTGCCTTCATCCCTTCCTCACCATGTTGAAACAACGCCTTCCAGGAGTACGTATAGGGCCGGACTCCGAATCTGTCTCCGTCGTTGCATACGCGGATGATGTAACTGTTTTCCTTACTTTTGCAGATGACATTACTACGGTATAAGAGGCCATACAACAGTTTGAGAGGGCGTCCGGTGCCCGACGTAACCCGCGCAAGTCCCGAACCCTTCCAATCGGGCGATGGTCTGCCCCCGACAACACCCTTGGCATTCCATGTCGACACCATGTGCGGATATTGGGAATTCACTTTTGGGGCACTCTACGACAGACCGTTTCCGCCTCGTGGGCACAACTTGTTGGATTGGTAAAAACACAAACCAGGTAATCCTATCCTCACACGCAGGATACTTTACGTCCTTGTCAACTTACTGGCACGATTTTGGTACGTGGCACAGGTCCTCCCCGCACCTCGGCTGTGCATACAACAGATCCATACAGCAGTCAAATATTTTATATGGCGAGGGGCCACGTTCCGACTACGCATCTCCACCCTACAATCTCGACGAACGGACGGTGGTTTGGAATTGCTGGACATTGCTGCCAAGTGTAGGGCGCTTTTGCTAAGCAGAATGTATGTGCAAGGCGCTCGTCCTGGT
>Ga0209629_10001363_pt1 | contig 15328 bp, 11 predicted proteins | sample TergutCu122P5_FD_187286 | JGI IMG/M metagenome (GOLD analysis project Ga0209629, IMG submission 187286) | Cubitermes ugandensis P5 segment gut microbial communities from Kakamega Forest, Kenya - Cu122 P5 (SPAdes) (version 2) | ecosystem: Host-associated > Arthropoda: Insects > Digestive system...
CCTGGATAAAAAATTTTATATACGAAGCTACTACTACTACTACTATTATTATTATCATTATTACTACTACTACTACTATTATTATTATCATTATTACTACTACTACTACTACTAATAATAATAATAGTGGACCTCAGCCACGCGGTTCACTTTCACCCTTCTCAGCCTCAGTCCAGACTCTATACTCCAACCTACAGATCTTCCTGCCCCTCCTAGTCCATCCTATTAGTGGCCGGTTGATAGCTAGCCTACTCCTACAGAAGTTTTCGCCCACCGTTGAAAATTTAAATGTTCGTACGCATATTCAGAAATTTCGTACGTTTATGACTTTGAAAACCCCCGGGGCGCATATTTCCAATTCATACATGCATTCGGCAATGGGAGGCAGGCTATACCTCAGAACCAATCGCGAAGCGGCACTTCTTCCTCAGTTTCGTTTGTTTCAATGTTGCATTCATCTGAATGAGATCTTACAGTAGAGTCGTTAACGTCAACAGTATTTATTTGAGATGGTTGATCGCCACCATTTCTTAATGGATGGTAAAATGACAGAGGTTCTGCCTCATCACCAAGTGCCACAACTGCTATCCTGTGCCTTGCTTCAGCAGTAACCCCAGGTGCATTTGGTGGAAGAAGTGAGAAACATTTCAGAATCCCCGCCTGATGTTTGCAGAACTTCTCATGTTTACCTGCTTCACACATGCAAATACCCACTGAAATATCAACTTCATATTTTTCATCATTCTTTTCACTTGGTACTAAATTAGTGAATGTTGTCACCCTAGTAATATTGTCGGTGTTAAGATACTCTGCTGTCTTTAAAAGGGCTTGTAAGAGGAGCCTGGGAACTACCTCACGACTGTTTGCAAATGATCTTAGTCTACGTACGTAGTATTTCTCCATCACAGTGTATGTGAAGTCTACTAGGGCCATCACATTATATGCCTTGCATCTGGAGAGAACTATGTCTTCGTACAGTCGTACTGTAATCTCTGCATAGTTGTTGGTATGATTGCCACACATTTCTGCTCCTCTCCAAACAATACACCATAACTCTCTCCTTTCCCAGTGACGCTGCAGGTAGGTTCTCCAATTCCCATACTTTTTAGAAGTAGGAGAGTCGCTTGCTTCCTTATAGGCAAGTTCTGCTTGTTCTACTGATGAACTTCTCATAATACTTTGGAACTCCTGCATTAATGTTTTCCTATCACCGAGAGCAACTTTATTTGCCGAATTCCATAACCAACGCCATACTGCCTGGGCTACATGAAATAAGCAAAGTTTGGATCCACTGTCTGGGAATGTTGACTTTATGGCATTTTGTTCTGCCAAACTGTCATCAGTAATAAACACTTCAGGGTAATGTTGACCTCCAAACAAATTTTCCCCCACAGCTTCTTTTAGCAAACTGAAACCTGTCTCATAATCTGCCTGTCGTTGTCCAGAAGTTATAAACACTGCCAATGGCACTGCTGCTGCCTCACATGGTGTTAGCAAAAATGTTATAGCATGGTTCTCGCTGTCACATGACAATGTATTGTCCATAAAGACAATCTTGCTTGCTAGTGGTAGTGAATGAGCTCTTTGCATCATTGGGGTAACAATGACAACCGCAAGTACTGGATCCTCTTCTATAGTAACTGTAGTTCCATTTTGCTCATAAACTTTTTATCCTCTCTTTTAAGAACTGGAAAAGAAAAAATGTAAAAAAGTTAGATACCATATACGAAGCCACCACCCTTCCCCTGATGTGCACGTATTGCTTCCGAAAAATTCATTCCACCCATGAAGTACTCGTGAAACTGCTGCTTGACAGCTCTGCTTGGTCTAGTATAATAAACAGCATCAGCTGTTCCCAAAGAATGGTTATGCTCCAGTGAAACAGTTATAACAGCAGGAATACCATCCTAAATAATACAGAAAAATTGATTATAGTAAACCTAATGTAATCACAAATGCAAAGCAGTATAGTATAGTTGAAATGCGTTGAGAACTTTAATTAAGGACGTTGCACACCTTGGGCACTTGATCTAGATAATGTTTTGTATTTTTATACTAATAGGGCACAAGGTAAATAAACCTATAACTGCATGTGCGACGGATACCAAAGGAAAAAAATTGTCACTAAATAAAAAAGAATTGCTTCACACCTAGATTTATTTTGCCTAAAAATACACCAGTAAATAAGAACGGACTGTTGTCTTGCAATAATTGTTTCTGTTAACCATATAATAAGGGCACCTAGCCAAGAAAAGTAAGTGTAAATCATGCTTACCTTTACACATTTATCCTTGGCTCTGGTGTTAGCAGTCATCGGTTTAACCTTAACCAATAATTTCGCCTTACAGACTGTATTCTTGCTCCATCTGCTACTGTTGACAGCTTTATTAAAGTCAGAATGTTGACAAACATAATCCTTCCTGAATGTAGCTCTGCTGCATGACGGAACGTATTGCATACGATCTAGGCCGAGTTCGATTTCAATTGAAAATCCTGAAGCCAATCTTGCTATTCGTTTTCATCTTTTACAGCGGCTCTAATCACAAATTTCCCACTACTAGACTCTACTATTTGCCCACCAATTTCTTCGATATTGCATTCCATTTTGTATTTCACTGCAAGCTTTTATCGTTCCTTACTGCAAATACTTATAATCAGTGAAGTGTTGTCTCAGCTCTCCTAGCAACGAGTAAACGATACAGCATGACTGCATCACGTGAGTACATGATGTCCACGCGGTGTATATGGCGCTTCTTACTGTACGCTTCGCGATTGGTGCTGAGGTATAGCTCCGCCTCCCATTGCCGAATGCATGTATGAATTGGAAATATGCGTCCTGGGGCCCAGAAGTCCTACAGTGGTGGGTGGAACATCCCCGCTTGTGGCGTGTGCATTAACACGGATGATATGTTATTTTCATTCCTTGTGATATGCGCTGGGTCGATGGGCCAGCATCTCATCACCCGACAAAAAACACACACATATGCTAAAAAACCTAGACAAAGCCTCGGAAACCAAAATGAAGGCCAGTGGGAAGATGGGAAGCAATGGAGTCTAGGTGTCGGACAACGTAGAAAAACATTTTGAAACCGATATACATGCTTGTAATTTGTGCGCCACAAGCGGATAACATTTTGAACCTACTACTATTATTCGAAAGGAGTTCTGCTTTCATACTTGTCCTTCTGCTCACATTGTCTCGATTTCTTTTACGGTATCCGTGGTTTTGCAGTCTGCGGCCCATTCATCCATGGACTACATGCGGTAGCTTCCATGCTTGCCTAATGATATGTGCTGGCCTGAATTAACCTGTGGGTGAAATATGTCATTTGCAGAATACATGTGACCAGCTTAACAGTTGTTGTATGGTCGAATATGTTTAACAGGGTCTAAGTTGTGCCTGTAAAGAGCTCCCATTCGAGGAATGTACTGTACATTTAAAAGTTCTCGTTATGTTTATAAGAAAACTCTCTGACGAATTAGAAACGAATGTTTGAAATAACATTTCCTGTAAAAATGCGTCTTTTATGTGAGTCAAATGCTACGTTTTAGTGTTCCGAGACTGAGAGATGGAAAAATCGGAATCTTCAGCAGTTAGAAACAAACGTAAATGGCCAGTTTACATTTGCTAGTTTGGTGTTAGAAATGTAGTTTGTAACTTTTCGTATAAGTGGGTTGTGTCCTGAGCCATACATACGAGTTACTCGCATTCATTCATTGTACTTGAACTAAACATTTAGTATTACTTTCAGCATCAATTACCGACTGTATTTCATATTTTCAGAGGAGAAAGTCAAGTTTCACAAGTGGCTCGACAAAGTGTCAGGAGCATTTAAAGGTCTGTCACCGGAACTGCAGTTAACAACCTTCCATACCCTTCTACAGCAGTGCACTCCTAACCAACGTTACAATATCTCAAAACATATTTCAGGCATTCTGTACCAAGATATTCTTATTTCGCTACCAACTGAACTTTTGGAACAAATCTGCCATTACATTGATACCAGGTCATTGGTATCAGCTTGCTGTGTTAGTAAAGAATGGAATGGGTGTGTATAAAGTTAACAATATATAAACTATGCGTTATAATTGGAGGGAACTAGTATATTACACAAAAAAAGTATGTAACTATAAGACACCATTTTGTATTGTATATCATGAATAAAACCTGATTTGTTTTGCTGTAGGTTAATATCATCACTTAGTGAAGTGTGGCGTAGGAAATGTTACCAAATGGGAATTGGTACCATAAAACAAGATACTGTTAATTGGAAAACCATTTGCTTATCTACCCTCAAACAGATTGAAGGAATTTGCACTGGGTCAGCTTTCCATCATCAAGATATTCATGCTACATATTTAAGTTTAGAACAAATTACAGGTTTGGATTACTGCAGGGGATTTCTTATTGCAAGTAGGTTTTCATCAGTCATTTACAAGTAGTATATTGAAACAGATATTAGTTTACTTTTTCGTGAAAATTCAGTTGTTTTTCTTTTATAGGTGCCGATGATCAAGTTGGTATATGGCGTACAGATGACTATGAGCTAATTGGACTGTTCTCAGTGCCCAAAAGAATATCTTGCTTGAAGGTGCAGGATGCTAAGATGTTAGTGTTTGGCCATAGTTCTGGCCATATCACAGCTTGGAATCTGGACATCTGTAAAGATACTTGTCATGCCACTCTCTGCCAGGAATATTATGGACACACTGGTGTCATCATGTCTATAAGTCTGAGTATAGATATAGATCTTATATTGAGTGGTGCTACAGATTTTATGGCAAAAGTCTGGTGTCTCAGCACTGGAAGTCTTGTTAAAACACTCACATGTCATAGTCATTGGGTGATTCAAGTAACTTTATTGCCAACACTGGGTTGCTTTAATAGTAGAACTTTGTACCAAGGGAAGCATTCACTGCTTACAAAAACTAGAGACCATGTTAGAATATTCTCATGGCCCAGCGAATCTAAAGATGGTAATATATTTGGAGATATGAATGAAGTTGAAACGTCTGTCATAGAAATTCCATTGAATCCAGTGCACAATTTTTACACACCTGGTTGTTATGTGCAGAATGGAAAAGTGTCTTATGTAAAACAGTCAATGGTAAAGGATGATGAAGATGGTAATGCTGAAATTGTGCTGGAAAGTTTGGCTACAAGGACACGAGTATGTGAAGTGTACTTGAAACGAAAAGTAAGGAAACTCTTAGCTATAGGAGAGAAATTTGCGCTGATTCTGCTGCCCCACAGTCACACAAATAAATACAACCTATTAGTGATAGAGGTGTCAAGTGGCAATGTGATTGGAGGCTGTCATTTGCCACATTCCAGGTAATGTCAAGAGCAATTTGTCATTTACAAGTTGTGGTTTTGTTTACAATCTCTTGGGAATGTACAATGTGCAATATGTATGCTTGCAAGTACATTAAAAGCTCAATGTAACAAAAATCACTGTATACGGAAAATCTGAAGCCTTAGTGGGATGTAATTTTTTTGAAAACTGTGAACTGCAGTAGTTGAAACCATGTTTTGGAGTTTCATTATGTGTTCAAATGTGGTAAGTGTAAAAGTTAATGTTTGGAGAATTATTTTTTTTTTATTAAATAATACACAGATAATTTAGGAGAGCAGACTTGTAAATTATTATGTTGTGTGATACTGTACATTTTGTACAGGCCCCACGTATGATAACCAGGACTTAACATGGGGGGGGGATTTAGTATAACAACACTGAAAAGATAGATATAATAAATTTGTACAAGTCATAACCCAAGTGTCAACAGTTCTAATTATATTACAGTATGAAATTTAGTTGTACAGAGAGTGATTTCTTTATCGCCGGACTCCTCACTGTAGAGCAGGTAACATTGCTGATGATGACACCTGATTACCCTGCAGTGCTAAGTCTGGCAGTACAAAATATTCTGTGTGACTTGTATTGAAGATGTAGGAAAAACCAAAGATTATGTGTTACAAGGATGTTTCCACAATCTATAGGTTTTGGTAACAGGATTCCTCAGCATGTAATTGTCATAGCCTCATTTACATATATATATATATATATAGTCCTAGCAGAATGGATTAACATTCAATATACAGCAATAGTAATTGGTGTAACAGGAAATGCAAATTTGAGTGTTGCATTATTGGTATAGTCTGCTACATTTCATTTTGTTATATACGGATGTCTTGTGTTATATGTAAAAGACACTTTCATTTAACACATTCTCTGACTCCATAATGGACAATTTGTCCAGTATATACCATAGTTCTGTAATTTTCATTTTTGACTTTGAATTGGATATAATTTCTTAATTACAGTTACGGCCAACTAGATTTCTTTACTTCCAGTTCCACAACACCAGATCTGGCACAGGTAGTGGTTGGGGAAACAAGATGGCTTGATGGACTAGAACTGCTGAAACCGCATGACATGGTGATTGCACTTGGAATGCTCAATGGACAAATCCGAGTAGTTACATGGCGTGACCTTGGAGACAGACTTACTGGATAATTAAAATGGCATGTATAGTGTGATATAAACTGATGTGCTTTCTCGATATGATTTTGGACAATGAGAGTTTAATAAATGTAGTGTCAGTTCATGCCACAACTTTATCAGAATCCTTACTTAGGTTACGCACTTACATGTATATATATAAATTAAGAAGTCTTAATGTCTTTTCAAGATTTTATTACTATATTGTGGAAGCATTTTTAATCTCTTGTAATGTTTGTGCTAATGCTGCAGGTACCATCATATCACTGTCTCAGCATTTGGTTACAAATAAAATACGACTTAACATATTCCAGTGTTTTGTGTATAGGGCAGACCCTTCTTGTTGATGGATTTGTGCAGTGCAGTTTTGCATATTCACAGAATTGTTGTGACAACCCTTATGCATTGTGATGTCAGATACATGCTTATTTGCAGTAATGTTTAGTATTCCACAAAACGTAACATCTGCTGTCCTGTCTCACTCAGTAGGTACCTTTTCTAGATCTTTTACAGTATGGATTATACTCTGTAATATTAAAAATTTTTAGAACTGTTGCTATCGCTTTTTGTGTCTGGAAAGTGCAATGTATGTATTGATGGAGAGCCCATAGTTGAGGCGCTGGATAAGTTGGAGGGTGGAATGAGCATGGCTATGGCCAGACAGCATGTGGTGTCAGTGAACTTACAATCTGTTTAATGAAGAAACATAAAGACATGGCCAGGGGAAACATTAAGGCCAGTTCTCCATGGAGTACAAAAATTTATGGTGTACATTGTGACCTCTTCCTCAAAACAATGGAAGTGCCTGTTCATGTCTCAAAGATGAGACAGAAATGGTCAACTGGCTGTGGTGACATGATGAAGGGGAATGCCAAGCCAGTAGAGGCTGGTTTGAAAACTGTATCTGAAGTCCAAGGTTTTTTTTCCTTGAAAATACCTTAGGACATCCACATAATCTTGATTTAACCCATCTGAATATGTAATTTGAGTACCTAATGCTGCCAACACATTTGTACAGCTGCTCAGCCAGAAAATCACTGTGAAATTCTGCAGCATCATGGATGCAAGTGGAAACCTTTGTTAGTGTCCGGGAATGCTGGTAAATGTATGGTACAGATAACAGCATAGTAACTATAAATAAGTCTATTGAGGAGCTGCAGTCTACAGGTCTGAATTGCTGCTGGTAGAAGCTCAGGCCCCAGCCAACAGGAAAAAAATAAGGAACATCCTCTTGTTGGCCCATTAATTTACAGGAAAAGCATTCCCAAATTTGGAGGCTAATAAATCTGGAAGTTCTTGACTCTCATGCTGCAGATTTAACTGAGGAGGACCTTGAACAGCTGACAGTACTCAGAAAACCACGTGATTCTGACACTGTTGTGGGAAGGTCGCAGCTGACTATACCAGGTGCTGTAAAGTAAGGTCTTTAGATGGAGGATGCCTCACCCATTTTACTTAAGTGTCTGCAATTTAGGCACAAGATGGAGGCTGTCATGGCATGATATGAGATGGTGTATGAGGACATGTGGAAGGTAAATCAATTGAAGATTACCTCTTTCATCATAAAGTCTGTGCCCCAGCCATGCACTCTTACATTGTTTGAATTGCCTGAGCAGTGGAAGGGGTCGATCATTGTACCTATCTAGAAAAAGGGTGATAAAACACATGGTAATAATTACAGAGGCATAACACTTTTGCCAACTACTTACAAAATTTTATCCAACATCATGCTGTCAAGGTTAACCCCATAAGCAGAGGAAATTACAGGGGATCATCAGTGTGGATTTCAATGCAAAAGGTTAACTACCGATAATGTATTCTGCATTTGTTAAATACTTGAGAAAAAATGGGAATACAATTATTTATTATTTACTATTTATAGACTTCAAGAAAGCTTATGATTCAGTTAGGAGGGAGGTCTTGTATAATATTCTCATTGAGTTTAGTATCCCCATCAAGCTGATAAGGCTAATAAAAATGTGTCTGAATGAAACCTACTGCAGAGTCTGGGTAGGCAAACATTTGTCTGACATGTTTCCTATTAGGAATGGTTTGAAACATTGCTTTTCAACTTTGCTTTAGAGTATGCCATTAGGAGGGTTCAGGTAAACCGGGATGGCTTCATATTAAATGGTACACATCAGCTTTTGGTTTGTGCTGCTGATGTTAATATACTGGGCAGAAGCATATATACTTTAGAAAAAAAACATAGAAACTTTGGTAGTTGCTAGTAAGGAGAATGGTCTAGAAGTGAATGCTGATAAAATTAAGTACATGGTCATGACTTGAGATCAGCTGGATGAAGTCACAATATAGAGGTTGATAATAGCTCCTTTGAAAAGGTGTAAGAACAATCTTAACAAAGAGCAGATTGACATCAGGGAATGCTTGCTGTCATTTGGTGCAGAACCTTTTGCTTCCAGTTTGCTACCCAAAAATACAAAGATTTAGATTTACAGAAATATAATTTTGCCAGTTCGTTTTGTATGGGTGTGAAACTTGGTCGCTCACATTGAGGGAGGGCCATAGGCTGATGCTGGTTGAGAATATGGTGTTGAGGAGAACATATGGACCTAAGAGGGATGAGTTAATAGTGGAGTGGAGAAAACTACATCATGAGGAGCTTAATGATCTGTACTCACCCAGCATTGTTCAGGTGATCTAATCAAGAAGAATGAGATGGGCATGGTGTATAATACATATGGGGGAGAGTAGAGGTGTATACAGGGTTTAAGTGGGGAAGCCTGAGTCAAAGAGACCACTTGGAAGACCCAGGTATAGATGGGAGTATAATATTAAGATGGATCTTCAGGAAGTAGGATGTGGGGGAATGGGGTGGTTGGGACTTGTGAAGGTGCTAATGAACCTCTGGGTTCCATAAAATGCGGGGAATTTCTTTATTAGCTGAGAACCAGTTAGCTTCTCAAGTAGGACTCCTCTCCATGGAGTACATAAGGAAGTAGGGAAGTTCAGAAATAGAATTTCATAAAAAGGAACAGCTTTGATACATGAAACTAGTAGTTCTCCACACCTGAAAATGAGCATGTGAAACTACATGAAGCATTGGGTGACGATGCCCTACCACATCAGTTTCAAGGTAGGGTCAGGAATTCAAAAGTGCAGTGCATTTAGGCACATGCATTGCAGTGGACTTTCTGTCTGTTCAGACTTCTAATGAAATGTGTGCAATGGGCCATCAAGAGGAACTCAGAGCACAGTCATCTTAATGGCATCATCCACAAACACCACAAAAACAAAGGATCTGGCAAAATATGTCACCCATGACGCTGATTATCATTTTGGAACATGATGTCCAAGGTGTTCTTGAGCATCATCCCATTCTACAGGGTCAGACTACATGCACACCATTACAACTCATTTCTGCAATACCACTTGCATCATGCAGTTAGGGAGAAGCATCCATATGTGGTTGAAAAAGGCTATCATTACACAAGATAATCCTACAGCCAATCAGCAGACACTGGCATTTTGATTGGGAAGTGATGAAACACCTTCCCTATTTTCCTGACCTTGGTCCATGTGACTATGACTTGATTTCAAAACCAAAAGCCATTGTGTGGGAAATCATTTGCAAAGAGAAAGGATATTATGACAGCAGTTTGCTTTGAGATGGCAAAGATTAGCATGTCAAGTATTGCCAATGGTATTTGTTGCCTACCCCATCATTGATAAAGAGTTGTAGACAACCTAAGGCAGTACTCTGAATGTTGTGAAGTTTGTATATGTTACATTTTTTGTTCCATAGTCCTTCTGTATACTACAACAAAACACTAAAGGCACAATCTGAAATGTGTGTGGTTTGCTTGCCTACCAGTGGCTCCTGTACATGTAACCTCACCTGATGATAACATACACATGTACAGGCGACTTGGTTTATTTCCCACACTGCCACATTCCCCCACCCCAAACGTCATGAACTATGGAATGAACCTTGTGTGTGCTCAGGTGCATGCACATCTACCAATGGAATTTTTGCAATGTATATAGCGACTATATCTCGTTCAACATTCAGTCACGGCCACTTACTATTACACAGTGGGCAGCCCTGTAACTGCTGCCCAGCTAACACTGGGTTGACTCAATAGTTGAGGTTGCCAAAATGATGCTGGTGTATATTACAGTCTCCCGGGATATGATCTCGTGTGAATTGGTCAGAATCAAACCTTTTGGTGGAGCTTAGTGCCTCCACGTTCTAAGTGATCCAAGCTGACTACTGGTAAAGAATCAATAACTTGGGAAATATCCTGAAGAAGGTGGTAGTTAACCTACTCTGGAACAATGGCTGGTCCAACTTTTGAGTAATGGGAAAATGTAATACAGTGTGACATTAACACAGGATACTAAATTTCACTACAGCAACTTACTGATTTTGAGCTGTGGTAGTTACTGAAAATCTTAAATTTGTTAATACATAGCACAATTATTTATTAGTAGTATTTCTGTACCACAAAAAAGCAAGAAAATGTTTAAATATACATGGTCTGACAATAAAGTTACCGAACTCATCGCTGTAAAAAGTGCTGCATACCCCATTGCTGAATACCACCGTGGTCACCTTCCAAGTACTCCCCTTGGGAAGCTATGCACCAATGCCAGTGCCTAGTCCACCCTTCAAAACAATTTTGAAACTGGTTTTGTGGAATGGCCTTCAGAGCTGCTGTTATATTACTCCTGGTGTCATCAAAATGCCTTCCTTTCAATATTTCCCTTATCTTCAGGAACAGAAGAAAGTCAGTGGGGGCTAGATCCGGTGAATAGGCAGGGTGTTCCAACACAGTTATTTGTTTAGTAGCTAAAAACTCTTCTTTGCTTTTGTTCTTTGGCGAGTTCCTTTGGGACCAATTTTGCACACACGTTCCTCATGTCAAGATCTTCAGTTAAGATTTTCCTGACTGTTTCTCTGTCCATGTTCACTTGCTCTGCTATGGTCCTGACAGTCAGCCAACAATTTTCACGCACAATTTGACAAACTTTTCCATTGTTTTCTTCAGTTCTGCTTGTTGCTGGCCGTCCTGATCTCTCTTCGTCAGTGACATTTTCTCTTCCCTCAGAAAAACGTTTCACCCACTTACAAACGACAGTTTTCTTCATAGCATTATCCCGGTAAACTTGCACTAATATCAACATCAACAAACAACAAGAAATTTAATGTTCGTTCGTTGCTTTAATTCAAGTTCCGACATTCTCGTGGCGGCACACCATAACACACGCAGACTAATAGATGCCACTCAAAAAGAGAATGCCATAGATCAACAACAACACAGCTGTGAAACGCTGATATGTCATCATCAAACCATACTAAGGCTTTTGTCCAGTGCTGCCATGGCAAGCACATGGTGGCGAGTTTGCGAACTTTGTCCGACCACGTACGTAGACCAAAGCAACTTCCCTTGTTACACCTCCAATCCGCAGAACACCAGGTGCATTTATACCAACTGTAGCAAAACAAACTCCCCATGCAATGCCAAGTACATGGTCTCAATGGAAGGTTGAAAAAGTGGCACAACAGTTTACAGTTTCCAAAAATGTAATAAACCACACACAAACTTTAAAAGCCAATAATACAAAGGACAGAATACATTATGTACATGAATGCCAGATTTAAATAATTTAATAGTGTATATACACCATATTCATCAAAATGCAAGACAATAATTTTTTCCTAATTCATCAACTGAAAAACTGGTGTTAATTTTAAAACTGTGCACAAAGTTAATCATCCTCTGTGTATACATTTGCCTGAAAACTGAAGTGGGGTCACACTGTATGGAGATGGATGTTTTACTAACAACCGTACAAACTTCAGTATCTCACCAAATATTGAGACTGCTCCTTGGTAAAGATCTTGGGTCAGTGAAAGACGATGGACTAAATACAGCTGGTGTTCTATTTGACGGTTTCCTACGCATTAAATAAAACAAAAACTAATAATTTGTATCACAATTTATTAAGTGGACAAACATTACATTAAGAAATTATTTTGCCTGTGCTTGTGCCTTTCTCATCTGGGTAAGGATGTTGCTAAGCTCTTCACGCTTCCTCTTAGCACGAATGTGAGTGCCCAACTAGAAAGAGATGCATAAGAAGTTACATGCTACCAGAATGACATGAAATACTGTCAGGTTATAATGATAATTCTGTTAATTATAAGTTATTCATGACTGCAAAAGATCCAAAGACAAAATGAAGCACAATCTCACAATGTAACATTAAAAAAAGTCACAAAGTATTAAAAAATCCTACATGGAGAACCTATAAATAGAAGAACCCTAAAAACATCTGTGGTTATTGAAGCCTTACACCCTTTCCATGCCATTAACATGAAAACTTGTGAGCCAGACTTCCCATCAGCACTGTAACACCATTCATTCAGAACTTGAACATCTCTACTGCATTCATTCTCTCTCCTTACATTTCTACACGTGACTAATATTTTAAGTGTCCACTGCCACAAGACAATGTGCATTTATCATAGCACATCTTTGCCATAAACATTTACACTTGAACATTAAACTTCTCTTAAATGTTAAATTTAAACTGCCAGTCTGTTAAACAGGGGAGCTGATGAATGTAGAGAGGTCAATGACATAAAACAGAACAGATTTTGTAAATCAGATTTGGTAATTTAATCTTAATATTATCCTTCAAAAACTAACAGCCACTCAACTGCTGAGGAATTTCTCACCCTTTGTTCAAACTGTTAACTGCTGTGTTCAAATTAGCCTGCCAGTGCAAGATTAATACACAGTAGACCATCAAACTGTTTGTATGGAGCATTACCACACAAAACAATGCCCATAAATGTATCCTTATTGTTAAGGATTGTGAACAATGTAGAAATGAAGGCCAAATACTCACTTGTGAATGGAACTTAACATATCTGCACCCTTGTCAAACAGCACCTAACATCTAGTAATACTAAATCCATGCAACACAATGTTACTTGAGAAATAACAGTCGCTTTGCCTTTCAGAAATTCTGCACCTTTTATAAAACCCGGAACTTCATTACCATGTTCATGACAGCCTGCCCCCAGCATTCAGTCAGAACCAAATATATGTATCAAAAGTATGGTGATATAAAGTGTAACTATTACATATACTATGTAAATTTTACTAACCCTTCTCTTCAAGAACTTGAGAGCCCTTTTATCTTTCGAAACTTTCAGCAACTCCATTGCACGCTTCTCATATGGGGCATGGCCACACACTTCTCGGATAAGATCTCGAACAAACTTTGTGTGTTTTGTCTGAATCTGCAACAGCGGCATGCAATGGCATTGAATATTTATAATTAACCTTCATCTCACTTGTGGGACAAAGTTTTGTTGCATTACAGGTGCCATCCACTTCAACTGCTGTGTTTCTACCAACTTTCTCCTCAGGCACCACATGTCTGAACCCTTCTGAAGGAGTATTCCTGTTCCAAAGATACATCTGCAGTTGCAAATTACATTCAAATGTACCATAGTACCTGTATATAAGATGAGAACTATCTTTCTAATTGATCATCTGAACACTGGGTGGAGAGAAACCTTACAATTGTGTACCAAGTTAAACACATTCTGTACAGATATTTTCTTTGAAATTTAAGAATGTGAAGTGGGGCAATCTACTATGCTGGGTGGTTATATTCATTAAATGCCAAATCACTTGAATAAGAACCCCAGTTTAAGTAAGCAGAACGATGACAAATAAGACTTATAAAGGTATCAGTAAGATATACTTCACATTATGGAGCAAACAAATATCAACATCTCATTTACTGCCCATAATATTTGCAGAATAAAATAAAAATCAAACCACTGCACAAGAAGAAACAGCAATAACTTTATGGTGATTCATCCTGTGTTAGCTGACTTTTTTATTTCCAAATACAAAGTTGTTTGATGGAAAAATATCTGTTAAAAACAGCAATATCTGTACAATGGTAATCCAAATTTTATTTTAAACTTACACCCTTCAATCTAGATGGACGAATAGTGTGTTTCTTGTCCTGCTTAGTCTTGGCAACACGTATCTTGGTAGTTCTATGTCCCTTACGAAGGCCAACTGCCAACTCATACCGTGGTGCCATTCTGAAATATCAATTAAGAGATTATTAATACACAATAATGTTCTATTTATGCAACTTGGAGGTTAACAGAAAACTCAAAGGTTCAGTTTATAAGGAAGAATACATTTTCCATACTTTTAAAAAGACCAACTGAAACCAGTTAAAAGTTTCAAAGGAAAAAACATTTACCATCTGACTGGAAATACGAAATCAATTATTTTGCTTCATTTGCATGAGATCTTTTTTTTTTGTCTTTATGCAATGTATAAGAATGCATGTTGATAAAATATCTGCACAAAATGGGAGGGGGGGGGGGGGTTTAAATAGAACAGCGTCTGTTGGGAAAAGCGACGTCCATCGGTTATTGTGGGAACAATTAAGAAAAAAATTTATATTTTGTGGAAATAAAATGCCAAATAGATGCAACAGAGGTTTTTATTGCAGATCTTATTGCTTGCTCAACATGTTTCGGGCACCGCTATGTCCATCATCAGGAGCTCAAGAGTATTAACATTTTGGTGCCGGAATTTTCTTTTAAATTTTAGCACACCCTGTATTTAAAATGTGAATAATACAGGAACCAATAAAGGTAGCATTATGAAATAAACGGCATTTTGAAGAGGAAAAAAACGGAGATTATGCAGCATGTTTAAAATATTCAGTATGTATATTTGTTGAATAAATATATAAAATGCAGCATCTGGAGGTTAGCTGTGCGGTACGACCCATATAGTGGTCGTTAGGCGTCA
>Ga0209629_10001364_pt1 | contig 15324 bp, 9 predicted proteins | sample TergutCu122P5_FD_187286 | JGI IMG/M metagenome (GOLD analysis project Ga0209629, IMG submission 187286) | Cubitermes ugandensis P5 segment gut microbial communities from Kakamega Forest, Kenya - Cu122 P5 (SPAdes) (version 2) | ecosystem: Host-associated > Arthropoda: Insects > Digestive system >...
TTGGCTAGTTTTACGGCGCACGAGCTCCGCCCAACGCGATAAGACAGTACTTCATTGCTGCTAGATATGCAAGCGCAATGTAAATGCTTGGAACCCTAAAGACAACTGCGGGTATTAGTGCGAGAGTCTTTGTAGTTCAATTTAATGGCTTTATGTCACTCACAAGTTACTTTGATGTTAAGTACAGATATTAACATTACAGAAACCATGTATTTGGTAATCAATAAGTGTGTAACAGGTGTCAAAGTTTCAAACTTCTCTGGCCATTATCTCCGTAATCGTTCAACTTTGGATATAGGTGTTTTGGGTTATATCGGTATAGTTTAACATAAGGAACACTCTCCCGAAGTATTGCACATTCCTCCTGGGACACCCTGTATAAGCATACTTTGTGGCTCTCGTTATATAACCCTGCAGCCACCTAATGTGTTGTGTAGCAAGTGTGTAAGTTGAATCAAGTTTTTGAAACCTACCACGTGCCTGAACCTTAACCTTAAAAGGTGCTAGCAAGAACTCCTATGTCGAGGATCACGGAATGAATTACGACAATTGTGATAGGCTACCCAAACATTACATTCTTGCCAACAGTAGGCAAAATCTCCCACAAAAAAGAAAAAAATTTTGTTTTTTTGGGTCATGACATACACTTAATTTTTATGTAACTTATGTTGCAAGGCCTTGAGAGTTCAAATACTGTATTTACCTAACATAAGATAAGAACTTACTTTCCTAATCATTATCTAAAAAAAGGAGAGGTCACCTTATAATCACACATATATACCACTGAACAAACACAGGGACAGCAAAAATGTACCGACTGCAATTTTATACAAGTGTATACAGATTACCAAATGGCAAATAATTTGCCAGTTAGAAAATCTTGAAATGAGGCAATCTTACCACATCACTGTTCTTGATCATACACACCACTTGAAGACATTTAATTACAATTTTGTTAACTCACACTGAGAAGTACAGACAAACCTGCTATAATTACTCCTCTAAAAAACAGGAACTTAGAAATCATAACAGGAAGCGGATTAAATATCCCCTGACTTACTACACCTTGCAAGGGTCCACCAACTCCAAGCACAGGAGGGTTTATTATGCTGTGTCAACATCCATGGTTTTTAGCATTATACACCCTCATTTCCTAGGCAAAAGAAGCTGCAGATAAAACAGCAGGTTTTCAAGCCCTCTGACCCCAAGGTTGAGGCCTGGTGTATATTAATGCGTCTAACACACTAAAAATAGGAATGTAACTTCTTCTTTGGATAACGAGGGAATGTAAATTATACTCCCATCACACACGTTTTACATCACCCCTTGTAGAGGGATTTAATTATGAACAATCTATACAGGAAGAAATTTTTCAAAACAGGTTTTAACTTTGGGAATGTAAAACAAATGAAATCTCATCCTTGCAAATACTGCACCTTCAAGTACTTGCACTTATGCAAACGTTTGACCTGACGACGGCCTGAATGTTCGCAGCTGAACGTCATCAATTCCTGTATGATCAATATAGTAATACACTGCTATGTACAAGGCAACCAATTTCTGTGTAGAACTGATATACAACAAAAATCAGAGCTGCATACCTCACCTTTTGGTTCAAATCAGCACACTATTGGCAAATACTTCAAATACCACTTTAAAACAGTCTAATTGTCTGTAATAATGTTTCTTAATTCTCTGGCCCCTAATGCTGCATATATATATATATATATAAAAATGCAGTGTGATGCTAAAAAACACCAATGCCACTTACATGTATCTGCTCTTACACACCACCTATTTAAATTTCATTCACCTGCACATCACTACGAACATTTAAGTCTAGCAGAATACAGTTAAAAAAATATGAAAAAGGAGCAATGTTTTAATCTCAATATGTATTTAAGAAGCATGAATCACTACAACCAAGATGTATAGAAACATGTCAAAACAATGACCAAGGATGACACAAGAACATGGCAACTGCATTTGAATGAAGCTCAGACATTTCTAACCTTCACCAGATTACAAAAATCTTCCGGTGGAAACCACGAATGATTAAAATCACATTATCATCACTGCTTCAACAAACTACTGCCCCAACCAACCGCAATCATCTCTGGATACATGAATCTATAAAATACCTGATGTATGGGCATGGGGCCCTCTGTGTTGGTTGCCTTGCGGGGAACCCACTTGTCCCGACGCAACTCAATGACATCTCGGAGCATGAAGCGTATCCGCAGCGGTAACTCCTGATTCTCCGCGAGCATGCTCATCCGCTCAAAATACTGATTCATCAGTTTCTGTAATCAGGAGAAAACATGGACCTACAGAACACCAAAATGCAATGACTGTGAATTTGAAAAATAAATTACTGAAACTAATCGGTTGTTAATTATTTTAATCATCTTATTCCTTTGCTGTGCGAAGAGCATGCTGCACCAGTGCTAACTGAATGTAACCCCTGGAAGAAACCATCCAACCTTCATCCATAGTCTGTCCTCAATCTACCATTAATTTAACTGCAAATGGTTGGATTATTGGCATGAGGGGTACTGGCAGATCAGCTATAAAACCACTTCATAAAAAGACATCACATAAATGAAGAAACACCCACCTTTCCTTTGTCAGAGTCCAAAATGCGTCCACAAGTTCTCATTATCTGACTGAGGCATTCCAAATCCTCGGCCATGTCCTTGGACCCACCTCCACGGTTCTTCTTCTTGTCCGACAGGAGCTGTTGGATGCAGCGGTGGAGTATACTCTCTGACAATATCTCCAGCTTACCCAGTTCTCCGATAAACTGTGGGCATGTCACAAATAAAGAAGAATATAAGAAAGTAATTTAGCCAATGTCAAAATTACTGAAGAATTAAATGGCCTCTTTTAATCTACAGAGGGCGTATGTTCCTATTTACCTGTCGACCCTAAGAGACGCAGTAAATGACAAATTTGGAGGACTTCAAACCTGGACATTTCAAGCCCAGTGGTCTGGCTATTTTGGGCACTGTAGCAGTTGACCTCCTGATTTCCTGGGCAATTTATAACATACTGATATTCAAAATTGTTTGCAAGACACAACTTCAATTTCCACTATCTTCAGTTAATTCAGAATCATTCACGAAAATCCACTTACATTCCCAGCCAAAGCTCAGCTGGCAGTGAATGCTTACAGTGCTGGGAACTTGGATTTGATTCCCAGTGACATGCATGTTTTTAAAATCACGATGTCCAGAAAGATTTCAGCCAATACATATTACACCAATTTTAATCCTCCATATTTTCATTTGTTTCTATTAAGTTCAATCTCCTCCATTTCACAGAGCTCCAAAGATATGTGATCCCACTTGGGATAAAGGCAAGTGACAAAATACAAGTTGCCAGTTTCTCCTACTTTAATACAACATCTTATGAATATCACACAATAACCTGCAATAAAAATCATAATTTCCTTTAAACCAAGTCAAGACCCACAGGCATCAAAATTTAGGAACTGTTTCCTGCAGTTGGGGCAGTCCCTATCCCAGGCAGGATTGGAAGAATCCTGCATACACACAAACTCTCTGTGCAATTAAAAAAGGCAAATGTTATAAAAAATTACCAAAGGCAGGAAGAATTATTTGAGTACAAAACTTATGGCCAAATTCATTCTAGACAAAACCAACATAAATTAACTTCACTGGAAAGTGAACCCTGGCCACCTGCATGGTATTGAAACATGCTGTCAGCTGGGCTACTGAAGACTATGTTAACCTTTAAATGGCTGGGACTTATACACCCTCTAGAGTCAGCGGACCAGAATTTTCTCTGGGGACTTAAACGTCTATTGCAATAGTTAGGATAAGTTTGAATATCTTGAAGAGCAATAAAGATACATCAGTACAGTAAAATCCATTTACTAAAGTCAATTATAGGAGAGAGTGTTGTGTATATTACTGTTTATTATACAATGTTTCCAAGAGGTACAAAACAATAACTTTTGCAAAGACAGAAGTTTTGGTATTATGTTATATTTCATTCTCTTTAGCCTTAAAATCAGGCTCCCTTCTCGTGTATTTTTATCCAGTGTCTTGGCAAAAGGTTTGTGAAGGGGGTATGCTGACAAGGAAGTTTACAAACACAATGAATTTGAAATGTGAAGGTAATGTAAGTTTCTGGGTATTTTTACCAGTAACCCGGTCACTGAATATTTGTCTCACAGTGCAGTGAAATTATCACTCACGAAATTCATTTCGTATGAGAACCATGGCTCACAGGACAAATCTTCATGATGAAGACAAAGAATCAGATGAGAATGAAGATTATTGCAATGAGGAAGAAAACCATCACAACCAGTGCAATGAAAACAGGAAAGATGCAGTATGCAGCGCCATACTTATATAATTGTCACCTCTGAGCATTTTCATGCTCTATTTTGCATCTGTTAGTCATATGCTGGTCACGGAGACTAACAGATACTACCACCAATATTTGGAAAGACATGATAGAAAACAAACCCCCTTCTTGAAGTAACAAATTCTGAAATGTTCCTGTTTCTGGCAATTATTGCATGACTGGGCCAAAACATATGTGAGATATTCAGGGACCACTGGACAAGGGCAGAACAAATCTTCACACCTTTCTACCCGAATACCATGACACAAGACCATACCTTGCACATCTGACATTACTTTCATTTCACAGACAATGACAAAGAAATCAACAAGAATGACATGACATCAGGGATAATAACGGATGGTTTTGAAATTCTCAATGTCACATAATCAAAACTACAACCATTCTGAACATATGGCAATTGATGAGGTGAATGTACTTTTCAAAGGGAAGGATGCATTCAAGCAGGATATCCAGAAGAAACATTAACATTTCAGAATTAAAATTTACAAACTGTGTGACATTTATGGCTACACATGGCACAGGCCACAAAAGACTTGACAGTGACCAATGCTACATCGAAACAACTGACAAGAAGTGCAAAGGGGCATGACCATATGTTATATATAGACAAATACTTTTCTTCTCCTGAGTTAACGATTTAACAGAACAGAAAATATACTGCTGCGGTTCCGTTACACCAAACCGTAAAGAAAAGCCAGACAACTTCTGAAGCAGGACACAAACTGAAAAGTGGGAATGTTAGGGTCATGACAAGTGGTGACATGACAGCAGTAGTTTGGAAGGACAAATGTTACATGCAAATGCTGACAAATTCATGACCCACCAGCAAAAGTTAACTTTTGTGATGAGAGAAGAAAAGCCCTGAAGCCAGCCATTGTGAAGGACTACAACTGACACGTGGGCTATGTTGACAAAAGTGACAATGGCCATTAGCTATTCTATCCATCACTGTATGTGGAAATGGGAAATGGAATAAGAAACTGTCCTTTCATCCCCTCAACCTCTTAACAGTCACATTCTGCTGAAGTCCTGTGGTTCTAAAGGTTCACACAGAGACTTCAGACTGACACTTGTGAGGAATATGGTAACTTGCTGGACCACAGCCATGTCCACTAAAGACCATGGGAAGGCCATCAGCTTTGGAGACAAGAACTGGTCGCCTACAGGACAGCAGTCGCCAGCACTGGCCTCCTACAACTGAGAGGATAGACTGTGCAGTGTCGCCAGCACTGGCCTCCTACAACTGAGAGGATAGACTGTGCAGTGTCAAGCCCATACAAAGAAACGACGCTGAATGCAGACAAACTGCGAAAAGTGCAATGTTGGGTTCTGCATATCATGACATTTCAAAAACTATCACACAAAGGCCCAGCTCTAGGCATTAAATTGCAACAATGGGTTACACGAGGAGATAACCACATACAGAGAACATCTACTGGTAAGGCATGTAATAATTCCAGCATAAGGGAACATTTCTCCAACAACACATCCTGTACCTTCTTCCTGAGGTGTGCTATGTTTTATTCTTGCATAAAATATGTAAGGATAAATACAGCCAGCATTTCTTAACTTATTTGTATATTTGGAAAAATATATCATGAAAACTTCACTGCAAATTGTTCTTTGAGTAAATGGACAGGTTAGAGCAGTGACTAAAGTATGAGACTACTAGATCGAGGATCATGGTTTGGTTCCTGGAAAGCACACAAATTCTGCTGTAAACACATATAAACAGTTCATTCATCCTACCAGGTGTGCGCTCGACGAGTACCTAAGTAACCTAATATACAGGTGCTGGAGCATAAAGCTGAATATGTATTTCTCAACAGTGCTGAATAAACCATTGTATGGTATATTCCTTCTGTTCCCCTAAAAGCCCCCTTTGCATAATGTACGACTGAAAGATTAGTTTATGTCTGCAGTATGTCTACAGATTATTTACACTCATTGTCCAGCCAGTATTGTACTGAATGTAAAAAACCTACATGTTTTTAGACAAAAATTTCCATTTTGCCTTCCACACCTACGTAGCACGATGGACAGAATTGTCTGTTTCAGCACTTAAAAGTTAAAGGCTTCTTTGTTTCAGACACATGAAGTAACAGTAAATTACAAAGGCATGGAAACTTGCATGAATAAACAATTTGTGGTTGTCTACTGTGATTTTATGGTCCTGAAGTCCCAAATTCACTGCCACACCATAAAACTGGATCCAAATCAAAGTGGTTTCACCAACGGCCTCCTCTTGTTACATGAAATACATAACAAGATACAAAGGACAGGTAAAGTGTATTTATGTAGAAACATGCAAACCTTGATGTTGCCAAGCATTTTGCGCTTGGTGAGCTGTCGTCGCTCCTCCTCCTCCGGCGCCAAGGGGCCATCGCGATGTTCAAATGCTTCAGATGCTTTGGAACGGTTTTCAAACTCAGTACGACACTTGTTCAGAAGCAGTAAACGGAAGGTACAAGGACTGTTTGGTGGTTCAAAGTTTGGAGCTTCCTCTGAGAGCCTTTTGCACAACTGTGCATACATAGAACTGTATTTCGGCTCATCGAGGGCTTTATCAAAGATCTGTAAAACAAAGAAGACCTTTATATCTCCACAGTCAAAGAACCGAAAACATACACCTTCTATCCTGAGCCACACTCAATTCAGTTAAACTTCAAATAACGACGAACACAGTCAAAAGTTCAAGTAACGTGTATGCATCTGTGCAACCGCAATCAAATATTTCTGTGTAATTTATAACATTTTGCTGAATCATTACCACTTCAGAAATAAAAAAGTTTGATGTCAACTGCATTTTAATATGCTGGTAGTCTAACCTTGAGTGTGCTTTCACACAAATAGTACATCAGGCATTCAAACATTTAAATTATGGATCGATTTATATATATGTTCAGCCACAGGCTATATACTATATGTTCTAGTCTTAAGACTTAAAAACCAGTGAGATATGGTTTCAGCTGAGCTACTAAGACAAAACCAAAAAGTTCTTTGCTTACCAGTGACCATGACCAGGAGTAACCAAGAAGAATGACTTACACACCAAAGAAAATGAACCTTCTGCATAGGCTGTGACATTAAGAATCTAAATTTCTAAGCCTCTGAAATGTCATGTTCTAACAGGTTTAGAATAAAAGCACAATTAGATGATACAGTTCAGATAAACAGAATTCCAAAGACAATTTCGTGCAATTAATGGCCCCTAACATTCCATACCAAATTTGGGTGAGAATGGACATGAAAATGTCATTATTAACAGCTGGAGCTGGAAACACTGGGCACTAAAAATGAAACATGTTGTGTGTTATTTGTTTACCACAGCTGCAGTGTTCCAAAAAAAATTTATCTGATTTAGCTCTCATGAACACACAGTCAACAAACAAATATGCATGTACCAAGCACAAAAAGCATCATTTGAGTGACACTTTGCTCAAGGATCTGAAAATAGCAAGATGTTACAGTGAACTACATGCACCTTGCCTTGGTCCTCCTGTTTATGGAAATTCTACAGAAGCAAACACAATAAAGTTAACACTACAAGCCATTCACACAAATTTCTTTTGGAAATCACTATTCCGAAAAGACCAGAGCTGCTAGACGGATTTCTCCATTCCAGTATATATACCACCCTAGATGAATTTCATGGTCCTGTAAATGTTTCAAAATGTATACCACTCTAACAGTTATACATATCCAGGATGGTACAATGCTGGCAACAGTAATGATCAACTTGAAATAACAAATACAAGGGCCACCACATGTTCCAAAAAGCCACTGGAACAGCGTTCCTAAGTGGTCTATCTATCCAAGTGCTCATAACATTAATTCTGCTTTGACTCTCTAAAGGGGACCCTCAACATGAGATCTGATATTGGGATACCCTCCTGGTCGAGGGCAGGTGCAGGCAGACAGAATGGCCAATGTACTAGAACATTAACAAAATAAACAACCAACCAATGTACAAGGCTTCAAAAAGCAGTCATACAAAATTAATAAATATATACCTGGCATTAACCCTTTGAAGCCAGAACTAAGTACCAGTAAACTCTGCAAAATATCCAGAAGGTTGACCACTACTTTGCATTTTCTTGGCCGATGACTTTAGTGAATACCTGCTTTTCTCGGCATAATACTACACACTGACTAAAGCAAATGTTAGGCACCTAAGTGAAAAGTGACTGCAGCTCTCTCTACTCACCAGCAATATAACTCCTTTAAGAATCACACCTGAATTAAGTTCTGTTTGGAGTAAATCATCGCTCAGCTTCTGGAATTTCTCTGGGGTGAGCTTGTTGAGTATACCCCGCACCTGAAATGATAAATTTCTCACATTATAACTATGGGACTAAGCCATGATCCTTTCATGTGTAATAATGTACATCCCCATGGACAAGAAAGTTGTGTGGGAAAAATGTGAATTCCAAAAACTGTTAACTCTGCATTGTATATTATATACAAACGCGTCATTCTCCTGGTCATACCCTATGTTCTTATCTGTTGAAAATATGTAAATGCACACAGTATGAATTTTCCAATTTTGAAAAACCAGAATATAAGATGATATGAAATCAAATTAAAACTTCACCTGTCTTTAGAAGCATTCAACGTGGCCCCATGCAGCCTTCAGGACAGATTTCTGGAGTGGGCAGATCATAATGTGAGAAGAGAGCCAGGTGACTACCTCACAACAGGCAGCTTAGTAATTTGTATTCTTCACAAAGTCTAACTATGGTGATCAAACCAAGGACAACAATGATGACATATGCAACAAGCATGCAGCAGATCAAGAAAATGCAAATAAAGTATTTGGGTTGAAATATTAGAAAGACAGTAACTACTAAAATACATAAATCTTAAGGAAATACAAAGTGAACTTCCACCTACCTCTTGTTTCATCTGATGGGAACTACTGTGATCATTACAATGAGCATGCATAATGAATGAGAATGAGCGATTAAGCAATATGCTGTTTTATACAGCAACATGTTATCATCAATTCTCATCACTTATTTCAAGCTCAACATAATATCAAGGAAAATAGTTTCTTTTCATATACAGCAAAGACAGGAGAAGAAAAGATGAGAGAAACGACCTCAGTGACACACTATTTGACACTTTCTTATCCTTTAGAGTTATACTCATGCCACAAGATGGATCCAAATTATTACCAGATGGTAGACTGTATGAAAAGTGTAGTGTTAAATGACTGCCATTTATGCAATTTTCTCCAGCATCCAGTAAAGACCACCCACCTTGCGAAAAATGAGATCATTGCGATTTTCTGGGGTGAGTGCATCTCGTCTTACGGTTGAAGGAGGGATCCAGCGCCGCTTTGTGGAAAGGGAGCGAGATTCGTCCCTGCAATAAACAATTTATTAGCAATTCTGCAGTCCCTTACACACAATTATGCTTCACAATAACAGCTGCAGCCACCAAGTGCTGAAGAAACTGCCAAACAAATTTAATCCCTACATTCACTTTGTTACTATCCCTACATTAAGTTCATTATTGTGTTCACAACAGCCTGCTAGTGGTTGCTCTAAGATCAATATTAATATTATTCTTCCATTTATGACTACATGTTTCAAGTCACCTCTTCTCTTCAAGCTCAAAGATCAAGACTGTATATGCATTAACCTACATATGCAAACCTTGACCTTTTGCAAGTGTGTTACCTGGGTTGAAAATTCTGACCTCTGCAAAAATTACTACTGTTATATCTCTTGGCATTTTACCCAAACACACTCACACCCATATCTGACCATGGTCAGTAAAAACATGGTGCAACAGACAAGTGGTATGACTACACAGTTTTAAACTACAGTCACTAGATGGTGTGTGTAATTCTCTTCTGAATCATCTTCTCTACCTGTGAGTTATCCTGTGATTTCCAGACAGCTGTGATAATGAGTAAGGGTGTTGTATCGTGTAGCACAAAAAAAAAATCATGACAGAAATTTGAAGACAATTTTACCACTCAATTTTTTTTGTTTGATGATTCTGATAATTTGTTTCATTCAGACAGTGGTTCAAGTGAAAATTACATGGAGTATGCACAAAAAAAAAAGTCAAATAAGTGGTTCTGCCAAAAATGCAGTGTCTCCCTCCATTCAGGAAAGCAGAACACAAAATATCATGCCCCAAAACAATACCAGAACTTTTACTCTGCACATTGTAAAACTTTTAAATGTCTGCAATAGTTTAGGAAAAAAAAAATTTACTATTACGCCCAAAATACACACAGAGGAAGAAGAAGAAAGAAAGAAAAGAAAAAAGAAAGGAGGGCCCGACTGGGAGTTCAGCAAGCAAAGTAGCTGCTGGAGGAGAACATGCTAACTGCTAGATAGTCGTGGAACATCTGCAAGAATCTGTCCCCAGTTTTACATTTTCTGACAACCTACAAAGCAGACTGGTGCTATACTGAATTCTGTCTCATCCTCCTTGATTTCAATGCCCTGATAATACCTTGTTAAGGATGCACAATATGCAGCATCTCATTATGCAGGTGCCTTCAGCTTCACATCGCTTCCTTCACCCTAGATCTAAATATTGTCTCATAAACCTGCATTCACACAGCCATAATCTATGTACTTCCCTTACTGTGATAGACCAAGTAATACATCTACAACACAATGCGTGAAATAAGATTGTAGTACACTTTGTACATTTTTAGGCAGCAGATGGGGGGGACTGCATCTACACCCGTCTTCCCATGAATGACACTTCTGTGTCCAACAATCCAGTAAATCCCTTTTGGTTTTCTTGAATTTTCTAATAAATGAAATGCAAAAAAAGTGATAATACATTTCCTTGTTCCAAGCCATTCTGAACACAGAATGAATCAACATGTCACTATACAGACTCCAACATAGGAATATTTACACACATTATAACAGCCTAATTTGTTTAATGTGCATACCAAATTCAGCAACAGTACTGTACACTACTTCTTACCTAATTGAATCACATTGTTTCTTGAACACGTTTAGCTGTTGGATTGTTTCAGTGTATTCCCATTTTTCTACAGCATCTGACAGATATGAAACACTTGTTCAATAGTTGATCTGTTATGCCAAAATCCACTTCACACTCATAAACATCAACAATTTCATCTACATATAAATTTAACTCTAGGGACAATAATGCTTAATAAAATATTGCATGTAAGGCCTTGTTGTTAAAAGTGATATTCCTAGTCCTTGAAAACTACTGTCTGTTTTGTGTGCCCTTTTATAAATAAATTCTGTTGTCACAATTCTTCCTTATTCCAAACAGCATAAACATGTTTGTAGATCTTCCAACACCCACCCATATTACAAAATTTGGCTTTTACAATTTTAAATTCCGGGCAGAAATCATGCTAAATGCATACGACAAAAAGAATATACTATGGCCACAATACATCATGTGACTCACCTTCCTCCTAAGACACGAGAAGCACCCCCCGGTCCTCTAGGGCCGTCCGTTGTTGCTTGTGTATCGGCCCCCAAAACAATGAACAAGTTTCACTTTATGAGAAATGAGGTGGGAAGCTGGAACAAAAATATTTACCATCAACACCAATAAAAAATATATATATGCTAAAAAAGGCACTAAAATGGAGTGCCAACACATGCACGTACATTTATGAACCCATAGCGTTCATCACACAAAATGCAGGAAATAAAAGTTCATTCACCCTCTAAACGGCAAGCCACAGCCCAACCTGGTGGGAACGATGATTTTAAGGTTATCTATACTTACACAAATGTAACCACTAAAAACTAAAAACACGAAAGGTTTTAAAAAATAATTAAAATACGAGAATGTACTGAAAATGCAATGAAAATCAGTTTTGATAGCGAGCGTAGAAATATGTAGTCGCCATCTTTGAAGTTTCACTGAGAGATCCAATCGATATTATGAGCACAAAATCCTCTTGAAATTCGCCAATTTGTAGCCAGATAAGACTTAATAAGGTACAACATACTTTAAGGTACAATTTAACATTCAACTATCGCCACATGTATAAAACACGTACAGTACAAATGCTAGTCGGCAAGTCTCATATGAAATGGCCTTGGCTTGCGTCGAGCACGGTATAATTCGGAAGAGAAACCCTGCACACATGAGACATGAACCAAAACCCGCACATCTGCCGGAAACCTAACTACCAGACTCACAAAAACTTACATTGATTACCATATGAAAATATTATTTTCTTCACCACTGATACTTTATACCTGCTTCCAACCGCACTCCCAAGATTCTACTCATTAAATGCCCCTCTCGACTCGCCGTGGCATGGCGACCATGGATGCGGCCAGCTTCCCCCCACCACAATACTTCTTTCTTCACCCGCACTCCATTAACTCACCCCTGAGAACCCCGTATGAACCACGTGTACTCTTCCGAAACCATATCCCTTCCAACCCCTCAAACAAAAACAAAATTTTTGTCTTTTCTGTCACCAAGTGTATTTTATAACTTTAAACAATTTCTTATAATAATGCTGCACAATAAATATTAAATTCAGAATAACCAGTATGGTGGCAATTTTTTGTGTTAATCTAGGAAATCACGAAACGTTTGGAATATCTCCACATAAGCGTCACATTCCACGGTCAATGACACCAGACAGCGCTACTCGAAAACCAGCCCGGCAATACAAGGTTCAACACTACAGAACTATTCAAGGTCGTGGCCTGCTCAAGCCCTGTTGTCAAATTTCTAATTGCATACAAGAATGAAGCACCTTACTGTCAGATTAGATTTCCTGCTCACATGGGGGTGCAGTTTCAAATAAATTAAACGCTGGACCGTTTCGGTGAATGACGTAATTAGACAAGTGCAACACCACACAGCTCTAGAAACTGGCAACACAGTCACGGTTTACCGTATCATCCTTCAGAACAGAGTCCATGCACGAACTTAATTCACGTCCAATTTGTCAAATGAACTTGAAATGCGCAGTTCGATAGGGTTAAAATAAAACGTGAACCAAAATTGGTTACCCAGCTTTCAGAATATGACTACTGTGCGGTAAAAGTTTCCAAATAAGCTCACCAATAACCGGTAATGATGTCAATGGTTTCTTTGGGTCTTTACTCTTCTGTGAAGTCACGCAGCTTCCGTTGGTAGTTTGCTACAGACGTTTCAGCAGTGTATCGGTTCCATCTTCGACGGTCATGCAGTACAAGCTTTATTAACGCCTTACCGATCTGTTTTCGCAGCAGTGGGTGGGTGGTTTGTGAACAACGAATACGCCTTCCGCTTATAGCTATATTTTTGTGTGGGGATGTAACTCTCGCTGTAATACTAATGCTTGTTCAGTAAAAAATAACAAAGCGTATGTGCAAATTCACAACCTTACGAAGAGCACTCATTTTTTTTTGGAGTGGTCGTAACGTATTCGAAGCTGAGTGGACAGGTCTCTTCCGGGAACTTTCGTATCAGTTGCTACAAGAATGGTTACACCTGCAAAACATCTGGAACCGGCAAAAAAATGTTCGAGGTGAAAGCGGTTCACCAAAGATAAAAAAGCTACTTCGTGCAACCACGCTCAAACTGATGTACAGTACAGGCGGCTGAGGGTACCTCATCGTTACAATATGAGGTGCATCACAACAAACAGACGTATCTGCACCAGTGGGAACCTTTTTGACTCTGAGAAGCGCAGCCAGGAAATTTTCAAGTTCCCGCATGAAAACGGAATCAATTAATAATGGTGTAATGTCTCATCGTGTAGCTGAAGTCATGTGTGCATCCACTACCGATATGCGCGTTTGAGGACTGACTATGCAAGTAGCCATTTGCTGTTAATAAGTTTCCAGTGCCGATTCAATATTTTGCCTGGGAAAAAGGTGGACGCAAACAAAATTATTAGACATAAAAAAGAAACCAAATTAAACAGCACAGACCATCGCAGAATACGTTCGTGGGACATATAAAGAAATTAACCTTGTTGGAGAATGCACGGCATTTTCTGTTTATAACTTGAAATACGTTGTTTTGGGGTTTACTACTTGTATCCACAAATAATGTTTTTGTTAGGTTGAAGACTTCAACAGAAGACAACTTAATTGGTGTAGTTTGTCCAGCTCATATCTCAAACATTGGCGTTTACAAGATGGGATGAACGATTACACTCTTGATATGCAGCCCACTGTCTTGAATCTAACTACTTTTCTGTAAACACTGTGAGAACCCAATTGCTGAGAAATTTATGTAGTTTGGTGGACAATGAATACAATCATCACTGCCATACAAAATAATTGTTACTTTCACCAGCAGTGGAACGATTGTTACAAATGTCTTCAACACTGAAGTCTTTCTTTCACAGTCAGAACTCCAATCACAATTCCAGTATCTCTTGAAAATCGTTTCAGTGAAATGTATTTGCGGAGCACTCGCTCTTTCATAAGCACGTTTCAAACAGAAGCAAAGGTACTACTGGAGAGGGAATATCTGTAACTAAAAATTCTGTAAATTCTTCATGTTGTTCAAACTTCAGCCTATAAAGAATTTGCTTTCAGATTTGTATCAATAATAATAATAATAATAATAATAATGTCGCATGCTGGAAAACCGCTATGAAAAGGGGGGGGGGTGCAAGAAGTACTAGCACATTTTGACCATGGAATAGTACAGTGCTCACCGACCTGGACATCTAACAGGATTTATTACAACCCAACTCATGACAAACACCAGTGGCTGCTATTACAGTTTATAGTGCTCCTGAAGATGGACGCAAAGGGCGTCCGAAACATGTAGAGCATAGACTTTTCAAAATACCAACTTAGTGCACAATTCTTTTAATATTCAACAATATACATGTTACATTACACTCCTCAACATGTTTCGAGCAGCACGCTGCTCATCATCAGGAGGACCAATTGTATCACCACAGCCTCTGGTATCGTCACCCTCTGTAAGCAG
>Ga0209629_10001365_pt1 | contig 15322 bp, 4 predicted proteins | sample TergutCu122P5_FD_187286 | JGI IMG/M metagenome (GOLD analysis project Ga0209629, IMG submission 187286) | Cubitermes ugandensis P5 segment gut microbial communities from Kakamega Forest, Kenya - Cu122 P5 (SPAdes) (version 2) | ecosystem: Host-associated > Arthropoda: Insects > Digestive system >...
GTCGATATACACGTTCGCTTTGCCGTACCAGCCCGCTTTTTGCCCTATCCATTCTATGCCCGTCCCCGTAAAGGTGAGCTCCGCGCTGTCATGGGACGCAGGACGCGTGCCGTCGTAGGACGAATAGGTTATGGTGCTGTCGTAATTCAGAGGATCCACGTCCCAACGGCCCCACATGCCGCTGTACTTTACCCTCGGGTCCTTATCGTCGATGTAGTAGTCGTCCGGTTCGGGCGGTATTGTTCCGGTTTCCTTGAAATATGCCGCAGCCGTTATCGCGCCGCCGTCCGTAGTCCGGACCATATACGTAAATGTAGACGTTTGGCTGTTCACTGTCGTAGGCGCGGTATAAACCGTCCCGTTGACGACGATCTTTTCGGCCGCCATCCCCTTGTCCGCCGTCAACGTATATGTGACGAATTCCCCGGCGTCGGCGTATGCTTTATCCGCGCTTACGCTTCCTCCCCCGCCGTCCACTGTCGGCAGGCTGATCACCGCCTTGGTCCTGACGGTCTGCGACGTTTCAGAGCCGGCGGACGCTATCCTTGACCTTAGCGTATACGCCGTGTTTGGTTGAAGCCCGGTGAAAACGCCCGTTATGTTCGATCCGGACCAGTTGTCGAGGCTGTATTCCACCCCTGCGGCCGGCGTAAAGCGGATCGACGTATCCGTCCGCGTCATAGCCTCCGGAGCGATCGGCGGCGGCCCTTCAGGAAAATCTATTATGACATGGAAGGCGTCGACCGTAATAAGGCACCTGTTTTTCCAGTCGTTGTTGGCGGGGTTCTTGGTGCCCGTCTCCACGATCCTGATGGTGTGCTCCTTGTAGGGCATCCCGGTCTTTGAGAACAAAACCGTCTGATACACGACGCCGGGGCTGTACAGGTCAACGTCCGAGGCTTCCGGCACCCCGTCTATATACACGTTCGCCTTGCCGTACCAGCTTGCTTTCTGACCTATCCACTCTATGCCGGTCCCCGTAAAGGTTAATTCGGCGCTGTCAAAAGATGTCGGACGGGTGCCGTCGTAAGAGGAATAAGCAATTGTGCCGTCGTAATTCAGGGGATCCTCGTCCCAGCGCCCCCACATGCCGCTGTACCTGACCCTCGCGTCTTTGTCGTCGACATAATAGTCGTCCGGTTCCGGCTTCTCCGGTTCCGGCGAGGCTATTCTGGGGTCAAACCACGCGGTGAAGTCCACTATGCTGAAATAAATATCATCGCCGCCGTTCCCGCTCTCTTTTTCGGTTTTGGAAACGCGGATATAGCGGTAGGCGTTAACATCGTCCGATGAATAAGCTATCCATGAATCCTTCGCGCAGACTGTCGCGCCCTGCCCGGCCAGGAGTACGACGCCGGTCAGGAAATCCGGGTCGTTGCTTCCCTCCACTTTGAAGTTGCTTCGCTCGCCGGGTGTATTTTCCGGCGGTATGACCGCGCCGCTGCCGTCGCGTCTGAAATCCAGCTCAAAACCGCTGATCCGCCTCGCCTCGCCTAAATCCATCTGCCACCATATCGGATTGTCGGTAATGAAGTGTTTTGCTTCCCCTGCTTTTGTTCCTTCAATATCACTCATCCACATGGTGTCCGGTTTGCCGTCGATGGCGTTTTCGGGGGGATTGTACAATCCCCAGTATTCGAAAGAGGTCGAGCTGGCGGACGCATTTGAGGCTTTCCATTTAGTCTCGGTGAACACCCGGAACGCATCGACGGATACGGAAAGACCTCTGGTTACCGTATCCCCGGTGGGTTCGATCTTAATCGTGTGCGTGCCGTAGGGTAAATCCCTGATCTCCCAAAGGGGGTACTGATACAGATTGGTCCCCGGAACGGCGCACACATCCACCACGGCGTAGACGTTCACCATATCATCGACATACACGTTAGCTGTGCGGGAGGTTGAGTCCGTTGCGCTGATCCACTGTATGCCCGTACCGGTGAACGTATACTCCAGGGACGGACTGCCTCCCGGCCAGCTGTAGCGCGCCCAGCCCCCGTAGAGCTTGGGATTGTCCCAACTGCCCCAGGTCCCGTTGTACCGGATGCCCGGGTCGCTGTCGTCCACCAGATAACCGTAGGTAATGTCATCGCCGGCAGGGTTCTTTACGTTAAAAACCCTGAACGCGTCAACGCCGATCGCCTTGGTAAGGTCCGCGGACACTATTTTGATCGTGTGCGGCCCGTTTTTCAGCCCCTTGACCTCAAACACCGAATAGTTGTATATGGTCCGGCTGTTCTTCAGATCGATTATGCCCTGCGAGGCCCCGTCGATAAACACCTCGGCCTTCCCGACGGTGCCGTCTACTTTCGTGATCCATTGTATGCCGGTTCCCTCAAACGAATACTCCAGCGTCGGCGCGCCTGACATGTAGCTGTAGTGCCCCGAGCCGCCGTTCAGTTTTTCATCGCGCCAGTCGCTTCCCCAATCGGTGTAGCTGATTGCGGGGTCCGTGTCGTCGACCAGCGTTGTGTTCTCTTCCTCGTACCACTTTTTCCATGTTTCAAACAAATCCGAAGGCGTCATGAAGTAATAGTTGCGGCCGTTTCCGCCCGGTTGCGCCGCCTGCGCCGTCAGCGCGGCGCACTCCCTTTTCAGATTGGCCGCAACGTCCCCGCTGTGCGCGCCGTCGCCGGCGGCCACAATGACAAACGCGGGAGTGTTCCTGCCATAAGCGTTGATCGCGATATTCGCGGCTTGGGCGACCTTGCCGGCCTGCCCGGGTACGCCCTGGGTCTGGCCGGACACGGTGGTCTTGGAGATGTTGCCGTTATTGATCGTGTAGAACTCCGTCTCGTTCCCGTTGACGCCGCTGCCGGAGTCATAATTCCCCTGGTAGCCCATGATGACCCCGACGGGAGGGTTGAGATAGGCCGCGTCATTTTCGGCCGCCTTGCTTTTTTCATAGTAATTTATTGTCTGGAATATGCCGTTGGTGTTGTCCAGATAGTATTTGTACATATCCAGGAAGTTTTGCCGCCCGTCCGCGGTATACGGCGAGTTGCCGTCGCTGTAGTTGCCGATCAGTTCATACTTGCCGTTGTAAGTGTTATGCGTGCGCCAGTAAAACAGATTCGGGTAAAGGTCGAACGCCAGCGGCGGAATCGACCAACCTATCGGGATCACATCCTCCTGGTTCGAACCCGCCAGTATCGACTGTTCGTAATAAAACTCGTGCGTGTACTGGGATGTGTAAAAGGCGTCCCCGTCGGACACGTAAAAAGCAACGTAAGCGCCGTTGGGGTCTATCGTGTCCGCGGCCTTGGGCGTTGACGGTTCGAGTTCGGAAGGGTCGCAGGGGAACGAGCTGTGCACGGAGAAATTAGCGCCGTCGAAAAACGAAAATGTATGCCCCAGCGCGTAAATCCGTTCCAGCTCCGCGCCCTCCCCGTCCGCGGCGCCTAATATGGGCGCTCCGGGGGCATAGTTTGCATTGTTGATTATTTTCGCCATCAAATCGCTTTCGGCTGCGTTGTTCGCGTTCAGGTCAATGATAAACGCCTTTGTCGCGATGAAATAATCCAGGCACTGCAAGGGCAGCACGGAACCGGGCGCGCCCCAGTCGTTGAAGCTCCATTTCGCTATGTACTCCGTGGCGGTGTCCGGGTTGTTGACGGGCGCGTATCTGTCATACGCGTAATTGAAGGACGCAATGCCGTCCCTGAATTCGTCGACGGTGGTGTCGAGGATCACGTTGTCCAGTTTCGTCATGATTCCCGGGCGTCCGGCGAATTCCTGCCTAAGGAAACGTTCGATGTTCGGCGTTACCGGGACGGCGTCCTCGTGCGCGCACGCCATGAACCCCAGCATCGTCGACCCACTGTCGCGCCATTCCCAGCCGTCCCTGGAACCCCATGCGTCTTTGTCCAGGTTGGCCGAGTAGATCTTTACGACGCCGTTGAGATAATAGGCGTAACGGTCCATTAGGTAGTATAGCGCCGGAAATTCTTTTGTCTCGTCGAGCGTGGCGTACTCGATCTCGACATCGGCCGGGATCATGCCGATTTGCAGCGCGGATTTAGCGACATCCCCGCCAAGCCTCGAGCCCGGCATCCTGTAATCCCACGTGTAGCTCCAAGTCAGCGTGGGGCTGGTGAGGTAGATTTTTTCCTCGCTGTAACGGTTGACGATACCCTGGATTACGCTGATAGCGACCAGGGCTTCCGCGCCCGCGTGGTTGGGGCGGAAATCGCCCACATTGCCGGGCATAGCGTAATTCACGTTTTTGTCGATCGAAAGATCCACCACGACGATTTTCTTTGCGGGCACTTTGATTTTTGGCAGGACGGGGACATATCCGTCCGATTGTACCGCGGCCAGCGCCGTGACCGCGGGGCGCAGGATCGTTGCCGAACCCGCCAGAACGAAAGCCGCCAGTAAAACGGAAACAAATCTTTTCAACATTGCGATCCCCCTTTGCAATACGCTTATAAATGCAGCGAGCGAACTCTCTTATATACCGGATGCAGAAAACATTTGCCGACGACGCCGACAGAGGAGGCTAATGTTTTCGCACTCCGGTATTAAGGTTCGCCCGCTGCATACGCAGTTCTCGCTACGCCGTGACCGTCACGGCGAACACAACCTTGTCCCCGTTCGGCGCGGTTATCGTGATGACCGCAACGCCGGCTTTCAGCGGCGACAGGATACCGTTGCTCACTGTGCAGACGGCCGGGTTGGAAGACGTGAACGTAAGCGCGCCCACGCCGCCTGCGCCGTTCCAGTCAACCGGGATCGCCAGCGGCTTGCCGATCTTGGCCAGCATCGACTTCACCCCGCAGGTGAGCGTTCCCTTCGCCTTGAATGTCACTGCGATAGTATGGTCAGCCGTCACGTTGGCGAATGTGTAGGTATACTGCGGAACGGGTTCCGGTACTCCGTCCACCGATACGGAGTCTATCGTGTAACCGCTGTCCGCCGTGATGACGAAGACCTGTTCGCCGCCTTGGACGACGGAAACATCGCCGCTGGGCGATATGCTTCCGCCGGCGCCCGCCGCAGCGTTGATCGTATAGAATACCACGGATGTCAGGGCCGTTTTCACCGCCTGTACCGTTTCGAGGTTAACTCCCCCCTCGGCGCGGGATTTGATTATATAGACGGTGTCCGGCGCAAGCCCGGTGAAGCTGCCTGAGTTGTTCGTCGTCGCCCAGTTGTCGATCGTATAATCCACGCCGGCGGCGGGCGTAAAGCCGATAGCCGTGTTAACGGTCAAATCGAACGAACCGATAGGCGCGGGCGCGGCGGGAGCTTGCGGCCCCCTTGTGTAAACCCTGAAAGCGTCAATGGTCAGCGCGGATTTGGGGCCGCCCGACGATCCGGCGGCGGTGTTCAGCGGGTTCCGGAACTCGGCGGCAAGCTGTTCGATCGTGATCGTGTGGCTGCCGTAAGGCAGGCCGGTTTTTTTGTACAATACGGACTGAGGCGCGTAGGTGGGGTTGTAGACGTCGACAAACACGCCGTCCAGCACGCCGTCGATTTTTATGTTAGCTTTGCCGCCGTCTGGGGTCAGCTGGCCGATCCATTCCACGCCGGTGCCCGTAAAGGAAAATGTGACGATATTCAACGAGTTCGGAAGGTCGCCCCCGCCCGAATACCAGAGGGTGCCCATATAATTTGCCGGATCCTGGTCCCAGCGGCCGCTGTTGTCCCCCCCGCCGGGGCCGTTGTGCGTAACGGCGATATTTCCCTTGTCGTCCACCAAATAGGAGCCGTCTGAGAAGGTAACGTCGATCGTGTGGTTGGCGGTCACGTATATGAACTCATACGTATTCCCCGTAATGGAAACAGGAACGCCGTCTACTTTAACCTCCTGGATTACGTATTCCGCGCTTGAGGGCGTGAACGTAAACAGTTGATTGGCTCCCGCGCTGACGGTCACTCCGCCGCTGGGCGATATGCCGCCGCCCGGCCCGGCCGTGGCGGTTATCGTGTAGCTGCCCGTCGGCGTCGGCCTGGTTGTCACGGATTGAACCGTTTCCAGGTTGACGTCGCCCGCCGCCCTTGATTTGAGTATGTATTGGGTGTTCTCTTTCAGCCCGGAAAACACTCCGGAGGTGTTGGACGTCGCCCAGTTGTCGACGGTGTACTCTATTCCCGCGACGGGCGTAAAGCTGAATCCCGTGTGGGTGATCGCAAGTCCCGTCACCTCGCCCGGCGCAGCCGGCGTCTGCGGCCCGCCGGTGTAGACCTTGAAAGCGTCGCAGGTTATTTCGTTCCTGTTCGACGTGTTGAGCGGGTTGTGGGCGTTGGCGTAGAGCTGCTGCTCGATCCGTATCGTATGCGTTCCGTTGTGCAGCCCTGTTTTTTTATACAGCACCTGCTGGTACAGGACCGTCGGGTTGTACGTATCGACGTTGACCGCGTCAAGCGCGTTGTCGATGTAGACGTTGACCATGCCGCCCTTGGCCGCCTTCTGAGAGATATACTCTACTCCCGTCCCGGTGAAGGTCAAAGTTACCTTATCCAGAGAATTGGCAAGATCCCCGCCGCCGGAGTACCAGAGCGTCCCGTTGTAGTTCAGCGGATCCTGATCCCACCTGCCGCCGTTGTACTTGGTATAGATGACGCTGGGGTCCTTGTCGTCGATCATGATGTAACCGAGAGGATTTCTGAAGGTCACGCTGATCGTATGGTTTCCGGCAACATTCATGAACTCGTATGTATTCCCCGTAATTGAAACCGGGACGCCGTCCACCTTCACCTCGTCGATAGCGAAGCCTGCGTCAGGCGTGAACGTAAACAGCTGATTGGCGCCCGCGCTGACGGTCACGCCGCCGCTGGGCGATATGCCGCCGCCCGGCCCTGCCGTGGCGGTTATCGTGTAGCCGTCCCCCGAAGCGGTGTATTTTTCCATATTGAACATCCCGACAAACTCGCTCACAGAGAAGAACGGGCCGTTCCAGGGGTCGCCGTTGTCAAAGGCGGTCTTGGATATGCGGATATACCTGTAAGCCTTGTCCTCGTTCGCGCTTACGAACCGCATACACGGCGCCAGCCTTGCCAGCGGGCCCTGTTCCGCCAGGAGGTCGCAGTCCCCGTTCGAAAAATCGCCGTTGACGCTGCCCTCGATCTTGAAATTGATCCACTCGCTCTGGTAAGTCTCAACGTCGCTCTGATCGGCGCTGTGCATCGGGTACACCTCAAACCAGCTGAACCTCTGCGGCTTGCCGTAGTCGATGACGGCATACGGTAAATTTACCTTGTCGTTAAATTTACTGATCCAGCCGTTCGTCCTGCTAACGACTTTATCGATGAGCTGCTCGGGCCCGCCCCAGGCGTCCGACGCCCTGGAGCTGGCGGCCGCGCCGGCGGCGTCCCAGGTTACGTGGGTGAACAGCCTCAGCGCGTTGAACGATATCGTGTGTGATAACGTAACAGGCACGATGCGCAGGGTATACTCCGCGTAGGGCAGATCCTTCATCTCGAACGCGACCATTTGCATGATCGTGGTCGGGCGGCTCAACTCGATATTCTCGCCCACAAGCGTCCCGTTCAGGTAGACGTTCGCCAGGGAGGAATTTCCCGCCGCGTTGGATTTTGTGATCCATTGGAAACCGGTGCCCTTAAACGTCATCTGAAAGCCTACGTTGCTTCCGGTCGTATACGTATACCAGGCGTAGCCGTCTCCTACCCTGCCCGCGCCCTTGTCCGGGGCGATCAGGCCGTTTTCCGTCCATGTGCCGGATCCCCCCGTGAAGTTGCCGTTCGGGGAGGTCAAGGAAAACACCACGCCGTGCGTGTTGGCGTCGTGGGGATGGATAAGGTAACCCAGCTCCACCTCGCTGAAATCATACCCGGGCTCCGTAAGCACGCGGAAGGCGTCTATAGACAATCCTCTGTTCAGAGGCGCCTGAGCGACGATTTTTATCGTGTGGCTGGCGTTAGGCAGTCCTCGCGTCTCGAAAACGGGCCGCATGAAATCCACGCGGGTCCTAGAGAGATTCACAATGCCTTTGGACGCGCCGTCTATAAAGACTTCCGCCTGGCCCTGGTTCGGGTCGGTCTTGGTGATCCACTGGATGCCGGTGCCCTGGAACGTGTACTCGAGCGTCGCCGCTCTGTTTGTGTTTGTGTAATGCGCCGAGCCGCCGTACAGCCCGGATTCCGACCACGAGCCCCAGTTGTCGTACTGGATGGCGCCGCTTGTGTCGTCCACAAGCTGGCCGTGGGAGAAGTCTTCGTTATACCATTTCTTGTATATCTCCAGTAATTCCGACGGCGTCACGAAATAGACGGCGCGCCCCGCGAGGGACGAGTCCGCTTTGATGATCTTCGAAGCGTCCGTCACGTTTTTGGGCACGTCGCCGCTGTGGGCCCCGTCGCCCGCGCAAACCATCGCAAACGCCGGCGTTCCAAGCGCGTACTGCGTCAGGGCCGTTCTCGCGCTGGTAGCGATGTTGGCGCCGTTGTCCGCGTAGCCCTGCGTCTGGCCCGATAGGCGTGTCCGCGCCATGTTGCCGTAGTCGAAAGTCCGGAAAGCCGTCCTGTCTCCGCCCTGGTTCCCCTGGTAGCCAAAGATGGCGCCAGACGGCGGGTCTATGCGCTGCACGCGCTGTTCTCCCACGGTGTTGTCGTCAAAGTAGTTTATTGTACTGATCAATTTGTTCCCGCTGACGCCCACAAGATTGTTGATATAGTAATTATATCTGTCCACGTACCCGTTCGCCCCGGCGTCCGATGGCCCGGAGGGCGCGCTGCCGTCGCTGTAGTTGCCGACGAAGTCATATTTGCCTCCGAAGCTGTTCTTGGAGCGCCATATCAACAGAGACGGGTCTACGTCGAACATCATGGGAGGCACTGACCATCCGATCGGTATCGCGGTGCTGTTCTGGTAATCGTATTCGCCTGCGCTCTTCCTGTCCACGACGGCATTTTCATAGCAGGCCTCCTGCAGGAAAGCCGAACACATGAAGCTGTCGCCGTCTGTCACGTAAAAGGCCACATACGCGCCGTTCGGGTCGATCGTAGCGGGCACGGCGGGCTTATGCGTCTCCAAAAGGGCCGGGTCCGAAGGGAAGGAACTGGTGACGGAGGCGTTATGCGCGTCAAAGAAACTCATGGTGTACCCGGCGTTGAGGATCGTGTTCAGCTCCGCGCCCTCACCCTGCATCCCGCCGATGACGGGCGTGCCCTGGGCATAGTTGGCCGTTTTTAATATTTTGGCTTCCGTGTCGCGTTCCTGGGTGGAATTCTCCGCGTTTAAGTTGATTATGAACGCCTTGGTCGCTATGAAATAATCAATTGGACCGTACTCGAAGGGCATTCCGCTGTTGCCCCAGTCGTTGTAACTGAATTTCGCGCAGTAATCTTTGGCGGTATTGGGGTTGTTCTCGGGCGCGAACAGGTCGTATGCGAAATGGAAATTGAGCAATGTGGTGTCCCTTATACTGTTGCTTGTGCCCGTACCCATAAAATCAAAGATGTTCGACCCGCCGTTCGCGGCCTTTGCGGCGGTGAAATCCGTATTGCCGGTATTGTATAAATTGTTCGTATCGGTTATGTCGTACGGCAGCGTGGTGTCGAAAATCTTGTTGGCAAGCAAAGTCTGCACCGCCGCTTTTACGGCGTCGCCGGAGCTGTTTTTGGTGACAAACTCGTCCGTTATCCAGTCGATCATCGACTGGCTGAGAGGTATCGCGTTCTCGTGGGCGCATATCATCATCGCCAGGTTAATGGAGCCGCTGCTGCGTTTGTTAAGCTGCTGGTTCCCAAGCGGCGGCCAGACGGAGGGGTTCGGCATCATGTCCTTTTCCCCGTATATCTTTACGTAGCCGTCGAATACGCCTTTGCCCGCGTAGTTTTCGATCAGGTAATAAAGGGCGGGGTACAGCTTATTATAGTTTGCCGATTTCGGGCCAAGCTGCACATAATTGATATTGGCCGGATCGATAGGGTACATGCCAAGCTCGAGGGCGGTCCGGGCCACATCCCTGTCCCACTGTGCCTTTGTATAGTCGATCCGGTAGTCGCTGTGGCCGCTCCAGTAAGTGGACGCGCTCAGGAAGTAGACTTTTTCCGGGCTATCCCGGTTTATCAGGCCCTGTATGACCTCGTCCAGAAAAACCGCGTCGCCGAAAAAGTGATCTTTGGTGCGCGCGCCTTTCATCGTGGTGTACTGATCCGTCAATGAGCCCAGTTTTCCGTTCAGCGACTGCTTAGCGTTGTATTGGTCCACATCCTTGTCCCAATACAGATCCAGCACGACCAGGCTCTCAGCCTGTACTTTTACCTTGGACAAATAAGGCTGATAAGCCGTGGCGGCCGCCACAGTCACAGGAGCCAATAATAACGGGAGGCATCCCAGCGTCAGCACCGCGGCCAGAACAGCCGCGAGTGTCTTTTTTGCTGCCTTTATGTACATTCCATTGTCCTCCTTCATTTTTTTTAGCGCCTCCGGAAATCCAAAGCCGCCCAATACCGTCATTACGGAACCTTAAGCGGAGCGAAAAGCAAATTTCTATTAGCTACCTGGGTTGTCGTTTCGTTTGAAATTGAGCTTCAAACCTCGCGTGAAACGCGCCCCTGAACATCGGTCGTTTCGCGCTTGTTTTCAGCTCATTTCAAATTGAAACGACTATATTGATAGTGATGACCTGACGGGAGAGCCCCTGTTCCGGCTCGGCGGGAGTATAGTCCGCCGCCTGCGTATCCCCGTGGGTTCGGGTTTTATCGAAATCGCCATATCGCCATGAGGCAGCGTTTTTTGAAATCTCATTTTCGTCTCCCCCCTTTAAGATGACGGCATTATAGACAAAGGCCATAATCTGAGATTCGTATAAGATCATACTTATCAACAACTACTCCAGGATTCCGCCATAACCCGCAAACGGATTGTCGACCGTAACGCGCCCTTGATACGCGTCTCCGACCCCGCTGTACAGGTCAACCTTACCGTCCTCGCGCGCCACAATGCCGGACGTGAACGCGCAGTCCGCGAGCTCGGGCTTTTTGGGCGGGGCGTCGGGGTAACAATCCCTCGTGCCAATGATTTTTAAGTCCTTGGCGACTCTGTCCACGCAATTGAAAACGAAGGATATGTTCATATAAACCAGCAATTCGCCGCCGTTTTCATCGGCGCCCCGGCAGGACTTGTGCCCGATTACGCCGATATCGCCGCTTTCGAGGGAGCAGCACTGGTTGCAGCCGCCCCATTGGCCGTCGTCGAAAAGTCCGTCGATTGCCGGCGCGTTTTCTATCGCGTCCGCCGTCAGCTCGTTTAAGTCATTGATCACCGTGAACCCGATTACCGATTCGCTGCCGTATTTACTGCGTATCTCTTCGCCGCGCGGCCTTGAAAACACTCCGATTTTTCCCTTGTACGGGCCGGACCTAATTTCAACAAGCCGTATATCCTTCATATTGTCAGGGCCTGTGGTGAAATATGTGAGATCGTGGATATCGCTCCCCCTGTAGAAATATCCGTAAAATTTTGCGGCTTCGCCCCGGGAGTATTGAACGTGCGTACCCCCCAGGACAAACAATCCCCCGATTCGCGAAACGCAGGGGTCTTCCAGCTGGTATATCATGGAGCCGGGAACCAGCGTCCAGTCGTCCGGTCCCGTTCGCGAGAAAAGCCTTACCCACGAACGCGCCCAGTCCTCCCGTCTTTCCACTCTTCCGAAAATCAGTTCTTTCCCGTTACATTTGAAAGGGACGGAGCAGTTATAAACGTCGAATCCATCTGCGCCGTGAAATTTCAACAGAGAGCTGTCGTAAATTTTTCTGTTGTTTTCAAACTCGGTCCTCTGCTGTAAAATGGTCTTTTGGATGTTCACGCCAAAACCTCCGTATCGCGAATAACATGAAACCGAGATTCGTTATTCATATGGACTCCTCTATTTTTAAGACCTCATAAACGCCGATTTCCGGCACGGTCACTTCCGCGTATCCGTCCGCGAAGCGGACCGGCAGCCTTTCGCCGGTGGACAGAAGCGTGATCCGCGAGTGTTCCCCAACCCGCAATTTTACCGCGACGCCGCGGAGCGGCGGTATTTTTTCCAGCATCGCATACCCGCCGCCGCCGGCCTTGCCCGCCGCAAAATTGACCATATGAAGGTACCGCGCGTATTTGCCCCGCGTCATGTTCACTTCCAAGTCGGAAAAACCGTCCAGTTCGTATAACGGCCGCCGGACGGCCTTGCGCAAAATAGGGGCCGTCAGATGGCGGAGCCAGACGTGGTTCGTTTCCCAATACGCCTTGAAAATATCCAGCGCTATATAGTATACCTCGCCGTTTCCGACCGTGTTGACGCACACGGCCGGGTAGGGCCGCTCCTTCCTCGGCGGGGCGACTTCCCCGCGGAAAGAACGGACGGCCCCGCGCAGCTCCGTGACGGGCAAATACAGTTCCGCGACGGTTTGCGCCGAACCGGCTTCCGCGAGATAAGCCCTTTCTTTCACAAGAAGCGGGAAGTCAGGCGCGCGCCCGTCTTTCCACGGGCTCCGCGCCAGGACGTAAGCCGCCGAATAAACGGAAGGCTCCAGGAAGGAAAGTCCGGCCAGATTCAACCCGTTGGCGTTCCCGGGCGATCCCGGAGCCAGGCCCAGGCTGTTCGAACACGCCAAAACCGTGCCGCCGTTTTTCACAAACGTGTCCAGCTCGTGGAACAGTTCATCCGTCAGGACAATCCCCTCCGGCAGAATCGCCGGATCGTACCCGCCGCCGGCTGTAAACAGGCCGGCGTCCAATATATCGTACTGTATGTGCAGTTCGGTCAGCATTTTGTGCGCCCCAAGCAGGCTGGGATTGAAATCCGCAACGGAATGGGGATAACTGCTGACGACCGGGGACAGCACAGCGGCCTGTTTCACGGAAACCGTCTCCCGATACGCCTCGCGGTATTTCTCAACGTAAGCGAAAGCCTCGCCGACGCGCCGATAAACGGCCGGCTCCACCGTCCAATTGGGATTGATCTGGTCGCCGCAGCAGACGGAACCGCCGTTAGCCAATACGACGGAAAACTCATATTTCAACTGTTCGGTTTCCTTCAGGCTCATTTCGCCCCAATCCTGGGAAAACCGCACCGTGAGGATCTCGAAGGGTTTATGCAGATTCCGGGCATAACGGCACTGAAACGACAACAAACTGTATCCGCCCCGGTTCACGTGGCCCGGCTGCGCCTCGATGACCAGTAAATCCGTGTTGCTTACCACGGCGGGGTCTTGACCCATTTGCCAGGAGGTGTTGCAGCAAAAAGCCAAGTCTTTGCCCGCCCTCTTGACGAGGCTGTTCGCTTTTTTGATCAGGCTCGTAATGGAATCCGCCAGAAATTGATGATGCCTGGTGGGATTGGTCGGTTTTCCCCCGGCCAGCATGTCCCCGCCGTAGATGATTTTGTATTTTTTTTGGCAATACGGGCAGTAACATGCGTTGGACTGGAACATCACGATGTCCAGGAAAACGCCGCCTATCTCGTATTTCTCGCAAACCTCCGCCAACTGCGGCAGCAAAGATTCTTCCGTATAGGGGCTGTTGGGGCAGACCACGCCCCAGGGCATGGCAATATCCGCCCTTTCGCCGGTTACGGTCAGCTGCCGCCAGTCCGGATTGAGCGAGGCGGCCCGCTCGTCCCAGCAAACCGACAGGTAGGCGATCGTACGGATCCCTTTTTCCCGCGCGGCGTTCACGACGCCGCCGAGCAAGTCGCCCGCGAGGCTCTTGTGCGTATGGCCGACAGCCGTGGGATAAAAACTGTTTCCAAAGTGATCTTTCGCGAAAACGTAGACCGACTCGGCCCCGGCCCGCGCCAGATTTTCGACGATCCCCGCGGCGTCCGGCACGACGGCCCCGCCGGGGATCAGTTCGGGCATATGGCAGTCCAAATGCACCGTCTTTTTGCATTTTCCAAGCCAGTCGGCGCCCATTTATTTTTTCTCCTCTGTAATAAGGTAAAAGCTGTGGATTTCAAACGGGTTTGTGTGAAAATCGATCCCGATGCCGCCGCCGGTATTCCCGGCGCGGGTAAAAGGCTCCCCGGACGTCCTCTCGGTCAGGTCGCAGACCCACGCGAGGCCGAATGTCCCGTCCAGCGTTAATTTTATGCGCCTCGCTTCGCCGTTGATCTCTCTCAGACGCAGAATGTACCCGTCTTTATCCTCCGCCTTCTTGAGCGCCATGACCTGCATTCCCTCCGGAAAATCTCCCTGGGAAAAAACCGGCGGCAGCGCGCCGGACCCGTCTTTTTCGCGGGCGTAACCCACCAGCGGGGGCATCACGCTCTCGAACGCCCTCCGCTGGATCTCTCCCTCGCGCCAGCCGCCGGCGTGCGGAACCAGCCGGAACCGGAACGCATAATCCCCGTCCATCCACATGGGGAAGTCGCAGCCGTAGCTGTTGTTGAACGCGTTGAACATCAGAACCGGCTTTCCCTCGTCAAATATCCGGCGGACTTTCAAAATCCCCGAACTGCCGATGGAAAAGAGGGGGGTATCGAACGGGATAAAAGCCAGGCCGCGTTCCCCGTCGCTGACGTCCACCCAGTTTTCGCAGCAGAACAGCGCGTGGTTGCCGCCTTCGGCGATATCGATACGCGGGTTCACCACGCTGCCCATTTTGTTGATCCGATATTCGGCTTTGTCTTTCGGGATGTTGACCGGAAACACAAAGTTTCCGGATTCCACGCGGAACGTCTTCCCTTTCCCCTTCAGCGCGTAGGCGATGTCAATAAAAGGGCTGTCGTCATAAAGCGTGAACGTCGTTTCGATTCCGGCCGCGTTGCCGTGGTCGATGACGCTCCTGTCGGCGATGTCCGCCGACAGGGTCAGCGACGCGCTTCGTTCCTCCCGGGACGCCGTCACCGTGAACCCGCCCGGAAAAGCTGTCAGAGGATCCAAACCGAAATAATCCTTGCGCACTAACGAATCGACCTGCCAGTCGTAAAAACGCGACGTCGCGTCGAGCAAAAACCGGGTCGCGTCCGCCTCGCCGTAGACGTCGTACTGGTATTGAGCGAAGCCACGGCCGTCGTGTTTGCCAACCCATTCGCGCCCCGAGGACTTCTCAATCAGACTTGCGATTGTCCCCGCCGTCGCGTCCGCCGTGATCCTGAAAAAAGTATTTTCCAGCAAACCGAGCCCGGCGTCCGCGGTCACAGAGGAAACACGAGGTTTTTCCCGTGTCTGGGGAACGTCGGACAGTTTCGCCGTCCGATATCCCAAAGCCGGTATATCCCTGACAAACGCGCACAGACGTCCGTTGATGCGCGCCGTTTCCAGAACCTCTCCCGAAACCGCGTCAATAAGAGCCGCGCCGGTTCGGTTGGCTGATTCCGCTCCGATCTCCACCCAGGCGGAGCGTTTCCAGCCCAGCCCGTTAAAAAAGAGC
>Ga0209629_10001366_pt1 | contig 15317 bp, 6 predicted proteins | sample TergutCu122P5_FD_187286 | JGI IMG/M metagenome (GOLD analysis project Ga0209629, IMG submission 187286) | Cubitermes ugandensis P5 segment gut microbial communities from Kakamega Forest, Kenya - Cu122 P5 (SPAdes) (version 2) | ecosystem: Host-associated > Arthropoda: Insects > Digestive system >...
GGGGGGGGGGGGGGGTGGAAAAAAAGAACCACCAACGACTGGGCCGAACAGTACTGTCGATCGGGTAGGAATTCTGCTTCTTATTCCGGATATCTTGGGTTCAATTATCGTTCCAGAGACCGGGTATGGCCACAAACTTCCGCGACTTTCATCAGTACCTCCAGGCAAAAGCCGGGGTATTAACCTCATATTATGTCTCGACCGCTTCTTTCCACATTCCTGACAATTCTTTATCCACTGAACCACTATTGAACGATATACAATGGAAGGTACTGGCAGCATCGATGAATAAACCGCAGTTAAGTAAGATCTACAGTTTGCTGCCATGAAACAATATTTCCTAAACTGTAATTTATTACCGTCTTTACGAGAGCCTGCCATCTGTCCCTATCCTGAGCCAGATCAATCCAGTCCACGCCCTCCTATCCTATTTCTTGACGATTCATTTAAATATTTTTCTCCAATTTATGCCTAGGTTTTCCAATTTCTCTCTTTTTCTCAATTATCCCCACCAAAACTCTGTACGCACCTCTCCTTTTCCCCATACTTTCCCATGTCAATTTTAAATAACAAACAGAATTTAGAATAAAAAATTAGATATTATATGTGTGATTAAAGAAAAGTTGAAGACATGAGGATTCTGTTCGCTCTCAGACTGTGTACCGCAGTACTTGCACAGCGCTGTATAACAGCCATTGCTATCTTACATAGTGGAAAGAGTAGGGAGTGAAATTCATATCTGTACATGCTCTCCCAGTTCCGCGTCAGGAAAGAAGAACTTTACTTATCATCAACAAACTGCACAACGCCACCTTCGTGATAAATTCATTTATGTACATCTATTGCAAATAATATGTATAATACCACAATTGTAATTTCCTAACGAGCAGAAACTATTTACCAATTTAAAGTACTCCCTGAAGAGGACTATAAGAAGTAGTCGAAACATGTTGGAATAATCTCCCGTATGTGTATGGGTGGAATTTTTTGTGCAGTTTGTTGGTGATAAAATTTATTTAAGTATATCTATTGCACGGAAGATGTATAATGTCAAGGAAAGTTACTTTTTACACACATAAGCAATTATTCTTTTTGTGTTTCTACGTTATGTAATATCCTGCTTCTTATCCTACAAGTGTGACTTTTGATCCCTCACACAGGGGTACCAACACCGATTTATTGTCAGCATCTGAGAACAAATGGCTGAGGAGAATATTTTGCCCTCAAGGGGATGAAGGACCTGAAAGTGGCAAAAAAGGCGCAATGGAATTTAAAACAACTTAGTCTGCGTGAAGAATATTTAAGATAAAGAATCAGGAAGTATGAGAGGCGGAACTTTAAACACGCATGTGGTAAATAAGCAGGTTGTATAAAATGTGACCTGAAAGGGCTTCAAGCCGCAGACACCTTTATGAACCAGAGATGTACGAGAGGAAGATATCAAAATTGGCATTAGTGAAATACACTATGAGGACATGATGTGTACTGACCTTTCTGATGGTAGGAGACTCTAAACTGTTTTGTGTTTAGGGTAACGAGCATTCCGATTCCCAAGAGTCGCAATGTGTGTGTGTGTGTGTTTTTTTTTAAGAAGCAATAAAATCTCGACTGATGAGGAAGGCCCAATACGAAATGACCTGCAGTCAGTATATGTAATGTCATGACACCAGGTTCTTTACTACTTGATATTAGTTAGTGCCTAATACGTGCTTAAATGAATGGTGTTGGTAATATTTTAAAGTTGAAACCAAAGAAAAATTAAGATATTAACCGATTTTTGAAAGAAAATTGTTATATTTTGAAGTCTCAAACGTTATTTCCGCTCGTCCTACTGATGAGAACAACATGGAAATGAAGCTGTCTCTGCTGCATGGTAGAATACTTCTGACAGGGGAAACCTAATTACTGGGAGATAAACCGTTCTTAGTGTCACTTTGTCCACCACAAATCCCTCTTGGACTGGCCGGTGTTCGAACAAGGATGTACACAGTGCGAGGTCCAGCGAATAACCACTTGAGCCATGGCACATATTTGAAGCGCGAATTTCGTTCAAATATTACTTAAAATTTCAGTTCCTAAAACACAGCAAATAGAGTTCTCCATTACAAAGTCCAGTCAAATAATATCTAAATAGAAATAAACGTTTATGTTGAGAATTTTACGAAAAACATTACAGCGTGTGGAAAAAATGCAGAGTTGTTGTATATTAAAATAGGTGATTTTAGACTCTTCTTTTCATGGTGCAACAGCCACCAGTGGGCCAAGTCCTCCTCATTATCGAGGCTTCAGGTCTCGCTCAGACACACCACACTCATTAGGATTCCTCTGGATGAGTGATCAGCCTGTTGCATAGACCTCTACTGGACAACAAATAACAGCCTCAAAAGACTTACATCCATGACACCGGCGGGATTCGAACCCATAATTCCAGCATGTGAATGGCCACATACACACGCCTAAGACCGCGCGGCCATGGGATCGGCAAAATTAACGTTTTGGAGGGCTAAAATTTGAAGGTTATTACACCCATGAAAAAAAAAAACTTTTTGTCGAGAAGAAACGAATATCGTCAGAAAGTTACTCGCGTTTTATAAGAGACACTTTCTTGCAGGCTGCATCTAGTTTGCTAAGAAAGAAACATTAATTAAAAGGCATTCAACTTGTTAAATTTGTGTTATCAAACTATAAGAGAGACTTGGTTTTTAACGGTAATTCAGCGACGGAGTTATATGAAGCGCAAAGATGCGGATCATTCACTGACGTTATAGTGAGCTAGCGTTTGGTTACAGAACACGGATGACCCTGGCAGTGCAATTCTGAGTGACAGCTGAATTAATCGTATCGCGCTTATGTAAAGTTCAGCCCTGGAGACACAGCAGAATAGGTCGAAGCGCCGTTGGGCCCATGCTGTTTTTCCGAACACACACAGCAATGCGAGTCTCAACACTGGGGGCATTGAGCGCCTCTTAGCTCTGCTTAAGATATCCATGTTACATCGTACGTTAGTTTCTAAAAATACACAGAGAAAAAAATTGAAGATTGTCGTCTTCTGGGATTTGACTCACAGTAGCCTGGTAACAGTTTGCCGCCGTTTCGGGGAAACCTAGTATCCCTATCTTCTGTAGACAGAGATAGTGTGTTCCCTCGAAAAGTAAATAAATTTCAGCTCGGATACACGGCGTCACAAACAAGAAGAGGATTTTCTTTATGGTTGCTGCCGTGAGAAAGCACACTGCTCAAAGAAAGTTATGGGTTTGATACTGTGACTTTATAGGTAACATGAATGTTATTTGCACCACATACACCTTAGTGCAAGTTTGTGTAAAGATGGCCTGATGATGATCAATTAACCGAAACATGTCGTCAAGATAAATATAAAATAAAATAGAGTGTTGTGTTGGACTGAAACCAGAAAATATTTTGTTGTCTTTTACTTATGGGAGTATAGTTTGGCAGATATATGTCGTTTCGGAGCAACACGCAGCTTCTATCTTCAGATTAAAAACCCTACTTTCGTGAAGTTGAAGGCAGTATATTCCTTTTTCAGTGCCGGTAAACACCTACCAGACTGCGCATTGTTTCAACCCAAAGAAACATCCAGCGAATATTCACCACTATGAGAACTTCAAATTTTATGAAACTGCGAGCTGTGACGAATGTCTATTCGAAATGTGGACGGGCACGTTATTGATGACAATTATGAGCTTCAGCCTGTTTAAATCTGCATAGAGCATCCTCGTATTGCACAAGGGTCATTTGAAGATCTCCGAACCCTGCTCGGACCGTCAACATATTAAATGTGAAAGGTGTATTATCTTAAGTAAAATGTACTTCATATTAAACAACCGTGTGAGCGAATGAACTATTTATCCATTATTACAGTTACTGCAATAAAATTAATATAGTGATTAATTAAAGTAGAATTTCTTGAATTGCTTTCTTTGTCTCCGATAATTTCTTCAAGATATACACACATTACCATTCTAAAAAATTAGGTTTGAAACACATTTGTACCAATTATTATTAGATCGTGCTTAAACTGGAAGCCTATGGGGGATGTTGAAGCTTACCACTCCGTATTTTTCATACTCCTCCCACTGTCCAGGGCTGGAAAGATTTCACTGTAGAATGTTCCCATGCAATGTACACAAAAAAGTTTGTAACTTACATGTTGTTTACAAATTTTAACTCTACTTTTGAAATATACTATATCACTCAAATACTTGTCCTTTCTGATGGAGAAGCGTAACTATCTGTATTCGAAAACCCTCGAGGGATCCGGACCTAATTCTGAGGGGGAGAGGGTGCTTATTACTGATCTAAATTAAGCCGCGGACCGGCAGTGGACAACGGACAACCATTTCATCGCCCTGTTTTGTGTAACGCGTAACTCCGTATGGAACACTGAATAATTGTTTAGTTAGACACATGCATTTAATTTAATTTCTACAATCAGCGGTACCCGCTTTTAGGCGCGTACCTATTAATCACGTAAAACGTCTGTTAGCTTAGTCATGCATGTCCGTCCGTCTGTTCGGACGTCCCGGTGCGGCTGCCACTGGATGGATTTTCGTAAAATTTGAGACTAGGGACTTTTACGAAAATCTGTCGAGAAACTCTGCATTTGGTTAAAATCTGACAAAAATATCGGGAAATTTACGTACAGACCTGAGTATGTGCTGATTGTTGACGGCAGTACGAAATATTTTATAGCTCGAAAACAGTGCATAAAACTCATTGTTGAACTTCTGTGGCAACACTGAGCACTTTTATATTGTTGACAGCTACGTGTAATTCAACAATACCAAAAAACATTGTTGCTTTTCAATGGCAAAAATGGTTATACGAAAGCGCCACAGTATGAAGTTATACATACATTGTCTGTCTTATTCCTTAACATTGTCCTTATTAGTTTAAAATAGGAATGGCCCCAAAATAAGAAATTAAGGTTTACTGAGTAATTAGAGATAAACCTGGAAACAGAGACTCCGATGTCATCCAAAAACATTACGGTAAATTTTTCACATCGCGCTATCAGTTTTTTGCTGTTCTCTGTGTTGGCAAGAGTATGGAGCAGCTGAATGGATGTTCTCTGTTAGGTCCGCGACAACAGATAGGAAAGAAAGAAGTTTATTTGTATTGGCCCCATACTCTACTGAAGCATAAGAACTCGTACTTTAGGCCACCAGTACGAAACTTTATCAGTAGTCTTTTATTATAGACTGACAAGCGAATATCGCTCTTACGTCTTCCTATTGTGCTTTCGTTTGTAATATTTTCGTTAAGAATGTTTAAAAGCACTTTGTATGAAAACACAGACTAACAGAAACGTGGACCTCTGTATTGCCACTATGACGTCACCGTGTAATAGACGAGCGCATGGCCGGAAGCCCGGTAACGTGCGGTAAATGTCGATGGCTTATTAATTCTGCGACCGGTTACAGAAGAAATACAGCCAGCATCCCTTAGTCACTGGCACAGGACGTGCTATGAGAGCACTACGTCGCATCTGAAAGAACTTTACCAGGGGTGCACAAATTATTTGACAGTCTAGGAGCCACCTCGGCGTCCTAGGCGCCAGGAAGGTGACAGGAAGCAAGTTCCGTGCTCAGGATACACAAAAATTGGGCGCTAACGTACTAAATTTAACAGCCATGGTGACTTGGTGTCAGGGATTTGTATACCCCTGCAGCTTTTGTTTGTGACAGGGCACTTAATGCGGAACATAACAGAGGTCACTAGCAGGAACAGAAAATATTTTGACATTCTTGAAATACAATTGTGTTATTGTTGATTTAAAACTTTCGCCTTGTTCTAAATGTTTTATTCTTTCTTTTGGGTGATTCCCCGGTGTCCGAATGTTATATTCCGACGTTTCGGAACACTCTGTCTGTTTCATCTTTATAGGCAGTGTAAGCAGGAAGAATAACCGGGATGAGTTTTTTGGGGTATTTATAGGGGAAAGGGTTTGGCTCGAAAATAGCCTGAGCCAAATTCTCATCCCGGTTATTCTTCCTGCTTGCACAGTCTATGAAGATGGAACAGAATGTTCCGAAACGTCGGCATATAAAATCCAGATGCCGGGGAATCACCCAAAAGAAAGAATACAATTGTATTTGTTTAACCATTAGGTCTGTAGACAACAACAGCAGTACACATTCAGCCACCATTCTGCCCCCATTTCACCTGCCCATTCACCCTTCAGTAATCTAATTAATTTACCACCCATTTATCTATCCACTCAACCATCTTTCTTCCAGCTTTCATTAAAATTTCTGTCAGTCCAATCCATAATATAGTCCTCAATCTTTCATCTTTCTACTAAATTAAATATCTGTAGTTTATTTAGCTACTCATATAAACTCAGGAGCAAGGACTGATAACGGAGGAATCTTGTTTCGATTTCCGGTATGTAGATTTCTTAATTCTCTTTCCAATACTATTTCTAGGGCACATCCGGCCTCTTAATCAAAGTATATATGGGGTAAAATTTCCGAGGCTTGAAGATGGTCACTTACGTTTATCTAGTACCAAGGTTAATGTGTGGAGCTGTATCTCCTCTCCCACATGTACCTTTGTGGCCTGTACAGGAACAAGTGCAGGCCACCATGCCAGTCTGTAAGCATTCACTCACCCACCGATCCACCGTTTACATACATTTTATGCATACTGAACAGCACTCACCTTACTTCATAACATGACCAGACTAGTTTATATTGATTTAAGACCCTTCTCGACTTCGCGTGTTAAACGTTTGTCTTTCTGCGAAGTCGTGCAGTTCTTCGGACATTGCGCTGCTTCCTGTACATTCCTGCTGCCATAAAGATGTTTCCGGCAGTTCTGTCTGCGGAGCAGACAGTTGTTACAGTTACATACGGACCTGGCGACCGGAACGTGTGAGTAACGGGTCTTGTGAAAAAGCGGCACGGATCGGTGCAGATCATGTGCCATATTTTGGAGAGACAAACGGTGGTGGGGTGCTGACAGGTGGCAAGATGCGGAAGGTGAGAATAGATTGTAGGAGAATGAGGAGGAGAAAAGTAATGGTGAGAAGAGTTAACAAGAGTGCGAGTGGGTTACGGAAGAGCAGGAGGCCGAGCAGCCCATCGTGCTGCCCGCGTTAATAGAGTGCAATCATATAAAGCATGAAGAGGTTATTTGATCATTCTTGAGGGTGGTGGCGACACGAACCTTCGAAACGTCGGGAACTGGGTGACTCATTACCACATTCCAGAAGACTCGAGTTTTTTGTAATCTGAAATCTGATATCTCATGTGAAAATATGGGTTTGTAAGCATCGCTCAGAGTTCTTATAGAGCAGTCTCTGTGCTTAATTGCAACCACACCTTGAATGTATGTAGGAGGAATAAAGATATAGCTCCATTACTTTTTAATCTGGCTACCAGATGGAAGTTAATGGTCAGATTGACAACGCGGCCACTTCACCCAGGAGAGGAAAGAAACTATCTGTGCCCTTTCGCTAGGAGGTGTGGAATGTCCCACAGCCAGTCTGAAAGCTTTGCGAAGGATAGTTCCTCGCTTTTCAAGACCTTAGCCTGTCACCGTGTACAAACCGAAACATCGTGTTTCCATATTTTATGAACATAAATTACTATGTTTTCCATGAATATTTATCGAAAGCCTGCGCGATCAAACCGGTAAGAGTGTGGTTCAAACAAGAATCAAACATCAATTGGATTGTGACGCCATCCAGAACATTGTGTGGAGGATCCCACACAATACTACCTTACAACAGACGTGTAAATTGAAAGAAGGAAACTCATTCACATGTTTTAATGGAAGTACTGCGTCTTTTGCATGGCTCATTTTAATCTATTACTTAATATACTCGTATTGTTAAATATCCGTATATTACAGTTTTGGTTATAAGAATACGTGAATTATTGGTATCTAAAATTTAGATCTCAATTATTTTATTTCACATTTTATTATCTTATTTATTTTAACTGGTGCAAGATGGTGGTTTCTATTTAAAGCGAAACATGTAGCACAAACAACAATAAAATATTGTCAAAACAAATTTTGTGTTCGACGGTCCTCTCTGTCCAAATCATTGCTTTTATTGGCTGAGAGCATAGCAAAATGACTGTTGGTCATTTAGAAGTCAATAAGGAATCCGACTGTACCTTACCTTTCCCAGAAAGTTTATCTGTAACTTTTGATGCATTTTACGATTTTATCACTAACTCAGAATCCACTGTTGAAAGGTAGGTGGTTTGATGAATTAGACAGGCATCTTAAGAATAAGATCAGTCAAAATACATCAATGTATTGTCAATATGTAAGCTGACAACTAGTTTCGACTTACAAAGTTATCATCAGGCCATACTGAACCATATTAGCGTAGGTATATTAAGTGGCAGTGCACATGTGTGGGATCCCAAAAATGTTTCAGAATAAAACATATGGCATAAAAACAGTAGTATATATAGAAAATAAGAGATAAAAGTCAATAGAACAACACAAGTAACATGGTTGTAAAGAATGCCACAAAATTTTTCACATATTGGCGTAGAGGCATAGGATTGTGTGTACAGATAACAATACGTGTAAAAACTGGGTGAGACTGTCAGACTAGACGAACATACGCCTTATATTCTTGATATTAATATTTCATGTTGTTGACTGTAAAATCGAATGTTTGTATCGGGGTGATGATTAACTTGTCTTCTAGCAAGGAAAAATAAGCTTGGCTAGTAATAATATCAAATCAGTGGGCTTCGCAGATGCAATAGTATAAAGCTGTAATTAATTTTGCATCTGACGAAGACGTTGTTCACACTTGTATAGCTCGCAAGAGGGATGTTGTACTCGTATAAGCAAACACGTCCAGAATCCAGTACGTTGTATGCCGATAATTAATCTCTGTCGATAATAGTTATTTGGAAGGGTTGAGACTTAGGCGTGTTGACTGATGTATACAACTTATGCGAGTTTTTTGGGATCCCACACATGTGCACTGCCACTTAATATACGTACCTAAGCTAATATGGTTCAATATGGCCTGATGATGACTTTGTAAGTCGAAACTACTTATCAGCTTACATATTGACAATAAATTGATGTGTTTTGACTGATCTTATTCTTAAGTAATTAATATAACACATCGGGATGGCTCCAATTAAAATAGACAGGCATCGCTTAATAAAAAATTTGTGTGGAAGGACTAAAGAAAATTACTGAAGATTAACTCAGGGGCCAGGCACCAATAGGATGGAGTATAGAGCGATGCCGACATATCAGCATGATCGGTGTGTTTATATGTGAGCCGATGACGATGGTGTTCTTGATGATAAGGATGTAAGCAATGACATTATGAGCTAACTCAGTATCTTTCTTAGGATTGTGATTGTCTCAGGGCACATGTAATTAATTCTCGGCCTTAAAGAAAACTGGACGTTCATTGCCGTTATAATAAAATTCGACAACTTAGTAGTCTCAGACCCCCAGTCTTACTCTTTGTTCCAATAATCGTTCTTGTATCGCGAAATTTCCGCCGTTTATCTGACGATAATTTCGGGTAAAGGGCAACTTTTAATTTTTATATTTAGTACCAAATATTTAACCTTGGACTTTGCAGTCTTGGAGTATGATATGGCGTTACGGTGTTATATAGCTGCAATTTAATGAACGGACTCACTTTCCGTTAACACAACACTTTGCAGTTCAATTGTGCACTTTGCTGTATACGTGTATTCGGTCGTTCTGAACTGCAGTTGTGTTAAATTGACGTCAGCATGTACGAGTTCGTAGCTTCTTCTGTGTACGCAAACAGTACTGTGAGAACGTTGTTTGGGTGTCACTGTTTCGGAGAAAAGTATTGCTTCCATTATCAGGTTATAAGACCTTTACCCTGAATAGAATCAGTATATTCTTCTAAAGCATTAGTAACCACAAGTCAGACTACACGGTATCGTATATCAGAAAACCACAATATGAATTTTCATCATCGTGAAAACATGAAATTTTGCGTTGTGATGATAACATTGAAGTGATCTTAAAGAAGTGGATGATGGTGGTGATGTCTTCAGTAATTACAAGTGAGCGGGTTGGCAAGAGAAGAAGTTTAAACTTAAGTTTAATTGATTATACCTGCGTTCTTAGGCGCTATAACGTAGCGTAGTGTGGCAATTCCTACCGACATTTCGGGACAACCTATCGGTCCCAATATGTTGTCCCGAAACATCGGCACGTCATTACCACTCTATGCTGCGTAATGTCTCATACGAGCGTAGATCTCATCTACGTCGCGGCGGAAACATGAAATCATGCTTATGTTTAGTAAGAAGCCAATAATTCTCGGCAGAAAATCATGATAACAGAGAAATGTAGCGGGTTTCCATATATGAGACAGGCAGGACGGGAGTGAGTTGCTGTCTGTCTGTCTGTGGAATTTCAATCGCCGTGATTGTTGTATAAGGAAAGAGAGAGTGTTGGTTATTCAGGTCACGCTGTTGCTGCCTGCGAGGCTGTGCAGAATTGAAAGGACGGCTACGAACTGGTGTACCGGGTCCAAAGTTCATCTTCACAGCTTCAATACAACTGTACTTTTGTGTATCGACTCTGCTGTATGTTTCGGCAATATTTTGCTGTCATCAGGCGCGCTTTACTCAGCGTGACAAGCTCCAATGCGCTTGTGGTGCGCAGCTTGTCATTTCACGCAAACTGCGCCGGATGACAGCAAAAACCATGCCTGATATGTGATTGTTTTATACTCTGGGTGCCTGGAAAGGAAGGTAGGATTTTCACCGAAACATTAGTATATCACTGCCACACTACACGGCTTCACATCCCAGAAGCAAATAATCTTGAAACTTATAACAAGGCTCTAGAATATGGAGCCGAGGTCTCTTAGGCTTTCTGGAGGCAGGACTGCAGCCTGTACGACTGAGGAATACGACTTTCCTTTAAATTGTTTCCTCTGCATATCGTGCGGAGCGGCTCTGAGGACAATCCAGGTTTCTAGGACCTATTTTCTAGGCAGGAAGCGCCGGAACCTCTATCTAACGCTGAATTTATTGCACGGAGTTATAGCTCTACTTCCCGAAACGTCTTCATGTCATGGTGATTAATTAAACACAGGAACAAATTTACCTTTACATACTCATGTAATTTATGTACAATAGTTTCCGTGCATTGAAATTACGTAAGCAGTAATTTCAAATTCATCCTGTGGACAACAAGGGCAACGGAACTGCCATGAGCGGAGATATTTTCTTTCTTAAAGTCAGGTACGCCTCGATAAGAGTATGTTGCTTATTCTTTGGTTATGATGTGCGCAATGTGAAAGTTGAAAACCTGCTGAAGGGAACAAGGGTGTAGTTTGTGATCGTTGGAGGTAGGGAAGTTTTAAGGATAGTGTCAAAAATTATATTGGGAAAATTGGTATTTTACTTATTCGCTTTGTAGACCACTTTACTAATTTCATTTTCATCGTACTGATTTAATTCATGATGCTACAAATATGTAGGTCGTCTGTTAAATGGTAAATTGGGAACGTTTTTAAGCGGTGGCCTAATTCATCTGCCTGGAATGACCCAGGAAAACCACGAAGAAAACTCAGGTAAGCTGATCCGGCCGAATTGGAAACTGTAATCTCCTGAATGCAAGTTACCTTTACACATACTCTGCCGCTTTTTCACTTGCAGAATGGCAAGTCATTAGAGGAAGTCAGTGAAGAAAAGTTATAATAATAGAAACAGACATACATTGTAACCTACAGTTTCTAGCCAACCGAAGACAACTTCCGTTATGTTAATTTATTCAAACATTTTCCCATTCTACCCCCTAATTTAATTACCCCCTTAATATTCCCAAGGTACAATGTGTCCTGCGCTACAGAGTGCATCTTTCCATGAAGATAGAAGGGGGCAGTACAGGTATCCGCTCCTAAATTCATGTACTCTTAACCACGGCATTAGATGGAGGTACGTGGCCAGCATCATGCCCCAGCTGCTTTAACGCGAGAAGACAAAGCTTCTGTACCCTTGCTGGGCTGAGTGAATCCCATAAGTTTTAGCTCAGATAATAATGCGTGTTCTTGCCAGGAATAGAACTCTGAATTCCCAACTGTTCAGCCAGTAGCCCAGTGATCTGTCTAGTGAAGATATCCATCTGGTCTTCTACAGTTTCATTATCCTCTTTTGAAGTCTCTTTTCTTCAGTTTACCTTTCAAAATAATCTCCCTTCACTTCAACTTGTCAACTTTCCAACGCCTCTTTTGTCCACCTACTTTTACTAGAAGGACGAGCGGGAAGGACGAGAGGAACCTATAAGACATTGCAGTTTTCTGTTTTTTTTTCTTTTAAAATTGTTGTGTTCATCACACTCTCCCTCATTTTTCCCTTTGATCTTCTTTCATGTTTCGTGCTTCAGACGTTAGCCTATTCCTTCTGGCAGGTGATGGTACACATATTCATGGTACCTGGGTTCAGATTCCTTGTCCGCCTGTAGGTATACCAAGTAAGTATTTTTCTCTGCCTACTGCAGTCTTCTGCTGTGTTGCTTTTTGCTGTCGGTCGGTGTCGAGTCTTGTTCTCGAAGTACGAGTCCAATTACGGAAAGTTTACCTTATATGAAGAAATCGCCAATGCTGGAAGACGGCGCGCTGTGAATACTATTTTCTTGAAGTTAGTGCCGCATCACAGCATCTCATGGCACAGTGCAACCAAAATTCTGCATTCAGTCACCTAATGACCCGGTCTGCCATTACACTCTCAGCAGTAATACCTACATACCTATGTTGTGTTTCTTACAGGTTCCGGTTTTGGCACTTCGGAGAATGGAAGGACGTCTTGGTGGACGACAGGCTGCCTACATACAGGGGCAGACTAGTGTACACTCACTGCACTAATCCTACAGAGTTCTGGGTCGCTCTGTTAGAGAAGGCCTACGCCAAGTAAGTTTTAAAACGAGGGGAAATTTTGGCGATTCTCTGTGGACGGAGGAATTTCTTTCCTCATAAATGGTAACTGCAGGTGCATTCAGTAGGCAGTGAAGAACAACAGAGGAAGGATAGTCTTTCAACTTGTTTGCAGAATCAAATGACAGAGCGCTGTCTCAGAGAAGGCTTGAATTTTCTCCAATCTGACTGTTGGACGGAGGACTAGGAATTTTATACGGCAGACAAATGGCACGGCGTGAAGTATGACAAGTGTCCTCAGACGTAAATATGTTTTTGGGGCCACGCCGTCTTTCTAATGAACCTACCTTTTCCATAAATTGTGGAAAATGTTTTGACTCTCTTAGTAGCTATTACATTCTTAAGATGGAATCTCCTGTATTTAATTAGTTAGTTAATTAGTTAGTTACAAGTGCGTATGCCATTTGTATTTACGTTGTAATATGGTTATCTTGTACAAAGCCATAACAAGTGTGTCTGCATTTCTATGCGTACGTAACAAAAATTCGAATATACAATTCAGTAGTTAGTCTTCAGTGTGTTTAATATGCATGACATACAAGAACTTTGAAATAAATTATTAATTATCTTTGTTATGTTGCTTATTCTTTGGTTATGATGTGCGCAATGTGAAAGTTGAAAACCTGCTGAAGGGAAGAAGGGTGTAGTTTGTGATCGGTGGAGGTAGGGAAGTTTTAAGGATAGTGTCAAAAATTATATTGGGAAAATTGGTATGTTCGTCGTTTAATTGGTTGTCCAATCTTTCCATATTATTGAGATTTGCGCCTTTTTTCTGAAAGTACAACACTTGCATGATATCCTCTATAGGCCCAAATGTATGTATGTATGCATGCATATATGTTGCCATTTAAGTGTTGGGCGAATTTGGAGGAGTTGCTGTTATTTTTGATGGCTCGATTATGTTCTTTGCACTTTTTGAGAAATATCTGTCTGTCTGATCTACATAACAGCAACAATGCACAGCAGTATGCAGCGTTTACCTATAATGTACAGTACGCCGTACGTTACGGATAAACAGTGAACAAATATCACCCGTACATCAAGCAGTATCACACATATCACGTGGAGTTATACTGAGATGTTATATGTGATGTCGTTATATTTAAATAATACTGGAAATTAAATGTGACTTTTGCATGCACTTCGAAGTATATGTACCTATAAGCCATTGAAAACTTAAGTAACATCATTAATATATACATTTACCCCGGTTATTATAATATACCTCCTATTCCTTACAAAAATGACAAATATGATATTGTTACAGAATACATTAATAACAATTCTGCAATGAGAAATTTACTGGCGCTGCCCACTACTTTCAAGTTCTTCCGCTACCCTACATCTTAACATCCACTTAGAAGATCAGCATCATTTTATAATGTTACTTCAAATTTTTGAATATTTAATTTACAGATTTTATAAACTCTTCAAACTCCATTTTTAACGCATGTTAACATTTTACAACATCTCCATCTTGATCTAAGACGAGATCTCGGCCACAACATTCGTGGCATTGCAATATATATTTCCTATTATGATTATGTGCTCAGCCTGAAGATGGCTTGTATAGCCGTTGTATGTTGTTGATGATTACTTATAAATAAAGTTGTGCTTAGACTTGACTTACATTTGTTTTTTTCCTTCTATGTTTACACGCAACAGGGATGCCTTGCCTAAAAAAAATAATAGGGTTTGTAACGGCTGTCCGATACCACAGAGATGGAGAACCACTGCCCTAGAGAATCATTTTGTTGGACCACTTTACTCTATGGATTTTCCAGTATTCTGTGCAGTCTATTTAACCGTAGAAGTCATGTTTCTTGTAGAATATTTTATCGTGATTCATATTTGCTTGATGTGTGCTCTGAGTGTGGCGTGCAGTGGTACAGGGTTATGCCGTTTTCAGGCTGTATGGTTGCTATGAAAACCTGCAGGGGGGTTTCACCACGCGAGCACTGCAGGACCTAACAGGTGGCATTGTGCAGAGTTTCGGTCTCAGCAATCAGGACCGCTATCTGACGTTCCAGGTGCTGAACAGCGCGGTACCACGCTCCAGTCTGCTCATCGCTAGCATCAATCCGGTGAGCTGACATGTTATTAGCAGCACAGTGGGGCTTTCCGGGTTATTACACCGTGTAGTCTTCTGGGATGATACAGACACTTCAATATTGATGCCAGGTTTGAGGTTGTCCCAGCCCTGTTTCTTAAGATTGAGGTCTTTCGAGCTCTTACACTGTGTCTTTGAGTAAATGACACAGCTTAACATCATAGAAGCTTCGTGATTTCGCTAAACTTACGAAATTTGACATAATCTTAAGCCTTGAAGTTACAGGCAGTAGGTGGTTGTAAAATTACGTGTTTTCTAGTTCGC
>Ga0209629_10001367_pt1 | contig 15317 bp, 11 predicted proteins | sample TergutCu122P5_FD_187286 | JGI IMG/M metagenome (GOLD analysis project Ga0209629, IMG submission 187286) | Cubitermes ugandensis P5 segment gut microbial communities from Kakamega Forest, Kenya - Cu122 P5 (SPAdes) (version 2) | ecosystem: Host-associated > Arthropoda: Insects > Digestive system...
CTGCTCGAGCACCATGAGGTCCTTCTCAAGCAGGATGATGTTGGCCGACTCCTTGGCGATGTCGACCGCCGTGTCGACCGAGATGCCCACGTCAGCTGCCTTCATGGCCGCCGCGTCGTTGATGCCATCCCCCATGAATCCGACGGTGTGGCCGCCCGCGCGCAACGCGCTCACGATACGCTGCTTCTGCTGCGGCGAGAGTTTGGCGAAGACGTCGGCGCCCTCGACCGCGACCTTCAGCGCCTCGTCATCCATCGGCTCGATCTCAGATCCCAACAGCAGGCCGCTCACCTTGATCCCGAGCTTCGCGCAGACCGCGCGCGTCACCGCGTCGTTGTCGCCGGTGAGCACCTTGATGTCGACGCCGTGGTCGTGCAGGGCGTCGATCGCCGCGACCGCGCTTTCCTTGGGCGGATCGAGGAAGGCCAGATATCCGATGAGCACCATGTCAGCCTCGTCTGCCACCGAAAACGCCCCGACCGGCGAGGGGTTGGTCTTCTGCGCGATCCCGAGCACGCGCATACCCCGGGCGTTGTAGCTCTCCACGGTAGCGAGCACCTGGCGGCGCAGCGCGTCGGTCAGCGGGATGACCTCCTTGCTCTTGAGCTCCACGAAACTCGAGACCTGGAGCATCTCCTCGATGGCGCCCTTCGTGATCATCTGGGTCTTGCCGGTCTTGTCCTCGACCACGACCGACATGCGGCGGCGCTGGAAGTCGAAGGGGATCTCGTCGACCTTCGTGTAGGCGTCCTTTAGGTCCGAGATCTCGACGTCGTGACTGTGATCGATGATCGCCGCGTCCAGCAGGTTGCGCAGCCCCGTCTGGAAGTAGCTGTTCAGAAATCCGTGGCGCAGCACGCGGTTGTCTTCGTTACCCGCCACGTCAAGCGAGTACTCAAGGATGATCTTGTCTTCGGTGAGCGTGCCGGTCTTGTCCGTGCAGAGGATGTCCATGCCGCCGAAGTTCTGGATCGATCCGAGGTCTTTGACGATGACCTTCTTGCGCGACATGGCGACCGCCCCGCGCGCGAGGTTGGCGCTCACGATCATCGGGAGCATCTCGGGCGTGAGCCCCACGGCGACCGACAGCGCGAAGAGCAGCGCCTGCATCCAGTCGCCTTTGGTGAATCCGTTGACGAAAAGAACGATCGGCACCATCACGAGCATGAAGCGGATAAGCACCCAGCTGACCTTGTTGACGCCGATCTCAAAGCCGGTCTTGACTTTGGCGCCCGTGACGGTCCTGGCGATCTGCCCGAAGTAGGTGTCACCGCCTACAGCGAGCACCAGGCAGGTGGCCGAACCCGAGATCACGTTGCTCCCCATGAAGACAAGGTTGTCGTTCTCAAGCAGATTAGTCTCTGGCTTCTCCAGAGGCTCGGCGAACTTCTCGACCGGCTCTGACTCGCCGGTGAGCGAGCTCTGCCCGATGAAGAGGTCCTTGACTTCCAGAACACGCATGTCGGCCGGCACCATGTCTCCTGCGGCGAGCAGCACGACGTCGCCGACGACGATCTCATCGATGGGCAGCTCTACCGCGTCGGAGTTGCGCATGACCGCAAGTTTGGTCTCGACCATGTCGGAGAGCGCATCGGCCGCCTTGCCGCTGCGCGCTTCCTGGAAGGTGGAAAGAAGGCCGCTGATGGTAACCAACACCGTGATGATGATGACTGTCGTCAACGTCTTCTCCCCGGGCGCCGCAAGCAGGAAGTCGGTCACGAAGGAGACCCCCGCCAACACGAAAAGCACGACCGTGAAGGGGTTGATGAACGCGCTGATAAGATGCTTGATGAGCGAGAAGCGGTTTCCCCGCGCGATCTCGTTGCTCCCATAGCGCTCCCGCGCAAGACCTGCGGCCTCGTCGTCGTGACCGCTGCGGCCGGCCACGTTGTAGCGCACATAGAGCTCCTCGGTCGTCATGGAGGCGCCCTCGACGAGGCGCGCCTGAGCCTCGCGCACCTGCGCGCTGACGCTCGCGCCGCCGTGTAACGCGCGCGGACCGGGCGCTTTATTCTTCAGTTTGAACACAGCTTCACCCCTTTCGGCAGATCAAAAAACAGGGGTGCTTGAAACGCGGATCAGCGCGTAAGGCGACGGAGCCTCAGAGCGCGGCGCACAGACGCAGACGGCTCGCGCGCGCAGCGTACAAGCACAATCGAACAGTCTGTTCATGACTCGGTCCGGCGTCCATGCGATTCACCTCCAAAGGTCGAAAACGGAGAGCGCGACTATAGTCTGCGCTCCAAAACCTTTACCACCTTAGCACTTTTCAGGTACCGGGGCAAAAGCCCGACGCAGATACGCCGCCTCACACCAGTTTGTAAAAGAGCACGGAGCGCTTTTTTATGTTGACCTTGGCGATCTGGTAGTTGAAATTGACCGCCTCTTTCTTGTAATTCAGAAACGAGTGGTCGATATCAAAGCCCAGAATGTCTCTGATCTCATCGAAACTCAGCTGGATGCTCTCACGTCCGTCCGCCCGCAGATGCTCCCAGAGCGGCTTGTATTTGCTCATCATGGCGCGCCTCCTTGCCCTGCACTTTCCTCTATTGTAATCGAAGCCCTGCGTGTAAAAAACACTTCAGTCAGATTTTTTGAGAGAGCGCAAGCGCCAAACCCTGCGCAGACAGTCACCAGCGACCGACGCTCTCGCGCTATAATGTTTCCGTAGGCCCAATGTGGGAGATCTGCGATAATGGGCTAAGGGATGCTGTCTTGTCTGCACAGCAGTACTGGATTACGGAGGACGAATGAAGAAGAGGCTCGTACTTGCCATCCTGATATTCTGCATGGCGCTGGTCTTACTGCCGGTTCAGGCGGGGGCCGCCACCGACGTCTATGTGTCTGCGAGCGGAAGCGACAGCACCGGTGACGGCACAAACGCAAGTCCCTACGCCAGCCTGGCGCATGCGGTAAGCGTCGCGCCTGACGGATCGACAATCACGGTGATGTCTGATCTCACCATGACCGCCTGTGCCCGCTACTACAGCAAATCACTCACCATCAGAAGCGGTAGTGGCGGACCTTTCACGGTCACCCGGGGGACTCCTTTCGCCACCCTCGTCGACCCGGTCCGCAATACCTATAACCCTGCGATGCTCGAAGCTGCGGGAACACCGGGCGCCATGGACTGCGCTCTGCGGTTGGAGAACATCATCTTCGATGACGCCGGTCTGCACGAGGGCACGACCTTCGCCTGGCAAGTACCGGGCGCGACCAATAACACCAACTACGTCCAGGATTCCATCGTCGCCTCCTACGATGGAAGCGCCCGGATCACCCTGGGCTCAGGCGTGGTCCTGAGGAACTACGGCGGTATGTCCGCGGTCCACATCACCGGGGGAAGCGGACTAGTCATGGAGGACGGCAGCGTGATCGAGGATACGATCACTCCCCCTGCCCGGGGCGCTCAACGGGCGATCATGCTCGATAGTTCGACCATCGACATGCAACAGGGTTCCGCAATCAGAAACATCAGAGGCGGCGTCTGCATTTTTTCTTACCGCGCGACGATGACGGTCGACGGTGAGATCACCGGGCTTGTCAACGGCGGTATCGGGGGCGCTGTCTATATGGCTTCCGGAAGTACGGTACTGACCGTCGGTCCAACAGGCAACATCCATAACAATCAGGTGGCCTACGGCACGATCTTTTCCCAGGGCTTAGCTTCGACTGTCCACCTGTATGGCAAAGTCAATGACAACTTCAGTGGCGATCACGCCGGCGGTATCGCCATGGGCAATAACGCCTACGGTGCAGTGACCTACCTGTATCCGGGAGCTGAGATCATCGGCAACATAGCCACCAACTCGGGGGGCGGGGTTCTTGTCAGTTGCGGCTCTTTCCACATGTTGGGCGGCACCATCTCGGGCAACATCGCAGGCGCCGGTCGCAACGCTGCTGTCGATCAGTCCCGTGGCGGAGGCGTCAACGTGCGCCGCGGCGGTGACTTCACGCTGGAAGGCGGCACGATCAGCGACAACTACTCGTATGCCTACGGAGGCGGCCTCGCCTATGATGCCAGCGACTACTTCAGCCACTCCCCGTTCGTGAACCTGCTGGGTGGAACCATCACGGGCAACCACATGACCGCGACACTGACGGGAACCGGCGCGAACACCACGGCAAGCGGTGGCGTCTCCAACGATCTTGCGATCAGCAGCACCAACTATGGAAGAATCGGTGACACCGCCGCTTTCACCAACCGCAACGTTCTGATTGCCGACGGGGCCACCCTGGGCAATCTCGCAATCTATTTCGAAACCAACACGAAGACCCTGACGCCGTCTGCCGCCAGCTTCGGTCTCAAACTGGGAAATGCGAGCCCCACAAGCATCACAGGACTCAACAACGCTTCTACGAGCAAGGGCTGGGGCAGCGCGTTCTGTTCCTTCTGGGTTCAGAAAACGAGTCCCGTAGTGCTCGATGTAGGAGGGGTACTGTTTGATCCGAGTCTGCCGGTCTATGCGGTCATGCAACAGACCGGGGCAGACGGACTTCCCCTTGCCGGGGCTCCGTACCTCTTCTTCAACACTTCTGTCGGTGGCCAGACGATCACCGTCAACGTTGCGGGATCGGAAAGTGGCTATGCGGTGGCACTAGTGCAACCGAATACAGACTACGGGTCTGTAGCGCTCGACATGCCTGCGCAAGTCTTAGAAAAACCGGGGGCGACAAGCTACGATATCCCGTTCACAGCAACCTTCACCATGAGCCAGAACCTTGCCAACATCTTCGATCAGGAGCAAGACACGCTCAACCCGAGTAACTGCAACTTCGTGTTCACCGCGACGCTGGATGAGGCGCTCGAAGTGAAAAAGAGCGGGGGGGACTATACGTTTACCAGCGACATCTTCGATGTCGTCAGTGTCTCCGGAGGCCCGAACGAATTGACACTGCATTGCACGCTTAAGTCTGATTGGAAAGATCACCTCGCGGCACTGACCGACCCTATGACGATCACTGGCACCGGAGTACTGACTGCTGCCGACTTTCAGGCGGGGCGCATACTCTCATCAACCGCCAATGTCCAGATCAATCTTGCGATAGCTCCCGCGATGTCGATAACGATCCCCGGTAATAACGCCTTGACAACGCTGGTCGGTATTGCGAGCTACCTGGTCACTTTTGACCCCAATGGAGGAGTCTTGGCAAGCGGGACCATCTCGCCTGTCAGCGTCTGGGAGGGAGACGCGGTGCCACGCCCCACAGACCCAACACGCAGTAGCTACCGCTTTGCAGGCTGGACGTTGAACGGAACACCTTACGAGTTCTTAACTCCGGTGACCGGCGACATCACGTTGCTGGCGCAGTGGGAACCCAATCAATCAGAAACTGCGACGTTTACCGTCAGCTATCTGGGTAACGGGAATACCGGCGGACAGGCCCCGGTGGATCCGAACAGCCCTTATCTGGAGGGCAGCGTCGTGACGGTCCTGGGCAAAGGAACGCTGGTCAAGCAGAACTCTGTCTTCAAAGGATGGGCGACCTCTCCGGGCGGACCAGTGGTCTACCGGCCAGGACAGCAGTTCGCCATCGTCAGTGACGTTACCCTGTATGCCGTCTGGGCGCCTGCTGAACTGCCGGTACTGATACTCCCGACAACGGGAGACGTCGGATCTCTTGCATTCCAGATACTTATCCTCATCAGTCTGGCAGGGGTCCTGGCCGTGGTGCTCTGGCACTGGAAACTACGCGCAGCTATCAGCTAGGCCCGTTATACAGGCGCGCGGCAGGCGCGCCTCAGGCTAAGAAGCACTACGACGCAGCTGAACAAGATAGCGATCATCAGAGAGTGAGCTTGTTCGCTGCCTCGCCTATTCCACCGCGACGTTGCTACGCAAATAGCCGTAGCTGCACCTTGATAATAAGTGTTTCGACAAATCGCGCGACCAGTGCAGAGAGAATCTCATTTGCATTCTCGGCTGTGGTCGCGGCCATGATCTGTTGAAAACCGGAACACCCATGAACACCGAGAACACCACCGCTGATACGCCGAGGTACACCGCCACAAACAGAAGCGTCCCCCTCTTCGATGTGCTGACAGCACGTTGCGGATCGTCCACATGATAGAGCGCATAGGCTCGATATGAGAGCGGGATGTTGGCCGGCGTGTTGAGCTGCGCGAGTCGCGCAAGGCGTTTGGAGAGCGCGTCCAAAAAAAAATAGTCACTGCCACCGGCCAGAAAGTATCTTTCTGCATATGTGTAGTGATGTAGCCTTCATCGCTTGATGATTTGTGGATTTTTCTTGAAGGGCGATTCGGAAGAAAACAGAAAGCCGCAGCTCAGAGGCTTGACTATGGATTATCGCAAGCAATCACGTAAGGTCTGCGTAAGGGTCGTTTGCTACGATGCCTGTGGCAGCCTGATGATGCAGGCGGTTAATCTAAGCCCCGGGAAGGGGTGATGATTATGGCGAAGCTCCAGCTTATCACCGAATGCATTCGGTTGGCTGTGGTAGCCATCGTGCTTATCCAGCTTCTTGTAAGCTTGTATAAGACGAACCGCCGCTAATCGCGGCGGTTCTTACAACAATGTTGGGGCAACCGTCTGCGGACAAAACATCAGGCTGCCTTCATCTCTATTGTAGCACCTCATAACAGACGTGCAAGTACGGAACTGCAAAGAACTGCAAGTCTCGCGCGTATGCAGCGAGTCGTCGGTCAGGATGATCAGCTTATGGATGTCGCGCTCCACCGTGTGCGGGTCGTCCACGCAGATGAGCGCGTAGGCTCGATATGAGAGCGGGATGTTGGTCGGCGTGTTGAGCTGCGCGAGTCGCGCAAGGCGCTTGGAGAGCGCGTCCAAAAGGAATAGTCACTGCCACCGGCCAGAAAGTATCTTTTCGGCATATGTGTAGTGATGTAGCCTTCATCGCTTATCCAGCTTCTTGTGAGCTTGCTTAAGCAGAACCGCCGCTAATCGCGGCGGTTCTCCAAGTACCTTGGGGCAACCGTCTGCGACCAAACATCAGGCTGCCTTCATCTCTATTGTAGCACCTCATAAAAGGCACGCAATTGCAATAAGCAAGGAGAGCAATCTGCAAAGAGGCTACTCCTCCCCGCCGGCTTCGCGCTCCAGGCGCAACCGCCGGTCAGAGAGCACCTCGCCGCAACCTCCTCGCACACCACCGAATTATCGCGGATAAACGTCAGCTGCGCACCCACCGGGATCTGCAGCATCGGCCCCTCCTCCTCTCGCGCGCATGCAGCGAGTCGTCGATCATGTCGATCAGCTCGTGGATGTCGCGCTCCACCCCTGCCGGATCGTCCACATGATAGAGCGCGTAGGCTCGATATGAGAGCGGGATGTTGGCCGGCGTGTTGAGCTGAGCGAGCCGTACCGTGATGTCGTTGCGCGCCGTCATCCCGATCTTGACCATGATTGCTACTTTAACCTTTTACCATCTAGCTCAAGTGATAGAAGCTTTCCGCCTTCATCAAATGTCATCCGAATCTTGCCTGTTTGCCAAACGCCATTTGCATCTTGAAAGTCTGCCTTGCTTTCATAGCTATAGGCCGTACCACTTTTTGTTATCGTATAGCTAAGAGCTGGCCAGTCAACTGTTCCGGGGTGTGGGAATAAATCCTCTGCTTGGTCTCTTGCCGTTTTAAGAGCTTGAGCCATCTTGCCATCTTCGGCACTTTGTTGCGCGTATTTATCCGCCGCCATCAAGTAGGGATGTGTCATCCATTTGGCTATTGCATCTGTACCCATAATACTGTCAGAATACGTAACTGCTCCGACCCCGCTGAAAGTCGACATCATCGAGTACCCAGAAAAGCGCATATCAATTGATATAGTTTGTCCTGTCGCTACATCTATCGTGCCAGGGATACTTTGATTGAGATTTGCTTGAGCCATCTCATTTCCTGGAATATCACTAAAGCTTATCGCACCGCCAGGCTCAGCAAATGCATCGATTTTGTCTATTACAAATTTGAAAGTTGTTTCTGAGTTATTCTGTACCGTAATCTGGATTTTATATATAGGAACACCATCATTATCCTGACCATCCGCTCCTAAGTTTGATACCGATACCGAGCATCCAAGAATGTTCGCAGCCTCCCCAAACTGAAGGCGCTTTGCATCCGCACCAAGCTTCAACTTTTCTGCGCCTTTCACAATCGAGTAACCTCGTGGCTTATTCGTAATTGCTTTGTTTGATTGACTCTTGCCGGTATCAAAATTTTGTGAATTTGCAATAACCATAGTGCAGGAGACTATCGCACACAGTAAAAAGGTGCCAGCAATTCCAGCGGTAATTAGCCAGAACCACCACTGCTTATAAACCGGTTGTTTTATTGATTGTATGGGTTGTGCCAAAGACTCCATAACCAGACCTGTTTCTTCTGATTGGTGCATTGTACTTCCTCTCGAATGGATTAATGTTCTCTGCTGCTTTGAAGCTTAACACTTTTCTGCGCTGTCACGATACAGTTCAAATGCTAACTCGGACTCCGCAATCCCCGTGCGCTGAAAAACATCCCTAAGGATCCAGAACTTCGTCTCAGTGGAACTCCCGGGATTGAAGTAAAGCCCCTCGCCGATCTGCCTGTAATAATCCGTCGGTTGCTCCGCGCTGAAATACCGGGCTGGTCCTTTGTCCTCGTGCGCATAGTGATACAGAGCTGCACCATCCTGTTCGTAGACTTTCGTCAATACCTTGCAGATCATATCGACCCAGCTCTTGACTTGATACCGCGTGCCGAGGAAGATAAACGCAGCGATCTTGCGATTCGTGAAATCGAAGTCTTCGTCAAGCCCATGTGTCTCACTGACCGGACCTTTCGGAACGAAGTTTGATGTCGGCTGTGGCCAAAGCTCAAGGAAATGCTCCTTAAGTTGTTCATTGCGAGCGATCAGCTCAGTCTCTCCCCACTGCTCACAGCTGCCGATATACCGGTTGATGCGCAACCCACTGTCAACAAAACCGTTCTTCATGTCCCGCTTCTCGAGAAACGAATTGTTGCTGTACTCAGAGTTATAACCTGTCAGGGTAAGATTCGCCAGCCGATTGAGCCAAGTATCAAAGATAGCCTGATAGTTCTCCCCTAGATCAGCCTTCCACTGCGAGCTTAAAGTCTGGGGCATGATATGCTCGACCGAATATTGCTCAGTCTCAATACCGCTGATGACATTGGCTCGCTCGCGACTGTCTCCGTTCTCCAGACGATCCCAGAGATAGAGCTTCTTGTTCTGGATCTGATAGAAGTTACGCGCGTCAAGACCTGCCAGAAATTCATCGTTAGCAGGAAAGCGTCCGCTGCTTTCTTTGTTCAGCAGAATGTAGTTTAGTACCTCGGGGTAAGAGCCACCTTCCGCAACTCCTTTCACGACTTCACCATGCAGAGTCTCGAAGATCTTGTTCAGCGCATTAGCCGGAACCTGACAAACCCAACGACGGAACAGATAGATCTCGATAGTATTCAGGACCGCAGCGATCTCGGCTCCGGACAGCGCATCAGACTCACAGTAGTCGAAGAGACAAAGCAGATAGGGATTCAGAACGCTCATCTCGAGCAACCGAAGCCGACGTAACACAACATCTACTTCCAGCCAGCGTGTCTCCGCTTTCGCGATCGCATATGTATACTTAGAGAACTTGAGGAGGTCAGCTAGCAGGGGCTCCATCGCCAGTTCATTTTTCTTCACGTATTCCCGAAACACCGCGTACACTTTTCGTAGTGCCGGCGTATCCTTGCGCTTTGCCGCCAGATAGTCGCGCACAAATGAGCTCACATCATAGTCGGTATTCTTCTCAATACGATTCCAGTACTTCTCGTAATACTCCTCCTGAAGATCAGGTGTAAGCCCCATGAGAATGTAGTTCCTGATCTTGTCGCCTTCGCTTAAGTCAAGGCCGGTCGAGTTCAAACTCTCAAAGATAAGCTGCGCGTCGTCGCTGTGATCCAGCTTGATATCAATGACCTCAAGCCCGTCTATCGCACGCAGGAGCTCGTCAGCAGAAAGCGAAGTTTCACTGATCCACTTGATAAAGTGATGGTAGTTCTGAGTGATGTTCGAACCTTGTATGAGCTCATCATCACTGCCTGAGAATATCTGTTCGTAAGCGAGTTGATCGTCCTTGATAAGCTTGAGCTTCAGTTTCTGCTCATCAGCGTGGTACTGGTCTGTCAGATACTCATTGCGGATACGCTTGACCAAACTGTCGTCTTCAGCTCTGATGACTCCAGCTTCAACCTGACGGACAAGCGCCGCGAGCAACAGGAACACCGTCGTGATGCGTTGTTGCCCATCGATAACCACCCGCTCTTCACTACGATCGACGACAGAAACGGTACTTCCAAAGAAATGGCTTTCACGACCTTCGGCAACTAACTCTTCAAGGTCGTCAAACAGGCGTTTGCAGTGCTCAATCTTCCAGTCATAGTTGCGTTGATAGACCGGTATGATGAACCTGGTCTTCGCCCCCTGCAACAGATACAACAGACGTTGCGGATCGCCTTTCATCGGGCTCCTTCCAGATTGATTGTGGTACGATTTATTATCGCAGCTTGGTTGATATGCAAGATGTTTATAGGTTTCCGTAATCAATAATTGTAAAGAAGCGGCTAACAGGGTTTTTCACTGCAATAGCTCCTGCCACTTTGCCAATGGCTGATCAATAATCATACTCACATAGCATGCCATTCTAGGGTCGTCAAACGCATAGTATGTTCTTTTGATATGACAAAATAATGCTTTATGATTTTTCGTGGTTTTCATAAGACTTCTGAATATTGAATGTGATAACTGCTGACTAATAGCAAGGCCCTTGAAACGATTCGAATAGAAATCATGCTTTAGCAACTTCTCTACCTGTTTGGCCACATCTTCAATTGTGAACTTATCTTGATTACATCTGGAGGCAGCAAACATTACCAGCATCTTCTGACTTTTTGACTTTTTCCCTCGTGATGATTCAATTATATCATTAAACTGATCTACAATTTCTTCCTCATCCAGCTCAACGCATGATTCAAGTGCCTTTCGAAGAACAGGAAACGTAATGCGCTTACCCCCATCAGTCCCAAGTGCGATTTTTGCACATTCCTGACCTATTAAATGAGCGTACAGAGGGTATCCTGAACATTTCCCCACGACTGTTTCAAGCAATGTTTCTTCATTGTGAGATGATTTTCCTAGAATAGGCATTGGCCTGGCAATTTCACAACCTAACTTCGCCATCCCATCTAAGAATATTGTTCCGATCGCAGTATCATCAACCCTTTTTACCTTAACCTTAGTAAGGGCCCTTCCGGGTAGCGATCCATGCGCACCAAGCAATTCGTTGCTTGTTTTTGCAACACCTACAATCAATAACTTACAACCATAAGATTGTTCATCACTAAGTAGTTTAACCATTTCGGCAATTTTATCATGCGTATCATCATCTTCGACCCTGTCATACTCTTCAAGAATAATAAGTCTTCTCTTTCCTGTCGGTTCTTTCGCCAGCGCTTTCGCCACCCACGAAGGATCGTCGTAATTTGGTTGATATTGAGCAGATTGAGATGAGCCCATTATTACTTTTCCGTCAAGCTCTCCACTTGCCTCCGCAATGAACTTGATTCCTCCTTTTGCTCCAATTGATGATCCAATAGTCGTTTCCTTGCTTGAAGTATCGGTATGGGGCGCTGAATCAACTTCGGCTTCTTCAAGAATTCTTTTAGATATCAAGCTATAAGTATCATTTCTAAAACAGAATACGATTGTAACTACATAATCCTGCTCCTCCGCAATATTCTTTACTATTCTTGCAATCGAAGATTTTCCAAGCGCCCTATCACCATATAAAATTGCTTGTCTGCCAGGCAAATTGAGTATTTCCTTGAACCTGCTTATTTCTTTCTTTCGGCCCTTTAACAGTTCAATTTTAGAAATCGGAACAAAGGGGGTAAACACCTTTGATATTTGTAACATTACCTCTTCAGACTTCTGCTCCATGTACCCCTCCTGGAATTCCTCATTATCGTCATTGCAATAATACCATCATTATTTATTCTATGTAATGCTGCCATTCTATGAGCTCTCTTTGAGTCAATCTTGGCTGTTTAGGATTGTTGGCCTGCTTTTTCTATCATTCACTTTTGGAGAAAAATTGATTGTGCAAAGGCCGTACATAACACTGATAAGCTTCAGGCAGTCGGATTCTGTAAAAACGCGCCGGCTTCGACCATGACCTACAGGGTGCCTGTTCAGAACCGTCAAGTCATCATTCTCGTCATCAAATTCAACTCGAGCATAAAGCAAATCGGCGATGATGCTTAGGACGTAATAGGCTTGGACCCCTTCAGAAAACGAATCAGGATACATCTCTGGTGTGTCGAGGAATCGTTTCACATCTCGATATACATGTATCGATGACTTTTCCATAATATCGTTCTCTACAAGAAGAGTCTCAACAAGAGCCACCATGGTGTAGCATGCCGGTGCATTCAGGCCATATTGAAACGCCTCTACAGCCTGTTGGAAGTGATCGCACTGCGAGGCTGGCAGACTGTCTTCGACAATCGCTACAAACGCGAGACATATTTCATAATCGTTGTTCTTTAACATTTTGACGATATTGACCTCAAGATCACTACCTTCGACAAGTTCAGCATCCACTAAGTGGAATGGGATGAAGTATCCCCGCACTGAGGCTTCAAAACTGATATATCCCGGGCTGCTAGCAACTTCCCTGATTCGTTCTGCAACAGCTTTCAATGTAGATTGGATTTGCGGGAGATACTCTTTTAGTCCCTGCGAAAAAGCAAATAGACCTTCTTGAAGTGACTTTGCAGCAGGAACCACCAACTCAATGGTTCTGCTGATCGCAGGAGCAATAGCCTCAGCAAGCGCCCTTGATGCCTCTTTGGTTTTTTCTGCAACTATCTTATGAAAAGCTTCGAAAGGATCTCGGCCTTGAGACTTGGCCTGCTCGATGGCAGCGTTATACTCATCCCCGAATTGTCCAAGTAAAGAGAGCAGTGCCTGGTCACTTAAGGTTTCGAGAAGCTCCTGTTTAATGTCATCGCTGAAATCTTCTTTGACAAGGACCACAAGAGAATTGATGACTCTCTCGCGATATGATGAGCCCAGCTCAATTGGCTTTGCCATTTTCTGGGCAAACGCCATCGATAGAAAGAGGCGCAGAGTGATTTCTGGTTTTGTATCAAGAATTATTGGTTGCGTCACTTGCCCCGTTATAAGTAGGTCGCGATCTATTTCCTGATCAGGTTTATTTGCCGTGGCATCTGTCATATCTTGGCACTCCAACAATTATCTTCACTGCTCATACCCTGTTCGAATAGAGTTTGAATAGGTGGGAGACGATTTTTTCTTCGTTGCCGGAGAAGCGGACTCCGTAGGCGTGCTCGACAGCTTTGTCCAGGTCTTTGTGCGCTTTCAGAAGATCTGGCGGCATCGTCAGGGGGTCGTAGAGGTCGGCCAGGGAACTCTCGGGGTAGTTGGCTCGGGCGTCCAGGACTGCTTGGGCGAGGCGCTCGATCTCGGCTCGCTGCGTTTCGTCGACGGATGGATACGCAAATGAGTTATAGACTACTGGCGAATAACGATAGCGCGATTCCAGGCGTCCTGCAATCGTTCGCATCCAGGCATTATGCATCTGCGATGTGACCAGCGCAAAGTCAAATAGTGTTGCATCGGGGAGGGCGTAAACTAGGTTGCTGATGATAACACTTGGCTGAAGATAACCAATAGGGACGTACGCCCGTCGCTCTGAAGAGACATGGGGTACAACCAGATAGTTACTCTCTGGTTGACGATCTTGAACGAACAGAGTCGGCATATCTGCATATTCGCGGAACTCTTTAGTCGGGCTTGCTAAACGCGTATCTCTAACTGCTTCAAGCCTTCTTCGGATCTCCGGAATCTTTGAATACGTTTGTGGTTGAGCATCCTTCAGCCACAAGCAGTAACGTTCACCCTTGTTGATGAATTCCTCCGAGCCGATATATGGGCGTATTAATGGTTCCAGCTCAGGATAATGTTCTAGCAGGTCATCCCGCTCATCCGGTGAAAGTATTAGATTGCCGCCATCCACTGGCTTGTTACCCTGAATCATCTTCTTATGCTGCGTGTCAATCGCTTGTATTCGGGCAGGAATGAAAACGTTTGGGGCATCAGACAGGTACCCGTTAATGTTCTTGGCGTTGATGACTTCCCCGTTGTCAAATATCTGACGTAGTTCATTCGGCACGTAGGAGAACCCAATGATGACACAATGGACATGCGCCTGATCTGATGCCCGCTGTCCCAAATGAAGGTACGCCATGCGAAGTTGATCACGATACCATCATCGAACAGGCGCTTCCAAGTTGGTTCAACTTGCTCGCCTTGGGTGATCGAGTTAGTCGAGACTAACGCCGCCCTGATCTTTGTGCCCTTCATGTAGTGGCTCGCTTTGCGATACCAACCGACGCAGTAATCGCACTTGCCCCATTTCTTCTCGCTGCCAAAAACGACTTCCAAGTCGGCGGTCTGTTCCGCACTCCGCGTTGACGATCCCAAAAACGGCGGGTTGCCCATCACGTAGTCACACTCCCCCGGCGGTAACACTTCGCTCCACTCGAATCGCAGAGCGTTCTCGCAGACGATGTTGTGGAGCTTCTTCAGCGGCAGCGTTGGAACCACTCGCTCCAGGATCCGCGCGGTCTGTTGGTTGGCCTGGTGGTCGGCGATCCAGAGCGCGGTGGTGGCCACACTCACCGCGAAGTCGTTGATCTCGATGCCGAAGAGTTGGCCGACGTTGACCTTGATCGCGCTGGAGGTGTCGAAGTCCAGGCCCATCTGGCCGTCGGCGTGCAGGCGCTCGATGATGTCGTTTTCCATGGCGCGCAGGTCCAGGTAGGTCTGGGTCAGGAAGTTGCCGCTGCCGCAGGCGGGGTCGAGGAACTTGAGGCTCGCCATCTTGTCCTGGAGCTGTCGCAGCTTGGCTTTGTGGTGGCCGGCTTGGTTGAGCTCGCTTCGCAGGTCGTCGAGGAAGAGCGGGTCGATCACCTTGTGGATGTTGGCGACGCTCGTGTAGTGCATGCCGCCGGCGCGGCGTTCGTCGCCGGAAAGGATGCTCTCGAAGATCGAGCCGAAGATGACCGGCGAGATGCCGGCCCAGTTGAAGTTGGCGCAGTTGTGCAGCAGCTCGTACTTGATGTCTTCAGTCAGCGACGGGACGGCGATGTTGCCTTCGAAGAGGCCGCCGTTGACGTAGGGGAACTGGATGAGCGCGTCGTTGAAGTCGAGGTTTCCGGCGCGCTCTTCGGGCGGCGTGGCGAGCACGGCGAAGACGTCGATGAGCGCGTGGCGCAGGCT
>Ga0209629_10001368_pt1 | contig 15314 bp, 5 predicted proteins | sample TergutCu122P5_FD_187286 | JGI IMG/M metagenome (GOLD analysis project Ga0209629, IMG submission 187286) | Cubitermes ugandensis P5 segment gut microbial communities from Kakamega Forest, Kenya - Cu122 P5 (SPAdes) (version 2) | ecosystem: Host-associated > Arthropoda: Insects > Digestive system >...
ATCAGTTTTGGTGTCTCTCTTCGTCTGACGCCTACCCTTTGACCTGTCCAGCAAGGGAGGCCCTGCCAGTAGCTACGCTACCGCTGGTATAGCTCTCAGGGTCACCGGCGTACTCAAACCGCCTCACCACGATAAGGTGGAGGCACCAATGAGGAGACATAGCAGTAAGAAATTGTAGTATGTATATACATTTATATATAGGCATAATGTGTGATGTTTCAGAAATTTTCTAAGCGACGAAAAGAAACAGTTCACAGTACCAACTTAAGGAGTACACAAGAAGAATTTGTTGTGTTGACGGCTATTAGAAATACGTAAAAACAGTTATCAGTTATAGTCACAACGGAACACGAAGATGCAGACAATCAAAGATATTTCTTCATTCTTTAGCAGCGTACGATACATCTCTATTGCATTATGTAAACTTGCTATAAGAGACAACGTAATCACTCTCAGCGTTAAATGCATCTCTGTGACTAAGCTTCACAGCAGTAAGAAAGCATGTGAATTATGTAGAATATTTAGCAAAGCCTGTAAATAAAACACGAAGGCACTACGAACTTCCCAGACCTACTTCTAAGAACTGCAGCAATACACAGACATCAGAGGGCAGTTCAAACAAGCTCATACAAGAGCAAAATAACTACTCGAACTAAAACTGGGTCGGGATGGCGTAGTTGGTATAGCGACGCGATATGGGTTGGATGGTTCGGGGTTCCAACCCCAGTGGGGAAGAGAATTTCCGCACCCGTCCAGCCATGCCCTGGGGCCCACTCAGCCTCCAGCACACTGCATACTGGATCTTTCCGGAGTAAGGCGTCCGAGGCGAGGAGACGATCATCCATCTACATCTAGCGCTGAGTTTAAAGAAAGAGTAGAGCTATACTTCTCCCCCTCTGTGCTTTCACGGCATGCTATAGAGTAACATTTTTTATTTCCTTCAGACCAAAACTAAAGATCAGTAAAATGAAATACCATAGACTATTAATTAAATCCTGAAACAAAGACACATCCCAATTCACCACTATCTTTTCTTTCTTATTAAGGAGAAATATACTCGACGGCGTGGAGTTAATCCCATAATACAAAACTGAATTAACTTTCAGTACAATACACTTCCATTACAAATTACAGAACTTACTGGAAATCATCTAATTATGACTTCAGCTCATTAAATGAAGACAAAACAACAGCCAACCCGTTCATTATAATACACTTCACATACATTTGCCTCCAGTTACTAAACTTCAGCGTGAACTTATTCAAAGTCTAGCGCTGCAGTGATAAAGTTATTGACTATTGCCATTACGTGAACTTCCTACTCTAGTTAACCAAGCAGACATTACGACGGAAGCTGTACAATTCACAGTTCTTTTCTTCACTTTGTCTTTCAAATGTTCTCACTCACTCACTCAATCCGCAAATTTGAACCTACGAGTTGCCGTTTATTTTTGCAAATGCTTGTGATTTTCGTGTATTCGTCATGCACTCCGGAACGGGGTGTTAACCTAAAATACATCCAGGGAAAAAATAAGAATGAAAGGTGAATACGAATGCTGTTTCGGGTGAATTATTAACGCATGCACCTCTCCGCTATATCAGATTACTTTAACAGCGAATACTACAGTCTTCTGGGATCTCCACAGAGTGCATTTTGTTTGCTATTTACCTACGTTCTGGAGAAACCAAGTTCTTCAACGTACAATAGTAAATCTGGCATAAAAACAGGGTGCAAATATAAGGAAAGTGGAGAAAAACAGGAAACTCGGAGCTACCAATGGGAGGCGCTGGTACATACCGGGGCTGGAGTCAAAACATTTACGGATAAGCTGCTGCTGTTACTCCTAATTCTGTTGTTGTTGCTGCTGCCGCTGCTAATACTTCTGCTACTACTATTTATACTGTTACTACCACCGCAATTACTACTACTACTACTGCTACTACCACCAAGATTACTACTACTAGTACTACTACAGATACTACCACCAATCACTACCACTACTGCTACTACCACCACAATTACTACTACTGCTGCTACTACCATCACTATTACTACTACTACTGCTGTTACTGCCACCACAATTACTACTACTGCTGCTACTACCACCACAATTACTACTACTACTGCTGTTACTGCCACCACAATTACTACTACTGCTGCTACTACCACCACAATTACTACTACTACTACTACTACTACTACTAATAAAGCAATATTATGCTAAACGGCATCTCTTCCCCTCCAAATTAACTGCTACTGCGACCCACTTCCTATCAGTACAAGCCATCTCTCGCAACATATCTTAATGTTATTTTCCAACCCACTTATCAGGTTCACAGGCTCGCGATATCCAACAGATCTTCGCCCCACAAACATGCTGTATTATTCCTTTGTCCCCCTAGTTGGAGTTTCATGTCAAGTGCATCCTTAGCTTACCGGAATTCCAACAACACTCGATGACATTAAGGCCCATAAATCGCTCTGTTTCTCCATATCCAAAACTTCACACGAACACTCAGGCCAAGGAATTTTCCTGAGCATTCTGTTCTACACAGGTTCAAAAGTCGTGTATATTCTCGCATAAAACGAACTGCGTGTCGTACTGCCGCATTCATGTTACAGTTTTATGAATCTGAACAGTTAGTGTTTCAAAAAGTCCGTTCACGAGTTTATTCGTATTGCAACGAATGTGAAATTGGAAAAATTTTATTTGATCTTTGGGTTACTGATGTACGTACCACGTCACGTTAACTACCGTACTTTAGAGGTGAGGTGGCTTTCTGCTCAGCAGTTCGATACACTGCATAGAATGTCACAGCACACATTTTTGCTTACTTTGATTTCTCGATACAACACAGCGCTAGAAGGTAACTGTCCCCACTCTTACGATTTAAGTTTGCAATATATGCGAAGACAGGCGAAGAAGAAGAAGAAGAAGAAGAAGAAGAAGAAGAAGAAGAAGAAGAAGAAGAACAACAACAACAACAACAACAACAACAACAAATATAGTTGTCATGAAGTGCTTAAAAATTATTAGGCTTCAGTTTGTACAAGGGAAGTCGCGCTGAACGTGTTAAGATAATCTCCACGTCGAGTTTGAGTACTCTTTGTTTATGTTATTCGGTTACTGTATTAACGTCTAAATTCTAAAACTTTGGCGCTGCTTCGGGCTACAGCAAGAGTCAAGACAAGGCAATTATTTCAATTTTGACTGGACTACATTTAGTGTTTACGTAAATTTTGTGAAACTAGAGTATCTGTAAATTATATGCTTTATTTATATAGCTTAACCCTTTGTAGTGACATAGCACTTAGTAAATCAGACTACACCACTTGTATAGTACAGTTAGAACTTGGAGTCAGCAGTAGGAACGTGATAACCGTATAACAACATCCATGAGTTCCCGACTATTTATGCTACCTAAGAGGATTTTCATGCAGTATAAAGACTGCCTGAAGGTATTTCTTTTTGGAGCTATTAACGATAAAACTTTGAATGAAGCAGTTGTCAGTGATCTGCTTAGAAAACCCAAACTGAATGGTGGCAGAATTATCGCAATCGTTGAGGTTAAGACGACGCTAGCTCGAGTCTGCGAAGTTACTTAAACAGTGGAGCCTTTATGGGTAGGGAATAAGTTTTCGTCAGAACCCTCACCCCGGGAGGAACTACAGTATCACAAATTCATTAGCATTTTCACTAATATTTGTTACTAATACTGTTATTATCACTGCCGCTTCGTTATGACTTTTTGCGTCTCAGTTTGTTGAAATATGCCAAATAACAACAGTAGCTTCAACTGCTACAGCTGAAAAAACATAGGTCGTTACAGCATACAGCACAGCGATCAGAGGACTCAGTCTAGCAACTAGCTGAACGTATTCAATCAGTTAATGAAATTTGGTTAAAGGAAATGCTAAGCATAACTTTCAGCTCACTAATTATAACTGGTACACACGCATGCAACGCAACGGAATCCAGAACCCGGATGCTGGGGTTCTAATACAGCTACAAAAATATTTCTGGGGAACACGGTGGCGCACTTAGTTGAGACACTGAGCTACAAGCCGGAAGTTTGTGGGTTCGATTCCCAATGGTGTAAGTGGAATTTTTCATTGACATAATCCTTCCGGTCGTCTCAGCCACTAACATAAATGAGTACCAGGAAACATTCCTTTTAATAATTTCTGTTAGAGGGGTAAAGGCGGCCGGTGCGTAGGGCTGACAGTCTTACCACCTTCAAGTGCCAACTGTCTTGAAATCTAGGAGCTTCAGCCTCCTGGAACCCTCAGGGACAATCCAGGCCTGTACAGGGATTGCTTTACTATACTTTTACACATACATACTCTTCACTGAAATCAACATGGAAACATATAAGCTTACCTGTCGAGATGACAAAGTTAAAAGTACTCTTCTTACCTGAAAGAAAAATGAATTAAATTAGTAATTATCAATATAATTTTCCCCCCATGGCGCAACAGCCCCTACAAGCGCCGAAACCTCTTAATTTTCGAGGCTTCATGATCACACCCAGAAACACCACATCCGGTAAGACTCCACTGTACGAGCGATCGGGCCGTCGCAGAGACCTCTACCTGACAACACACAACACTCAGAAAAGACAGACATCCAAACCCCCGGAAAGATTCAAACCCGCAATACCAGCGAGCGAGCGACAGCAGACCCACGTCTTAGACCGGGCGGCCACTGGGATCGAATGATCAATACCATACATAACGAAAATTTTCACAGGCCTTAGGCATATACATGGCTGCGTGAACAGAATTAATTTGGTTCAGGGTAGAAACCAGCAGCGGGCTCAAGTACACATTTTATCTTAGGATTCCTCAGGAGACGCGGAATGCCTTGACTAAATCGGTGTTTATCAATATTTTTTGTCTATATAGTGCACTGAGGTACATTTACTCTATTGTTAACCCAACCAAATGCACATCTGCTATAAATTTTATTTTTACAATGTATCTTCCACATGTTTCGAGCCTTACAGGCTCATATTCAGGAAGTTAGTTGTAAAATTACAGCCACTATGTTATAATGTATGTCCATGTGTATGGTACATGGTGGGTCATCAATGTGTGGATACAAAACAGTAGAAGCAGTCTGCTGGATAGATGAGTTGGGCCAAAAAACAAGCAATCCGCCAGCTAACACCTTGTATTTTGTAACTTGCGCACTGTAACACTGTACGTGACAATGAATTTGTGGCACAGCAAACACGTACGTACGGAGCGACGATTACAGGCTTCGAGATTTTACATCAACAGTAATTTTCAATACGATATACCCAACAAAGTTTCCAACCCAAGAGACAACTTCATATCCAAGTCTGTTGAATAAAAGTGGGCCATTTGGAAAACAACTCTTCACAGCAAATACCTTGCACTACTTTCTTGAAAATAAAGTTACGATGGTCCAACTTTAAATGGGATGAAAGACGGGAACAGAGAAACGATCTACAAAGCAAACAAGCAGAAAGACGCTTTAGTTTGTGATGGATGGGAGGATCAAGCGTCTTCTTCTCAATATTTCTCTTTTCTTTTTATACTCTTCTTATACATTTGCCAGCCGCATTTTTTGTTCTTGAATGTACTAATGCTTCACTTCTTTGGCTTATCTGATACACAGATGGAAGACAAACGCCTGCAAAAGTGTCCTGTTAAATGATACTAGGACATGGCGAGATTACGGGACAGTCTATTGTATAAAAACATTACGTAATAACAATAAAAGTCTTTTAAGGGTTACAAAATGAGCGAAGTATGAGAAATTTTGGCACATTTCGAGGAAAATAGAATGAAACAGAATGGCGTCTTTGTCGCGAAGAATCATGCCTATAACTTTCAGTATTAACCAATTTAAATTTAAAACCAAATGTAATATGGAGAAATGCCAAATACAGAAAAGTAAACTTTACGTTTTTTGAACCGCGCATTGTCTTTTATTATAATTTCAGCATGACAGAAATACCATAAAATTGCATGTACAAGTCTGCCTCAGGATGAACACTTGGATGTTCGAAACATGTCGGACACTATAATTAAATGAAAACATTAATGTAAAATGTGTGAATTTTGTTGGTACTTATTACATAGACACACAGTAAAGTAACTGGCAATGGGCCAGGTGTGCACAAATGTTCCAAAAATTTATGAGCCTCCTCAAAATTCTAGGCGCCCGAAAGGCAACTTGAAGAAATCTCCATACTCAGCACCCGCAATTAGTCGACGCCACCGTAGAAATTTATTCGCCCGGGTGATCTGGCGCCTAAATTTGCTCACCCCTGCTACAAACTTCAGATTTACCTTTAAGGTGCACATCACGTTGTGTGATCGTATGATAACGATATAAATTGTAACCGTCAACACAACTAAGTTTTGATGTTTATTACAGCAACATGTTTCGACGCACGTGGGCTTTCTTCAGGCTCACCACATATAAATACGCTTAAAGGCACTACAGGCAGGTGTCGTTTTATTCCAGGGATACGTTCCTTTAAAAAAGTCGCGCACGTTGAAATCGCGCAAATGGAACACAAAATTCCTATTTAAACAGTGTATTTCCTGCGGTTAGGTTACTGACAACCTCAAACTGTATAGAGTAATACTATACGACTAGTGGACATATGGACCTGTAGAGTATATATACATTAATACACAGTATACATACATTTCTGTACAATGTATTCAATTACTTAATTTTAATGAAATAAAACTGTAAGAGACTCACAACCATAGTTTTTGGTAGGTTCATTCTGATAGAACTGTGGTAGTCTTGCTACACAAACAGACTGACTTAACACCCTCTTTAATCCTATCAATCCAAATGTACGTACGCTATTATGGGCGAGTCTAACATTACCCCAACAATTTCAAGTCCGTTTTTACGCCAACTGTATCTTCAATACTGGTTGCCTTTCGCTGATATTTCACTTGGACTGCACTAGGTTAGTGGTCCCCAAAGTGTGATCTGCGGATCTCAACGGATCCGCGACCAGTTCCCACGGCATATGCCGGAACATTTCTAGATACGTTACTTTGAAATTTACTTATTTTTTAAACTAAAGGAATTATGTTTTGTTCAAAACAATCGAGGATTTTTTAAAAATTTTCTCTGTGTGTTTATTTCGTATGACCATTAGAACACCTTATTAAGAAACTTCCTGTGCCCAAGAAGCGAGCGATAACCAGTTTTAATTAATGCTCAATCTTGCAAAGCAATGTTACTTATGCTATTGGCATGTATTCGTAGCGTTCTAAAAACCGCTTCCAGACATGAATTTTTAATTTTGGATACCTAAAATAAGGACACCGTATGTTTTCATAAGCAAGCATGTGAGGATCCCTGGTTATTTTTCGAAGCGACAAGAGGTTCGCTAGCAAAGACGTTTGGGAAACACTGCACTAGGTGATGAGGATTTACGTTTCTCACTCATGTTGGTAAGAAATGCCAATGCTGTTGAAGAGGAAACTAAATCAACCGCGCGACTGTATCACTACCGTAATCAATCCACACACATGACTTATGGTGTGACAGTGACGTCACTTTCCGCAAGACTCCAACAGATGACAAGCCCGGCCAAAAATAGTCTATGCCAAATTGCGTTAAAACGAAAAATATTGCGTAAATTCGAAAAGTGTTGCGAATTTTCAAGTCGTATTAAAGCGAAATCGCTCAAAAAGAAATCGCGTAAAACGAGACCTGCCTGCATAAATTGCTTTCTGTGAATATTGAAATCACAATTTACAAATTCATTACATCATTGCATCATGTGTCAAAACTCTTATTCAAAGTCTAATTAAGAGCAAGTGGTGATGTGGTAGTGTAGACACCCGACACAGTTGCTAGGAAGACGTGACATCTGTTGTTATACTGCTCTAATGTTACTCATTTAATACAGGAAGAAAATTATATACTTTAATTCCACGTGCTTAAATGCTGTGTTTAGAATTGTCGATATCTATAGCAGCTGGTATTAACAATGTCACTCACATACGCGAGAGATGTAGCAACTTCATTATCAAGCTGCAGCATGCCATAGTTGGTGTTGCTAGGCTGACAACCGAGGAAGTACTGATATTGATTTCCAATAGGTTGTTTCTCAGATTGTTATGCCATTTACTGCTTATTATGGTGCATTAATACATACAAGATTCTATTTTTTTAAGTCGTATTTTTGTAATTTATTTGCGTACCTCTTCTAGTTTCATGATTTATGTAGTATTTTTCTATGGTATCGATATTTCTACTTTTGTACCTCATGTGCGCCACATCCATAATTTCTTCCACTGGTTCCATGGCGTTCCTTTTAGTTATTACGTGCTGGGCAAACGCAGATTTATTATCGTTGTACAAAAGTTGTGCATTATGTTTATTTTTTAATTGTCTTCCAGTCTGTCACGCATAAATAAGATCACAACGTGGGTATCGACGTGGTATACACGGCTTTTCAAAACCTTTGAAGATTGTGAAGTTTCCTGTTGTCTACTTAAGACGTTTCAAATATTATTTTCTTTTTAAGTGCTACTCCTACGTTTAGTTTCTTAAACCGTTTTGTAATGTGAGTGACTTCTTTTCCTACATATGTGAAAGTAATAAATTTCGTTTTAGCCTTCTGAACCTTACCAGGTTCAGTGACACTTCCAAATTAATCTATTTCTTTTTGTATTGATTCGACGGAATTTTGATTAAATTGGTTGTTACATGTTATAGCTAAAATTATTTTCTTTTCTTCACCTTGGTAAACATGTGAAATAGGATATTTCATTATTCTATTTAATAAGAATCTAATTCCTGTGATTTTATGTTCTCCTGGATAACAAGAGTCAGCTGGAATTATACAATCAGTTGTAGTTTGTTTTCGGTAGATCTTCGTTTCAATTACATTTAAATGTTGTAATATGGTAATGTCTAAGAAGTTAATTTTGTTGTTTCCTTCCAGTTTAAGTGTAAAATTCAAACTGGGCGATAATATATTAAATTCTGATAAAACCTTGTTAATATCTGTGAACGTATCGTTGTAGATATTTACGATATCGTCGACGTATCTGAAGTAGCCTTGTATGTTTTGTTTATTTAGTATATTAGTAATATCGTTTTGTTACAGATATTGGCGATACAATGCTGACAGAATGGGAGAAATAGGCGCTCCCAAGGCCAGTCAGTTTTCTTGCATATACAATTTATTGGAGAACCAGAAATAATTCTGATATACAATTACCTTTGATTATAAGTATTTCATTGATTCATTACATTAAGGTCAACATCACTGTTTGTTAGAATTCCATGAATTATGTGTTCCAACTGTCCAATAGGTATATTAGTATACATGTTGGTATTAACAAGTGGTGCAGAAACTACTTTCAAGAAATTCTTGCATTGTTATCATATTCGTCTTGGTATACTAATACTACAGTGTTTCCTTTTTAACAGTTTTTGTTACGATTACTTTGTTTTATTTCAGTTTACCACTTATTTGTCTTATCAGAATTTTTTCGCATTTTATCATTTTATTTTGATATATGTTCTGATCATCACTGTTGCTTGTATACAGGTTCACGATGTTTCTTAGCAACTAGACACATTATTAGGTTTTTTCTTGAGTAGGTGGACATGTAATTGCGGTTTCCGCTTCTAGAGCTAACGTTTTGATGCAATTATGTGGTTTATAACGCAAATTATGTTGAAGAATCTTATTAAGTACGCTAATTTGTGCATCCGTGAACAGAGTTTGTCTTGTTTACAATTCTAGCGTAGAAGTAACAATTCCGCTCTTATAATGGGTTGAATTATGACTGGAAGACAACAGTTCAAGTTCTTTTTCATTGCTTTGTATCTTTTGTCCATTTCCGTATTTAGTTGAATACGTATTGACGTTTTATGAAGTCCCCAGTTTGCCCCACTCGTTTGTTAAACTTAGATGTATTTATACCTAACTTCAGCAAACAGTCCATTGTTTCATTTTTGTTTCTGTTCAATTTGATTTCATCATTAATCCGTTATATTTGTGCTTTTTTTTTTAGTGAATCGACCAGCTGGAAACGTGTTTGGAATATTCATATTTACATATTTGGGGATGATATCTGTATTAAACACTGTTATTTAAAGAAGGTGTTAGCATTGCAATTTAGTATCTTACTTTTAGTGCTTTCGTATTTATAGATTTTTTTCCTGGAAAGCAGAGACAATCTTTAAGGCTGACATCCTGTTGTGTGATCCTATGACAACTATACAAATTATAATTGTCAGCATAACGAAGTCTTGGTATAACGCAATGCATTTGTAAAATGACTTCCCAGTATTCACAAGAGCAATGTACACAACCTTTAAATGTTTCTAAATGTATTTAGCCTGAAGATGACCCACGTAGGTCGAAACATGTTGCTTTAATAAGCACAAAAACTAGTTGTGTTGACGGTTATAATGTATATAGTTATAATTTATATTTACCTCTAACATCTCATACGGTTTCATGACGTGGTGATAATTAAACAGAGACTATCTGTTATGTAAAGAGTGAGGTGGTTGGTTCAGTTTCGATCATTTCAGACAAAATGTGCTTTACTGTATAAAAGCCACGAGCAAGAATATGTATTAGTGTTTACGCATATTCTGTATACCTGGATAAATATGTCAAATTAATATCACGTGAAAATGTTTATTGAAAAATGTAAAAAATTGTACAAAACTGATCGATAAAGTACCTGAGTAGGTAAATTATACTCACTTCTTGGTGCAACTCTGATCAATGGCATTTACCAATAATGGTTTTTTTTATTCCTTCGGACCAATGACTACTTTATGGTACGAGATTTTACATTTACAACAATTAAATCGCCTTCTCTTTCATATATTAAGCACTATAATACTTACAGAAGTAAAAACCATACCTGTCTTCTTTTACTGGCGATGTGTTCCTAACACTGAATATCTCTCATGTTCTTGTGCTGAAGAGCGTACCTTAATAATAGGGTTTCTGTTTGTTTATAAAATACAATCCTGATTTCGGATTCCCTCCAGGTCTTTTTCCGAAGTAAGGTGAGCCAAACACTGTGATTCTCGTTTCCTTGACGACATCGTGTCTTCAGGTGTCGGTAAGGCGTCCTTCACATTTTACCTCTCTCTTACTGAGATAATGCTTGATGCTGAACTTTTTGTAATGTTTGAACATGATCACAACTAGACAACACTGACATTTTAAATCGGAGGTTTAAAAAAAAGACACCATTTGATATAAATTGAGTAAACTGTAAAGTACGGATCAAATGCTGCATTTAAATTAATGACTTATACAATGACGCTGGGAGCCAACTAAGTCAATTTGAACGCATCATTTATTATTCATTGCTAATCATTTGAATATAATAAATATAATGACGATGACAATGATGATGATGGCCATGATGATTACTATGATAACGACAACGAGGGTGGTAACGTCAGTTCTAAAGTTCTTGCAATGTCACTAGTTTCAGTAAATAATTAGACGTGTGCCCTAACAACAAAGACCTGCCTATTTATTGCGTTAAAGAGATATTTATAGGCGCTGAGCACTTGTTTACTGTTTCAACATTCGACGTTTAATAATAACTGTCCCTGAATTATAACTAACATTCTGAATCCTGCACTTCACAAAGGGAAAAAGCAATAGTTTCACGCTATACTAGCCATGATACTACAGAGCACAGGCGAAAGGACTGGGCCGCCCCAATTTGGCTAGGACAAATTCGGTCAAGACCTTATATTCCCGAAAGTGTAACTAGCCCTTATCGTTCTGTGCATGCTGTAACTTGATGCCAACTATTAAAGCCGCAATGGATTTTGTAAAACATTTTTTCTGATCGAAATTGTACCGAATATGCTGATCGAAAATGTACTTCAGGTAGAACAGAGGAAATAATTAGTTAAAACAAAGTATTGGAAGATATAGCAGTAACTGTCACACATAGTAACCATGTGGTGGTTATGTAAAACATGCGCACAAAAAGCGTGAATAACTTGACAGAAATTAACTCAGTCAGAGGATGGAAATAGAACAGTTTAGAACAGGGCAAACACCTAAATAGAATTACTCCCCTACTCACAAGAAAAACAAAGCTGCAGTCCTGAAACACAAACTGCTAGATATTCGTAAATGTAAATAACGTCGATTGTTCAAGAAGCCGTCAGAATCACAACGCCAATGTCGGATAAGTAAGGCTACTAATAAATTCACGAAGCAAGAAAAATGAGTAAGATTTTAGAATAATCGCAACTGTACCTCTATCGAAAAGTGTAGCACCTGACCTTACACGAGAGTGTCTGGTCCATGTTGATGGTGTTAATCTGTTGAAGGTAAAAAAACACATAACATAAAGAGCAATACAGAAAAATAAACTTTATTACACACTATTAAAGTGGCTGTTCTGTCACTGAACGCTGAGGAAACCAGTGAATGTTTAAGTTTCGTCACCAGAACTAAGAATGATATATCACACCAGGCCATTTCAAATATCTAAAACTGACGGGAACAAATCAAAACTGCACTCACGAAGGAATTAAAATTATTAAATGAGGAACTTGAAGGGAAATTGTCAGTCCTGGAAGGGGGGAGGGGGTAATGGGAGAAAGAGGGTTAGAACAAATCCTCAGGGAATGAAGATGTTGAAAACATTGAACTGGCTAGGATAGAACGTTACGCCTTTTCTAGCTTATATGAAAGATGGGGAAATTCCGTTATTACTACATCAGCTGTTGTTAGCTTTTCAAGGACTCGATTAAACTACGTTCTTAGAAACAATTTATATTGAAGAGAAAATTCGCAGTATTTGACCACATCCATACTAGTTTGCTGTTGCTAATATTCCTTCAGGGATGTGTTCAGAACATCACAATCCACACATAGGAACTGCCAACAAATATTACGATGCACACATCCTGTCCATTGCCGATTACAGGGTTAAATAAAAACCTATTAGAAACGCAGGAAACTGAATGAAGGGCTTATGAAACTGTAGGCGCCTGAGCAGCTCGGAAACAGACCACAACCACTGACACCCCTTGCGACTAGTGGGCGGTCAAACCAACTCACAACACACCCGCAATAAATCTCACTTCCAGCATACAGCAGACCAGAAGGCATGGCGCGGTGATTCAAACGTGAGTAGAGTCCGCAACAAGTAGAAACAACCCGCAGTCCCCTTCTCTTTGTCCACTGGCGCCATACACCCAACCCCACTTCACATTTGCACATTCCCTTCACGCGTTTAATTTTGATTTTATGTTCCATCCTCTTTTCTTTCAGCTGTCGAACTGGTGTAGCGGGGTGTTACAGTGGGTGCAAGCACACTATTCTGTGCCCCCGAATGTGCAAGCGCTAGACCACAAAAAAAATAAATAAATAAATAAATAAAAATAAATAATAATAATAATAATAATAAATCAATTATAACAAAAAATTAATACTGCTGCATATAAAAACAGATTTTCAATGTTAAATACACTGAAACCTTCCCTAACTATTGACTACATATATTCCTGCCAATGTCTTTACGGACTCTCTCTCTCTCTCTCTCTCTCAAATATGCAGGTGGGTGAGTCAAAACAAATACTGAATTCAATAAACCGTCAATACACAAAATGCATTTATTTTATCAATAATGCAGTGGCCACATAGTTATGGACTTATTTTACCTCTAAAAGTAATATTCATCGCGTAATTAAATTGTATAATTGACAGATATTTTGATAACCGCGTTTAAATCAATCTACCGCTACACACACTACGTCGTTATTAAAGTTAAGTAAAAGGTAACGTTGCACCGTGGTGGCCATGAAGGCATATGGGAAGCGGAGGTATAGCTCCACTCATTCCTTCCCTCAGCACTATTTGGAAATTAATCAGCTCCACGCATCGGGCAATGTGTCCCAGGGAAAGAGCCCACAGTACCCGTCAAATAGGATGTTGGGTCGGCCCCACAGCCTGTTGGTTGCTGCCCCTATTGCGAACAGGAAGGCAATTCAGGAACATAATATGAATGTGTACTACAGGAATAGCCTTTGTTATTAATAGAATCTCCGCTACTTATATATAAGATTGTCAATTTGCAAATTCAAGCGAATAAATCTTGAAGTCGAGCATATGTCACTGACTATGTCAGTGCAACAATGTTGGTCCAATAAATAGTTGTTACGTGCGACGACGGTTTACTATATTTGCACAGCCACCGCAACGAACTGTTCAAATATTGTGGATCAAAACACAGACTGTGCTACGGCAGACACACCACACTAAAGAAGCACAGTTTTAAACGATGCTGTGCTCTGACGGTGTAAACTAATACACACAAACTTAATATGCTGTAAGGCCATCTAAAAATCCCGTTGCTACATCATGAGAGTGAGTTCGGTTTCCAGATTATACAGCATCAAACAATAAATAAACACACAACCATGTGTTTTCGAATAATAACATGAACACTTCGTTCAAAGAACAACTTCAAACAGTGAAAACTGTTCAAAAACTCACACTTCTTGTAATTTTAAAGGCAAAATGTAAAATTATGGAAATTCAGTTCCGTAAATTTTAACCTCCACACCCGAAGAATGTGTGTGGTGCTCCGGCCGATTTATCCTGGGGAAGAGCCCCAGCATCCCTTGAACAGAAAGCTGGTGGGCCTTAGGGTACGCGTATAGTGCAGGCAGATTCAGGTTCCGACTCCGATTCCGAGAGTCGGCGCAAAGAATGTCCTTTGTTTAACAGTGCAGGTGCGTATAGTGGTGGCAAGCTCCGGCGGGTCGGTGCAGACAGTCGGAGTCAGACGGTTTACCGGAATGATTTCCTCATTCTTGTTCCGACTCTCGGAATCGGAGTCGGAACCTGAATCTGCCTGCACTATACGCGTAGCCTTAGAGCCGTTATGGAAGCTGTCTCTGCCGGAAGACTAACACCCATCAACCGGCAGTCCAGCCCATTCTCTAGTACCTATAAAGACTGAGCTAACACTTTTCTTGTCCTGTCAGATTTAAATTAGGCCTACAGTCCTGCAACTTCCTCGTCATATCCCAAAGTGACACATGCCAAGGCTGAGGTGAAACAGAACTATGCCGACGTAATGCGTAAACTTCGACATGCTTCATAAAGCATCAGTGATGCACCAGGAAAGCGTGCACGACGTCACTTGTCCGGGAATGTATGTTCTACAATACACATCAGACAAGCGATGTCAGTTGCACTTAGCATCAGTCACATTTCTTCAACGCGGCTAATATAAAAGTATGTCACACAGGCTTATACTTACGAGACCGGAAGTCGTTGTG
>Ga0209629_10001369_pt1 | contig 15310 bp, 22 predicted proteins | sample TergutCu122P5_FD_187286 | JGI IMG/M metagenome (GOLD analysis project Ga0209629, IMG submission 187286) | Cubitermes ugandensis P5 segment gut microbial communities from Kakamega Forest, Kenya - Cu122 P5 (SPAdes) (version 2) | ecosystem: Host-associated > Arthropoda: Insects > Digestive system...
GGGGGGGGGGGGGGGGAGGAGGAGGAGGAGGAGAGAGACGAACAAAGATGCTTACTCCAGATTAGTGCAGCATTAGTGTCTTGCACACTAACAGTTTTTTTGAATTCATAATTGTTTAATGAGGAAATTACCAATTATAACAACACAGCTCTTAAACACCAGGACCAAACTGAAGGAACAAAAAGTGCATATCATCATGTACTGGTAAATGTGCTGTTGTACGTGAGTACAGAAATTGCAATTTTATACAGGATGACACAAACTTAATGTCACAGATTTTCCAATGGTGTCATATCCAGCCAGAAATATAAAAACATAGACTTAATGTTATTTATGGTTGTGCATTAATAAACAATTCATACAATAAATCCAACAAATGCACTAATGTTCAAATTACATTTTCCCACAAAATTTGTCATGACTCCGACATATTTTAGTCTAGCTTGTTCATCTTCAGGGAGTTGCTTAACATCAACAAAGCATATATAAAAACATGGATGGATTATTAAATACATTAAAATTTGTTTTTAAAATGTCTGCAGATATTATAAAATTTGTTTGTAGCAGTGCTGGTTACCAAAACACACACTTGACATCATCCTGATAGGAATCACTGTAAAAACCCATAAAACTACAACCTCAGCATCTTATGCACCAGTTCTCTACTGCTACAAATATCTGCAGACATTTTATAAACAAATTTGAATGCATTTTATAATCTGTCCATGTTCTTATATATGCTTTATTGATGGAAAGTAACTCCCTGAAGATGATCAAGATAGATCGAAACATGTCAAAGTTATGACAAACTGTGTATACAAATATAATTTTAACATCAGTGCATTTGTTGATTTTATTGCATGAAATAAAAAAACAGGTATGATTTTTGAGGGTTATGGAATTATCATTACACAAATGTTATAAAAAAAATAGGAACAACCAAAAAGTACTTGTAGAAACATTTTTTTTGTTGAAATTGTAATAAATGTCCAAAATGACCACCCTTAGACTCAATATGTATTCTGGCATATCCATAAATGGAGCTTGTAGTCAGCAACAGTTCCTTAGGATTGTCCCATATGTAGGTTGCAACATCAAAAATGCAATTTGTGTGTTCACTATTTGCTGGTACAACAAGTTTTGTATATGTTCCTAAAAATGAAAATGAAGTTAAGGCCTGGAGATCTAGGTGGCCAATGCTGTGGACCACCATGGCTGATCAAGTAACATATGTTTTCACCACACAGTTAAAATGGCAAGGCACTCCACAGAGTACAAACACTCAACTGTAAGAGTCAGTAATAAATGCCAGTTAGGTTCACGTATGAATTCCCATAGGTACGCAACCTGTCAGAATCAGACCCATGTCTTTGTGCAATTTGTGTCTGGGATTAACTGTTCTGAAAAGTAAATGTATAAGTGAGTAAAACATGTCAGAGCTGATTAATAGTGAAATCCAAAACTTTGTTTGCAACATGGGGATCAATGTGACATCTGAAGTTCTAAAAGTGGTGTTGATGAAAATTCAAATCATGTAAGATGTAACGCCATGTTCATTGGTCAACAGTTACTGATGAACTAGAGCACCCTCCAACTTCAGGGTCCAGAACTCCAATGCACGTAAGCTATGCAGCAAAAGGTGATATTACATCAGGAAGGACAACTGCAGTACTGTCCCAATAGATGTGTAAGATGTGCAAGCAAAAACAAGGGAAGTTAAGTGAGTCTGTAAAGGTTTGAGCGTACAGTATAGAAAGGAAGTAAGGAAGGTCCCAAATACTGTAGCAGATAGTCACGGGACGTTCAGCAAGACAAGTAAAGGGTGGGGGGGAAGGCCATCATAATAAAGGTATGTATAATTATGATGCCTCCTCCATTCCTTTTGGTGTAAATGAGGGGCTTCCATGACCTGTCCTTTCTGTTCATGCTGTTGGGATGAAACCCAGTCTCAGTTCTCTTCCTGATGATATGGTCCATGTATCAGCATCTTTTCTCTCCTGATCATGTTGTGTTAACTTCTCACGGCTCCACTGACTACATACATACCAGACCACCCTTGTTTAACTTCCCATGACTCTACCTACACCTACAAGTGACACCTCCCTTATTTCCCCCCTGTACTGTATACCCAACCCTTGTTGATGCCCCTCAACCCTCCTTTAGTACTAATTAAAGCCCTGTCTAGTATGTATACCTCTACTCCTACTATTTCACTATGTCAATCACCCTTCCTTACATAATGTGCCACTTTTTCAGTGCATCTCTCTTTTTGGCTACCAGAACCCTCAAGATGGAGCTGACTAGCTCCTCTAATAAAACACTGGTAACTATTTTTCAAATCCACATGGTGGCATATCCCAAAAGCCTTGCACATCTGCATCAAACAATATTAAATTTCAGTTAACAGCTTTCTTCTTGTCAGCCATACCTGTACAGTCTTTCTGGTGTATTCAATTGAGATTATAGAGACTTTACAGTAGGTATATCATTTAACATATTTTGCAAATGCAAAGAACACACCCCATATTTACCTAAATACAAGGCAAAGATTATTTCATAATTCCCAATCTGAAAAATGCAGTGGGGTGTGGGGGTCACATTAAAATTGAGAACATGTTACACACGTTTTGTGTACTTTCCTGCAAACTGAAGTCTGTGAAGACAGGGTACCTTATATTGGGTCAAATTCAGTACCTACACAGATTCTATGACCTTCAGTATTACACACAAAACATGTTTATACTGTGTCATGTAACATAAAATTCACAGTAGTATAGATACAAGATGTTATACGTAGCGGTACTGAAGCCAGTTGACATTCTAAAGTTTCCATGACAATGTCATGTTACTTCTGGATTCAGTCTTCTGGAATGTTACACTCTGTAGTGGGGTTGACAGATACCAAGTTTTGAGGGCACTACATTCCTTTGCAATATTGGGGTCTGTTGAGCCTGCCACACAGCACATCTTTCCAGTAGACCAGGATCATAAACATTTAACAGTGAGAAATTCTTCAGTTTCACATACCTTATTTCTTACAGATTCAGCTCCAGGTTCCTTGTCAGGTGCACTTGGGGCTTTAACAGCGTCATCCAGGTAAGAAGTGTCATCGTCGAGAGCAATTTCATCACCCAGAGCATCTAGTTCTGCTTCTAGCTCATCTTCATCAATCTCAGGAGTACCGTAACTTCTTCCAAGAGCATCTTGCACCTCGTCAGCTTGTTCCAACATGTCAGCCATTTCATCTTGCATGTCCTAAAACATGAATATCAACCCAGAATAACAAAGCTACTGGAGGATTTTAAAAAAAGAACATCTTGCACAATATATCACTAACAGACCTTCTGTCTCATGTTTGAAATTGAATGTTACTGTCACCTGTTCTATCTAGGCAGCTGAATGTTACAGCTGAGTACCTTCTGCTTCACATTTTGGAGGTCCCAACTTCAAATACAGGCCTGGACACTGCTAACCTGAGTTTTATTCCTTCCCCCATCCCTTTAGGCAAATGTTATAACAGTATCTTCAATTAGCCATTACAATTTTCTCTACATAATTTCCCATTCAGTATTCATTAATACCATTACTGTTTGATGCTATATAGTTTGTTAATGATATCACTAAATAGATCATAAATAGATTAACAACAAAATGACATTTATTTTTACATGACTCATCCTGCTGTGTTATTAAAAAACCAATAAATAATCTGTTAAACACAACTTAATACTGTTACAGAACCAACAGCTATATGTTTAATCTATTTCAACTATGCCATCATCAAGATGTACAAATTACAGAAGGGTGTAAAGTATAAAGTGCAATGAATATTATTCAAGAATAAGACCTCAGACTTGTCACAACTGGTATTCATACACACCACCAACAATATGATAAAAAATCTCCTGGTGGTATATTCATAAGAACATGATGGCTTGCCACTTTATCCACACACGATATAGTTAAACGAGTCTAAAATCATTAAAAATGTTAAAATCATAGGCAATGGGCATTCATATTATAACCTATGGTTGTAAAGTCCAGGAGGTTACAACACATGTGGTCTAGTAATCTGCGATCTGCATATGAGGGGTCATGTGAATTTCCCATAAGTATAATACTGATGTGGAATGATATGTATCTTTGTACATACCCTAACTGGTCAATACTACTATACTTGTTTATTATAGTATTAAAAATACAGTACATCTATGTTAACAAGCTTAAGAGTTCCATGTCGCACAACTGCATGTACAACACTGGACAGGTGGGGGAGTGGAGGGAGGAGGGGGGGAACTAACAATAAAAGTAGCAAATGCAACTGAAAAAGCATATCATGGGCCAAACTGGCTGAGGATTTTCCATGTCACTGATAAAAGGATAGAGTGTGTGCCAGGAAAACATAAAAATGTCTTTCTTCTTAGCAGAACATTGGCAATGAAAGTTGCTACATCCCTGAGCATTCAATGACAAGTCTTCAAAACCAGTAGAGGTTGGGTAGATTTTAAGATTTATAAGAACATAAATGGTTAGCTCTTTGCCAGACAACTACATTACTGCAAACGTTTCCCACAGACAACCTCGACAAACTAAGACAACCAGCACTTTATAATAAATGTGCCCAAATATTACTAGCCCTTAGAATAAATTGAAATGCAGATGATACCTCAGTACTTTATGATACCCTGACCAACATTAAAGTTGATGCAGAGGGATCGAAGTCAGTACTTCCCAAAACAAAAGGACATGCAAAATTTATCCTTTCAGTTATGGCTGATGGGATGAAACACACTCTTTGCCATCCTGAAGAGAAGGAGCCTTCTAAAAGACTAGCTTCCTAGTGGAATAATATTTTAATGAATTGACAAAGAATGGATGACAGAAGTACTCATGGTCAAATGGCTGTGGAAAGTCTGAGACATAAGACTAGGTACTCTTCTGAGGAAAACAGGAATGCTGGTTTTAGTTCATTTCAAGGGTCTAAACACAGATCTACTGACCATTCCAAGATGCACAACCCCTCAGCTGCAGGTTCTTGATGTAGTAGTTACAAACCATTCAAAGACTGACTATGGTGCCTATATTGGGAATGGCTGGTATCTTAAAACTGCCCATTAATGCCAGCAGGAAACATAATAAGACCATCTGAAGCACTGCTTAGGCAGTGGATTAAGACTGCCTGGCATGACCGCTTACCAGAATCCACTGCCAAGGGATTTAAAAAGTGGTGTGTGTCAAACAATATTAATAGAAATGATAATGATGTTCGGTGGAAGAAAGATCAAGAAGAAAACTCTTCTTGTAGCAACAAAAGGCTCCACTGTATGTTCACTAACCATTTAAAGGCGAAATGTAATGTGTTTTATATAAGGCCTCAATGCATACCGTGTAGTAAACACTCTCCACCTCGCTTATGAAAAAGAACCAACCATCTTCCTGATTCCCTCTCACACACATCATGCCCCCAAATGACACCCCCCACTCCACCCTCCAGAAAAACAGCACAAATGGATCACCTTCACATACACTGGCAAAGAAACCAGATACATCACAAACCTGTTCAAACACTCAAACCTACAGATTGCATTTCATACAAACAACAAACTACACAACCTCCTTACCCGTAACACACACTACCATGACAAATTCACACGCTCCGGCGTTTACAAACTAACCTGTCCTGACTGTGGGAAAGCGTACATAAGCCAGACTGACAGAGACTTTGCCTCCAGGTACAATGAACACAAACAGTCTTTCCGATACAATACCCAAACATCAAAATTTGCTGAACACCTAAACAACCACTTACATTCCTTTGGCCCCATCCAGGATGTCATGCACATTCTACAATTCCACAAGAAAGGCCCACGCCTCAACACCACAGAACGGTTCCACATTCACAAAGAAGCCACCTCACACAACCAACACAATGATGAACATATGATAACTCCCAACCGCATTTTTGACACCATTTTGAACATTGCTTCTTAATTCTCCAACCACAAACCCCCCCCACACACACCCTCCCCCTTTTCCACATGAATTACACCTTCACCATTCCTAGCCACAGACCCGTGTATAAACAAATCCCACCAACCCCAATCATTTCAATATTTTACCCACATACGCTCCCTCGCCACGAAGGCTCCCCCCTCCCCCAACACTCCCTGACCTCAACCCCCAACCCATCCAACCCCTGTCCCATCCTTAACTTTGAAACATGCATTTCAGCTTCTTGCCAGATACAGCCCCACACCAACGTCCCAGTTCATCTACCCTGTTCACTTGACACAAGCCAGTGCTATAATGTGTCAGTGCTTATTGGTTCTACGTGTTCTTCTACATGTGTTACCAGCGCATATATTAATTCACTCTACACAGTCCAATGCTAAAGCGTGCGTATTACTTCACGTGTCTCTTCTCCGTATATACCAGTGCAGATATTTATTTCTAGGACCACTTTTACCTACCATAAATACGTAAGTACAATTCCCTGAATAGTCCACTCATTCACCTGTCACTCTCTAGACTTCAACACCTATACGTCAACAGTTACGCAATACACAACCTGGTATCTCCCCACAGGTACTGCATTTACATCAAACCTCCACACGCCACACCAACATGGGTCACCGCCTTGTCTTGACACTTCCACGGAGTCAAACTCTCTCCACCGGCACATAGAACCTGGGCAATGAAATCGAGCCCCTCCACGATTATGCAACATATACTTAAGAAAACCTTGGACCTGATTTACGTAGAAGACAAATGTTCCACACGAGTCTCTCCAGGACTTCATGGAATTGAACCCCTCAGTGGGATAGAAGTTTACACCATGGATACACAGCCTTCTCCACCTGGCTCACAATAGAAGATATAGATATGGATATAATTAGAGATATACCACACCCATCCTCCCCATTCCCACACATTTTGAACATAATAGGAGCAACACCTGCCCCACCCCCCTACATGTCTGAACCATTATATTCCTACTAGGCAGTTGTGTATATATATATATATATATATATATATATATATATATATATATATATATAATATTTATTCCTACACTTTTAACAAGTTGTTATACTATATCATAAGTTAACCAGCTATTAGAACTTATATAGGGTACATATGTATTGGATCTACACTTGCAAGACACGGGTATAACTAGTGTAAGAATTATAATTGTGTCCGTCTTATGGCCCACGGTCACTCACTGACCAGCTACCAGAGTTTATGTATACTTAGATCCGTTCTAAGACAAACGAGATCTCGTTTAACACTCACCTCTTAGTTATATCATACTATGTACATATCTACTCTGTAATATTGTGATTTCCTCTTTAGTTCACCATGTCAGACCTGATGATGGCCTTATAGCAAATGGGCTGAAACATGTTGTCTATCTTTTGACTCCTTACATCTTAATAAAGTTTTGTTGTGTTTTGACTTACCCACCTTATATCAAATGTGATATTAAGAACCAACCAATTAATGATATATAGGGTAAAAGATGCTGTTTGTTCCAAGATCTGTACAAAAATATAATACAATGTGAGCATCATGCAGGATTTTTGAAATGTTAAACCTGGTGGTAGGTAAAGAAAGCACTAAGCTGTAAAAGGTTAATACACTTCATGCAAATAATGCATATATATATTGAAACATATTAACTTCCATGTAGACACATGTCAACAGGGTGAACAAATTCAACAAAAGCCAAAAAAATCCCTCATGAACTACAGAAAAATATACTGTTGCAGGAATACCTCAATGTCATCAATGTTTATTTTCTTGAATTCCTTCTGCATATCCTTCATTCCAGTTTTCATAGCAGCAACTGTGGCATGTGTATCCTTAAGGGTCTGACACGCAAAATTGGCCTGCTCCATGTTGAATGATTGCTGCCGCAGATTGTCTGCTTGCTGCTCATACCTGTTAGTGTAATGAGAGTCAAACAGTGGATAAAATATACCATAAGACATGCTCTGTATTCCCACATTAGGGACAAAGGGCAAAACAAAGTTGGCAGAGGATGCTGTAATAATGGAAATGAAAGTATCTGCAATAATGGATCACATTAATGTGCCTCTAACAGTGATGAAATGTTATAACTAAAGATACAGCCAAGAAAAACATAAATCCCCATTTCTGAGTAACATTCTAAAACTATTATTAGTTTCATGATGTTTCCAAGATGAAGTATATGGCTTCAGCAGGGAGGATAGGTCAGATATGCCTTAAGGTAAATAACTTCATACATGTTTATCAGCCTGATGACTATATATAAACTAGGAATTATTCACCTTTACATCCAAATATCCTTCTTCCAAAATGAGAAAATGTGTTTAGGCCAGGTGAGTATTATCATACCCTGAAGCAGATAATTATGACTGGACTGGTGCCCATCCTCTTACACTTTTATCGATTCACTTACGCCAAGGTCTTCATGTCACTAAATCCGAAATCTGACCCATTGGAACCTATATTAAATATATGAGAGTTCCATTTGGAATTGTTACAGAGGCTCAAGTCTCTTTCATTACTTGGATAATTGGTGATCCTCAGGAATATTTTTGAGGAGTGAGTTCAGCACAAGGGTGAAATATTTTGCAGGTTACTAAACGCCAGTTTCAGGGTACATCCAGCTGAAGTTAACTTCACATTTTTATGCCTCAGCTTCCTTGGGCATGTCATATCCCCATCCAGCATGTCCACCAACTGAGAAAGGGCTACAGTAATCTGTAACTTCCCATTTCTCATGAAGGTAGTAACTAGGTTAGTGAACACGGTTGATATTTTTTCTGTATCCAAGAGTGGCACCTCACTTAATGCAATGGGGAAGAAAAATGCCAGTTCTATTTGGACCCAAAACAAGGTGTCCTTCAGACCCTGAATATGGCAAATATCAACTTGCCTGCTGAGAGATTTGCAGTTCCCTCACTGGTGTTGTTCAAGATTCAAGTCTTCTGGGATAGGATGCTGTGTTGCTGGGTGAGTAGTTGCCCTCACTCAACATAGCGTAACATCCCAGAGGACTTAAATCTTCAACCTGTCTGTTCTTTGAATGGTGGACGTTCTGCAGATTAATTCGTTAGACTCATGTTTCTCCTACTACAGTAGATGCTATCCTCTTGCATGACTTCAAGAGAAATTACTAATCTATGGCATATGCGTCATGTGTATTACCACAATGGAAGCAGAAATTCTTGACACATAAAGTAGTGTGTCTAGTAATGCTGCCTGTTGGCTTGGAAAAATTCAGGGCCTATGTGAAACATGTAAAGTTTTATCTTGAGACTGTTAACAAAGCTCCTATGTGGTATCTCTCCCACCCATGCCAATTAGGCTGGATAGGATGCTGGGTTCTGTAGCAGTTACCATGTAACTTTGCTGTTCTACTGCATGCAGCACCCATAGTATCACTGTGCACCATCCCATGGATCTCACGCAAAGGTCCCTCCACAATTTGCTCCAATTTTGTTAGACTTTCCCATGTATTAGAATGATACTAATACTCATAAACAAGTAGATGTGCTCACTGTGGTGCACACTGGTAGACACTTGGCTGCAAAGGTAATCCCTTCATTTTCTGTTTAGAGCTATCCTTTACTGCCAGGTTCACTTTGCAAGTTTTATGCTTTCACAGCAGTAGGGTAAGGTCTCCATTCTTCTGGGCTGTAGCACTGTGTCACTGGGTGATTGATGCCTAATACTTTGGGACAGCATGGTGGCCCTATTTTCACGGTTTGAAAGTCAATGTCAGATGAGCCACCACCCTCCAAAAAAGCTGGTCACCTATCACCCCGTGACACAGCATCAAATCAACGGGAATGGAGGCCTCAAGTTTCACCCTGATGGTTGCCCAAAGACTGCTGAATGCCCAGTGCCAATACTGGCCTTTTGTCTACCTACTGCATATCATTTAGGTGTCTGTAGGACTCCCTCATAGGAAAAGATATGAATTTTGATATAAATGTGTGAGTAAATGTCTGTTATAAGTGTATATATTTCATGTCAGACACAACAATAATATAATAAAATACACAACTGTAAGTGCTACTACATTTAAAAGTATTAGCACTTACAATTGTATATTTTATTATATTATTGTTGTGTCTGACATGAAATATATACACTTGTATTGTCACACAACGGGATGGCTTCCATCAAAATGTCTGTTAGGTTTGTGAACTGAGCAAGTCAGTGATGAACACACATTATGGCATGCTAAGGTTGGATACTGGTTCTAGCTCTTTCGATAGTCAACCATGGATTTTGTTGGAAAGTTCCCCACATCAAGGTACAGCAATTCCTACTGCCCTGGTTTACGTCAGTGTGTTTAATCAGTTTGGATATCATCTCCTGCACAGCACTGTGTCCTATTTCATGTCATGCTATGACATCTCTAACTATTGCACTCTTGGCAAACCAGTGTGTGGCAGATCAGAAATGTCTGTACTGTTATCTTTAATATTTCACCTAATGTCACACACACAAAGCCAATCAATAATTTTTGCTGCTGACATGTTCTGCTTCACAAGAAACTGAATCAGAGCACACTGGCATAATGAAATATCACTGAATGCCGTTCTGTTGCATTGTTTTGTGGATATATTTTGGTGCATATAATTCAAAGCTCTATTTCAGACTGGAGATAACAGAAAACACTATCAACTATATCAAATTTAGTCTACAATACATTGCTATAATGTCTGTAATACCAACCCACTCCCCATTTTCAGTATGGTCCTAATATACTCAATATTGCTCTCCATATATAATATATAATAAACCAACAAGATGCTCCTGATGATGGACTGCCAGAATTACATCTTGTTGGTTTATTATATATTATAGACTTGTGATGCACGGAAACTCAAATATAAAATTGCTCTCCATAATATTCTTGTAGTTTCTCTTCTGTAATAAAAGCACACTTCCATTACAGAATAACAGTTATAACAAGAGGTTTGCCAAAGTTTTGTGTCCTTTGAGCCTATCCATTTCACTTTTTTCAGGGCCTTCATGGGACCCTCCACTGACCATTGTGTCATCAACACCTCAAGCTACTGTACAATGAAGGACCCTTCCCACTGATTTCACCATTTCTATGTACACGCATTACAATCTGTTCTTCACACTGCCTGCAGTCGCCTGGATGCAAGGCGCCCACTACCTGATGCCAGGTGGACTTAGATCTGCAATACAGGCCTGATCAGATTACCTGTTACCCCACAGTTTGATGGGATAGTTATCACAGGTAGAAACACATGAGAAGATTGACACTCTGTACTGTGCTTGGTCATAAGAAGGGAAAGGAGAACACTGCGATTATGTAAAATAAACGGGGCTTGGAGGGGCTCAATGGATGTTCCTGCATCTGGATACATCTGTGCCATCTTCCTTTCAGCAGGGAGTGGAACGAAACATACAATTTTCTTTTCTCGTTTTGGTGAATTCCCATTCTCTTTATTTTCTACTGTTTCTTGGACACACCTGTCTTCTCTCCCTCATACTCTGCCTCTCATCATTATTTCCCCTCTTTGCTATTTTGTGATTGGGGTTGTGTACAAATCTCCAGGTCATTATTCGATCACTACTTTAACCCTTTATGTCCGAACAGGAAAACACTGTCCCACGAATTAAATGCCCCTCAACAGCTGAATGGGAAAACATTGTCCCTCAGTGCCATGTCCTGTTGAAAATTTTCTGCATATCTTTTTCACAATATATGTCTAAAAGGCTTGTACAGGCATAAGAGACTGTGAAGTTTAACTGTAGTCAAAATTATCACTAATAAAGTTCTGTTTGTATTATTAAAAGTCTTATGATTTTTGCAGAAGTCACAAATTATTTACAGACCCCACCAGGCAGTGTTTTTTATTTTTCCTCATATTGGTGAAGTCAAGCATATAACACACACATACGCGCCTATGACAAGCCTCTGTTCCTTCATAAAACCCCTTCTGTAAAACCCACACCCCATTCACCCCCATTATTTCATCAAGAAGACGCTACTGAAAAATATCATTTCAGTAATTTCAATGGCAGTATTTAATGACATTTGTATGTTCTGCTTTTCCATTTTAGTGTCACTTGATCCTCAGAAATGCAGTCTGGAGTCATATACCTCAAAAAATGGGGTGGCACACAAACTTATGTTGCATTCTTGGCACTTGAATTTTGTTCTTGTTTCTTTGTTTTTGTCAGAACACACACAGTGCTGAATTTTCTTACACAGCATAATTCAGTGTCTGTTGTGGTTTGTATCAAGTCTTTTTAGTTGGGTCATGGATGGAGCCTGTCTTCCTTGTTTGCGGTCAAAACATCAAGTGGGAGAAGGTCTATATTGATGTGGGGTGGCTCTTATGTAACAAAGTGGGATCCCCTGTAAACCTGTGGAGTACAGGTACAGTAGGTTGAAGTTTGTATTTGTCAGTCCACTGTGTTAAGTTTGTGCCAGTAACATCATCTGTGTCATTGTCAGAGTCACTGGCACTCTTAGCAGAAATGTCTTATTCTTCCAATAAACGTGTGCCAGAGTGCAATTCTAATGCCAGTTCTGTGATGTCTCAGTCTGAAATTTTTTTCTCCTTATAGACACATTGCTAAATGCACTTCTACCCAATACAGCACACAACAAATCCAACACCTTCTGACTCAGTGATTAAAGCGTCAGCAGTGCCTGGCCTGTTGCATGTTATTGGTCCAAGAGGGAATGAACTGAAGTGTTCAGTTGAAGATAGACATAAGTGTGAACCTACGGTTCAAAAAAGTCACGAAGACATCCTTACAGCAGATCTTAACTTTAAGCATCCTGTTGGGTCATCATCAGGCTGATATGCAAGACATATTAACAAAGTGTACGCATTATATGTGGAAGAGAGATCTCACTTCTTACAGATTACATTACAAGTCCAAACTGGATTGATAACTTGTGTTTTGATGGTTGTCAGCTTTTTTTTTTATCCTTACAGCAGAATGAAGGACACTTGTCTCTGGTTCCATATTGTAATAACCAGAGAAATAAACATCTGTATTCATTCCTTTCCTCTCCTACTGACTGCATATGAACTCATTCCACACAGCACCCAGATAAGGCAGTGCTACCACAAACCCAAACATCATTATGAGATTAAAACTTACATTACTTCTGAGGATATATGACAACATGTACAGACAGCTCCAAATTTTAGAGCACAGGGTCTCCACTCACAACAGGAGCTATTTGAAAGAACAAATCTAGACAATGAAACTTAGACTGAAACATAAACAAAATAAAAAATGACCCTATAACTAGCTTTGTAAAAATGGGTGAATTTTCTTCAAACTTCTGGAATGGGCAGATTGATTCATTCTTAAAAGTGTAATTTTTATTTCAAATTTTTATCTTTAGAAATGTGTGAAATACAGTGGATAATATTAGCACATGCCAGAACGGGAATTTAAAGCCAAAAGTACCCCGGTTGTCAGTGGCTACTTTGGGATTTAAATCTCTTGTACGTTAAAGGTTAAGCTTCAAGACTTCTTTCACTTTCAAAAGTCTGTCTTGAATGCCTAGCACAGAAAGTTGTGGGATGTGCTAGTCTGATGGGGTTTTACATCAGCCCCTATTGTATTAGCTTGTGTCTTTTGCAGCTCTATCCAGTCAGTTATTCTAGTTTTGGCATGCATTTGTTCTGGGCCAAATGGCCATTTTCCTCTACATGTTTTACTTTGTTCTGTGATATTGGGTATTTCACTAACAACCTGTTACCCTATTCATTCACAAGGGTAGGCATACTACAACAAAGCCAAGCCACATCTGTGTGCTCAGTAGTGGAAATATTAGGGATCACCACAATCTCCCTGTTCATGCTAACCCTCAACATGAGTGTGTGGCCAACAACGTGACTTGTGGCATGTTATTACCTTATTGCAATATTTTTTGTTTTGGTGGCTATGATGGATAAACCCTTCCTCGGCTTTATATTCTGGGGAAACGCATTTTATTGTTTTCTCTTTAGTGTGAGCTCATACCTATTCATATACCCCTCTGCTGGTGGGCACAAATAGAGGGCCAAAATTATTTAGTAAATTATACAAACCACTTCAACAAATAAAATTCCACATGTTTTGGTATTCGGGTCATTCCATGTCAAGTGAACCAATGAAAAAACCCGACCATCTCTGATTTTATTCATACTTGGTAGACTTGAAGTACCATGGGAGGTATGAAAAACTACAAATTTTCATAATTTTATATGTTGTAGTTTTTCACTTATAGCCCTGTGAAATATGAAGAAATGTGTAATTTTTCGCATACATGCAATTGCGAAAACACTCATAAATCAAGTTTTAATTGACATAGAAGGGTGTGATAAGCACGAAATTGAAGCTTTTGTTAAAAGCTTTAATTTGATATGTCTAAAGACCAATTTTCGTAAATTTTCAATTTCAAGGTCATTCAAAATATTTTTGAAATTTGAATTTTTCAAAAACCTACCTCTTTAAAATTTTGAAAAAAATCACCAAAACTGTTCATTATCTTGGCCTCACATATGGAAAGTTTCATTCTGGGATCTGAATGGGATCTTATTTTTCTTCTTTGTTTTGTTTTACAATATGTGTCAGCACAATTATCGTTTTAATATTTTTAACCTTTTTTTAAGGTCAGATATTTTTGAGAAGGGAAGCTGTCTAAGTGAGGGCATGTGACAATGCATCATGGGTAATTCAGAAGGTGCCTACATGTCCAGACAGGGAGGCAACACACGATGCAGAGTGACCTTGTTGTAACAGGAAGTGAATGTGTACTGTGCATACTGCATGAAGAATTGTTTTGTGTGTGTGTTTAAAGTATGAACACTAACAGCTGTTGGATGAATGTTCAATTTTCCACCATGGCTGGAAATGTATTACCAAAAACTAGTAAGATTTTCTGCTGTAACCCATTGAATAAGGAAAGAGACCAAAAAATCAGAACAAGTCTCAGACCTGTAACAGATTGGATGTGTGATTCATCACACATAATTGAAAAAGGTATGAAAATTTGTGATGCCTGCAGGAAGCAATTGAAAGTGCAAAATGTTATTGAGGAACAAGACTGCTCAGTACCAGTTGCTGCAAGGACAAATATAGCAGGCCCTAAGTCACAAAGATGAAGAGTTTGTAGACTTAGATGTCAGCTTAGAATATCTGAATAAGTCCTTGGTCACTCTTGAAGAGTCACCTGTAGCTAAGAAAAGATTGCATGCACCATCGTATTGCGACAAAAAGTTAAGAAAAATAAGATGTCTGAAAGAAAAAATATTGACCACAG
>Ga0209629_10001370_pt1 | contig 15309 bp, 1 predicted proteins | sample TergutCu122P5_FD_187286 | JGI IMG/M metagenome (GOLD analysis project Ga0209629, IMG submission 187286) | Cubitermes ugandensis P5 segment gut microbial communities from Kakamega Forest, Kenya - Cu122 P5 (SPAdes) (version 2) | ecosystem: Host-associated > Arthropoda: Insects > Digestive system >...
CCGACCAGCCGAACGGCAAAATCAAGGTGGTGCTGCCCGACGGAACCTCGGTCACGGGCGCGGCCGATGGCAATGGCAACTACGCGGTCAAAACCGACAAGCCCGTGAGCCAGAACAGCGGTGATATCAACGTCACGGCCTCCGATTCGAATGGCAAAGGCGAGAGCCAGCCCGTCGATGCGCTTTACAGCAAGCCCACCGTTACGGACAAAACGGACGGTTCCGGCAACATCGCCGTGTCGGGTGAGACGGTGCCGGGCGGCAGCGTCAAGGTAACCTTCCCCGATGGTTCAACCAAAACGGTAACGGCGGACGGCAATGGCAAATATACGGTTGACAGCGTCCTGCCGCAGCCTTCGGACACCGTGGAAGTCAAGGTTTCCGACCCCAGCACCGGCAAAACCAGCCCGCCCATAGACGTTCCATACCATGACGTCCTGGCGCCGAATCCGCCCATACTCAATGCCCCCACAACCGATGCCAATGGCAATCTGGTCGTAACGGGTACCACGGAGCAAAAGAGCACCGTGGAGGTGACCTTCCCCGATGGCACCAAGAAACCGGCCACTGTAAACGACAACGGCACATTCACGGTCACCAGCGCCTCGCCGCAGACCGGCGGTACTGTGTCGGCCGTCGCCACCGATCAGTCCGGCAACCACAGCTCTCCCCCCGCCGTGGAGCAATGGAACCCCGTAACCGGGGCGGCCACGCTCACGCAGGTGGTTACTGATTCGGGCGCGGACCCATCGGACTTCATCACCAACGATACCCATCTGGTCTTCATCGGCAACATGGGCGTACAAATGCCGGCGGGCGGCTCGGTGCAAATCAGCCTGGACGGCGGCACGACCTGGAAAGACGTCACCCTCAACGGCACCACCGGCAACGGTAACACCTGGGGGTTTGACAACAGCCTCGGCGCTCCCGGTTCAGCTCCGACGGCGATGGTGCCGGACGGCGACTACACCGTTAAGGTGCAGGTCAAGGACAGTGCCGGCCATGTGGTGGACACCTCCCAGCAGGTCGTGAAGATCGACACCATTGCGCCGACCAATGCCACCACCATTTCAACGGCGGATTCCGGCTCGGCCCAGATCAGCGGCACGTTCACCGGCTCGCTGGCCGATGGCTCGGCCCCCGGCGTTTCCAAGGAATACGTGGAAGTCAGCACCGACGGCGGCACAACCTGGCACCCAGCCACAGTCAACGGAAACAACTGGACCTACGTGCCTGACACCCCCCTGGCCAACGGCACCTACACGGTGGAAGCGCGCGTAACCGACATGGCGGGCTGCGGGGGAACAGTGACCACGCAGTCCATCAAGATCACCGACGGCCCCACGGCAATTACCCTGGGCTCCGTTGTGACCGATACCGTCCCGAGCGGTTCGGAGGCTGATTTTCCGTATGCCGGATCGGACTTCATCACTTCCGACACCACGCTGACGTTCCTCGGCACGCTCGGCGCCGCCCTTACCAGCGGGCAAAAAGCCAAAATCAGCTTTGATGGCGGCCAAAACTGGACCGATATAACCGCCATAAACACCAACCCAACCGCCGGAGGCTCCAGCGCCAACACTTGGTCGTATGACACGGGCGCCACGCCGCTGCATCAAGGCGACTACGCGGTACAGGTGAAGGTTGTCGACAGTTCGAATGCGCTGGTTGGTCAATTGGTCTCGCAAAAGCTCGTGGTGGATACCACCAAGCCGACCGAGTCCATCAAGATCACCGGCATGTTCACCGACACGCCGCCGGTTGGGGATTGGAGCACCGACGACACCACGCTGGTGTTTGTCGGCACGGTCGGCGGCGTGCTGGCCAATGGCACCCAGGCTGGCGTTTCACGGGAATTCGTGCAGGTCAGCTTCGACAACGGCCAAACGTGGCACATCGCGGCCGTCAGCGACAACGGCACCACCTGGTCGTATGACAACCGGGATCACCCGTTCCCGAAGGGCAAGATATCGCTCGATGTGCGCGTGGTCGACCTGGCCGGCAACGTGGGCAACACGGATCACCAAGATGTCACCATAACCAAGGATCCGACCATCACCATCGCCAAGGTCGCCGTTGACAGTTATGGCGACTGGGACAACGCCAACAGCCCAACGGCTACCGACTTCATCACCAATCCCAACCTGACAAGGGGCAACGGCACGCTGGTCTTGAGCGGCGCGCTGAAAGATCCCATAGCCTCCGGGCAAACCGTGGAAGTCAGCACTGACGGCGGAAAAACCTGGAGCGCGGCAGCGGCTAGCGGTTCTGCTTGGTCGTATACCCTCCCGTCGAGTCTGTCCAACACCGATGGCATCTACAAGGTGGAGGCGCGGCTTAAGGACGGTACCGGCCAGATCGGTGACTTGGCCGCGCAGCAGTTGATGGTGGATACCACCAAGCCGATTGAACATAGCACGGTTACCGGCCTGATAGGCAAAGACGGCCCGATCACGGGCTGGACGACGCCTGTCAATGACCAGGCGCTGTCCATTACCGGCCAACTCGACCAGCCGCTCAACAAGAACGGCGGCTCCCAGGAGTTGGTGCAGATCAGCATTACCAGCACCGACCCCAACATGCCAAGCAGTTGGGCCACGGAACACTGGCTCACGGCGCCAAGCGGCCCCCTGACCTGGCTGTTCGATAACACGTCCGTCAAGTTGGACGGCAGCGCCACGGGCATTAAATACACCATCAACACGCGCGTGGTGGACATAGCGGGCAACATCGGCCCGCTGGGTTCGCCGCAAGAGATCACGGTTATGGGTGGGCCCGGAACCGAGCACCTCAAAATCGTCAGCATGACGCCGGACAACATGATCGGCACGATGGGCAGTTCTGGCGCCTACGGTACCGACAAGGACTTCATCACCAACCTGAAGGGCGCTACTTCAATCAAATTCACCGGCACCTATGGCCGTGAGCTGACCGCCGACGAGTCGGTTCAGATCAGCCTGGACGGCGGCAAGACTTGGCTGACTGATACTGGTCTCACGTGGAGCAACTTGACCTGGAATTACACCACCAGCAATATCGCTTCGCTGACAGACAAGACCTTCACGGTGGAAGCGCGCATCATCAGCAACACCACCCTGGCCAACGACCTGCCGACGCAAGAAGTCACCGTCGACACGAAAGCGCCGGACCAGACCTTCACCGCGATCAAGGTGGGCAGCGGCGCTGGCGTCGACATCACCCAGAATAACAGCAGCGCGTCCATCTCCGAAACCAAGCCCGTCTTCTCCGGTACGCTTGATTCAGCGCTGGCCACAACCACTGCCAACGGCGTCTCGGCCGAAACGGTGCAGGTCAGCACCGACGGCGGCACGACCTGGAACAACGCAACCGTCAACGGCTCGTCGTGGACCTACACGCCTAACGCTGACCTGTCCGGTACTTTCATAGCGAAGTTCCGGGTGGTTGACAAGGCGGGCAACATCGACCCGCACACTGTCGACAGCACGGTTACGATCACGCCCCCGACCGGGTATGGCGTGTCGGTTGACTCGGTCAGCCCGGACACGGCGGTTACCCAAGACGGTACCCGTACCGGTACGGTCGTCTACGGCGCGGGCAACGACTTGGTCACCAACCCCGTGCTGTATTCGAGCAGTGACCCCTTCACCCTCAGCGGCAAGGTGACCAAGGATGGAACCGGCGCAGGCGTGCCCGCGGGCGGCAAGTTGCAGATCAACATCGATGGCAAAGGCTGGCAAGATGTCACCGTCGGCAGCAACGGCAGTTGGTCTTTCAACCTGGCCCCGCTGAATCTGAAGGACGGTTCCCACTCGCTACAGGCCCAGATACTTGATTCCGGGGGTAAAGTGGTGCTTGATGCCGCTGGTGACCCGGTTGGATTGCCCTCGACGCAGTCCCCCTTGGTTATCGACACGGTAAAACCCACCGAAACCATTTCGATCACGTCAGCCGGTGACGATACCACGGGAGGCGGGACAAACCACTACACCACCAGCGACTCCACCAAACAGACCATTAGCGGCACGTTGAGCGGCCCGTTGCTGAACAGCGATAGCACGGGCGTATCGCAAGAGGCGCTGCTTATCAAAGTGGACAATGGCAACTGGCAACAGGTAACCGTTACCGGCTCCAGTTGGAGCTATACCCCCACGCTGGCAGCCGGCACCAGCCACACGATACAGTTGGAAGTGGTTGACAAGGCGGGCAACGTCAACACCGACCACATCCTGAATGCCACGTTTACCGTTCCCGGTGATCCGAAGGCGCTCCAGATCACCCAGATCAGCCCGGACACGTGGGTGAGTGATGGCAACTACGGCAGCGCCACCGACTTCATCACCAGCCTCAACACCAGCGCCGGTCATTCCTTGACTGTTTACGGTAAGCTGGGCGTGCCGCTGAACACTGGCGACCAACTGCAAGTCAGCACCGATGGCGGGCAGACTTGGTCCAGCAGCGCCATCACCCCCAGCAGCACCGGTGATTGGTCGTATACCTTGCCCAGCACGCTGCCCGACGGCAGTTACACCCTGCAAGCGCGCGTGCATACCGCTGCGGGTGGAGATGTTTTGACTGCCACCGCCCCGCACCCGCTGGTCATCGATTCCTCCGCGCCTGCCCAGATAGCGGCTATGACCGATGTTAAGGGTGTCACCAGCGCGGATACCGTAGAACTCAACACTCTCCCTGGAGTAGGTCCCGGACATTGGATAGTAGGTAAAGACCAGCCTGACGGCTCCTACTCGTACACGCTCAGCGGTACGCTCGACAAGGCGCTGGTTACTACCGCCAGCGGCGGGGTTACGACCGAGCAATTGCAAGTTGGTTGGGCCAATGCCCTTGACGGCGTCTGGACGTGGAAGTCCGCAACCATCGACACCAATGGCACCCAATGGAGTTGTCCCGTTAGTCTTTTGTTATCAGGAGGATCTGCTGTGTACGACGTAAAACTGCGTGTAGTTGATTTGGCCGGCAACATCAAAGAAGAGTCCGGAGCCTATGAGCTGACTCAAGGGATCGGTGGATCGTTCATTGATACGCCAGCCCCAGACCTGAGTGTGGTCCTGGCTCCAGATCTGAGTGTGGTCCCAGCGCCCAATTCCACGGTGCTGGCGCTTCCGGTGTTGGCTGCCCCCGACTTGGCGGCAGTCTCCATTCCCGCCCCGCCCTATGACGACGCGGGCGCCATGTTCCGCAATAGCCACAGCCCCTCGCTCCACGTGGCGCTGAACAGACCGCTGCAAACGGGCTTTTATGTGGAGCTGACGCTTATCGCTCCCAACGGCACGCCGATCTCGTATAGCAGCAAAACCTCGCCGGCCAGTTTTGTCTTCATGGGCCAGAACTTCACTTTCACGCCACCCAAGACGTTAAGCGACGCCACCTACGATGTGGCAGTGGCCATTTACAGCAGCACCGGTATCCAGCAATTTACAATGGGCGGCAAGCTCTTGGTTGACACGGTAGCGCCCACCGAAACCGCCGCGCTCACGGCCATTTCCAGCGACACGGGAATCGATCCAAGCGATTTCATCACCAATAACCCCAACCAGACCTTCAGCGGCACATTGACTCAGCCGTTGTCCACGGGCAAGGATAGTGGCGTCGCGCATGAAGTGTTGATGGTCGACCTGATCAACAATAGCAGCGGCCAGAGCGTTCTTGGCGGGCCGAAAGTGGCCACCGACAACGGCGCGATGTGGAGTTTCGCGCCCGGTTTCGCGCTGTACGACGGCTCTTACACGGTGAAATTGCAGGTCAAGGACGCAGCGGGCAACACAAGCCAGTTGGTTGCCGATTCCAAAACGGTGGTTATTGACACTATCGCGCCCAACGGCGCGCAGTTGAACTCGGTGGGAGGCAATTGGTTTACCCTGAGCAGCAGCGACAGCGGAACGGGCGTCAATGGCCTGTTCACCTCGGGCACGCACCTGAAGTTCAGCGGCAGCTACACCGGCAGTCTGGCCGACGGCACGCAAAGCGGGATTTCGGTCGAGCGTATCGAGGTCAACGTTGGCGATGGTACCGGCTGGCACAAAGCAACCGTCGACCCCACCGCCAAGACCTGGACGCTCGATTACAGCGGTACCACGCTGCAGCAGAGCAGCTACGACGTGCAGGTGCGGATGGCCGACGCGGCGGGCAATGCAACCTCGTCACTGAGCAATGCCAATCCTGTCAAGATCATTACCGATAAGCCCACCGAGACGGCCACGATCTCGACCATCAATCCGGACACCAATAGCACCGGGTCGGGTCACCCGGCTGTGGGGACCTCGAACGACTTTATTACCTACACCACCAGCAATGGCGGGAAGTTGACCATCAGCGGCAGCACCAGCGCGGCCAATCCCAACAACGGCGATAAGGTGCAGGTGAGCTTTGACGGCGGCCAGCACTGGGCCGATGCCGCCTGGTCGGGTTCTGGCTGGACCTACAACACCGCCACGGCGTCGAGCGACCCATCCGGCTACAACGGTGAAGGCACCTACAAGGCTGCGGATGTGCAGGTGCGCGTGGTCAATATCGTGGGCACTGCGGGCACATCGAAAGTCTCGCCGCACGACATCGTCGTGGACAACACGGCCCCGGCGCAGACCGCCGCGCTCACGCAGATTACCGACAGCAGCGGCAACAACGCGGTCAAGGACCCCGCAAGCGGCGCCTACATCATTGCCAGCGAGGATGGCCTTACTTTCAAAGGCACGCTGACCAATGCGCTCAGCGCCAGCGGCAACGGCGTCTCCAAGGAAACGCTGTGGATCAACTTGGGCGATGGTCACGGCTGGCAGCAGGTGAACGTTACCGGCAAAGATTGGTCGTTCGCCAACCCCAACAGCCTGCCCGACAACAGCAACAGCAGCACGCCCTACCAGTTCCAGTTGCAGGTGGTCGACGAGGCGGGCAACCTCGGGAACATTCCGACCGACGGCGGCAGCGTCGGCAAGATCATCGTGGCCACCACGCCCACTGAAACGCCGACCATCAAGTCGATCAGCCCGGATACATGGGTAAGTGATGGCGGCAGCTTCGGCACCGGCAGCGACTTCATCACCAGTACCAAACTGAATGGAGCCAGCGGTGCGCTGACCGTCACGGGTGATCTTGACGCAGCGTTGAAATCGGGCGAGACGGTGCAGGTGAGACTGGTAGACGGTACCCACAACACCAGTTGGGTTACCGCCACCACCAACGGCACGAATTGGAGCGCGAGCATTCCCTCGGTGAACGATGGCGTCTATACCATACAAGCCATAGTCAAGAATGCCGCCGGCGGCGCGACCGATCCCGTGACACATCCCCTGGTCGTGGACAACACCGCGCCTACCCAGAGCGCCAGCTTGGTCAATGTTGCGGGCGATAAAGTGCAGGCTCTTGGTGTGCCTGGTGCCTGGACAATAGATTACGACGGTACCTACTCGTGTACGCTCAGCGGCACGCTCAGCGGGGCGCTGGCCACTGCCAGCGGCAGCGTTACGGCCGAGCAATTGCAAGTGGGTGTGCAGTTGTATGGCACCTCCAGTTGGACTTGGCAGGCCGCGACCGTTACTCCCGATGGCAAAGGCGGTTACACGTGGACTTGCCCCGTGAGCGTCGTCATGGCGACCACGACGCCCCAATACCAAGTGGAACTGCGTGTGGTTGACTTGGCGGGCAACGTCAAAACCGAGACCGGCTCCTACGACTTGTATCAGTACAACGCAGCACATTGGCTGGATTCAATACCTGCGCCAGTATTTGCACCAGTACTTGCGCTCAATTCCATGATGGCGTTCCCGGCGGCGGTTTCGGCCTTGGCGCTGCCGATTCCCGCCCCCGACTATGCCGATGCCGACTATATGATCCGCAGCAACAACGACCCCAAACTCTACGTTAAGTTGGATAGGCCGTTGCCCACGGACGGGTATGTAACGATAGGTGTCATGGTTGATGGTGTTAACTACACGTATGAGAGTTCGAACGTCGCAACGGCTCAGTTTGACATGAGCAGGGTCGCCCAGTGGCCACCAATAGTTGGGTACAAGCCATCCTATACGCTGGCCGACGGCACCTACGAGTTAGAGGTGGTGGTCTACAACAGCAACGGCACTCCATCCGGCGCTCCCAACTATGGTCACCTGCTGATCGATACGGTGGCACCGACAGGAGAGGCCACGCTGGCGTCGCTGTCCAACGACACGGGTATTAGTCCGAGCGACTTCATTACCCAGGATCCCCACCAGACCTTGACAGGCGCGCTCACGGCGCAACTGGCCGACGGCAGCGGCAGCGGCATTTCGCATGAAATGGTCAAGATTGATGTGCTGGGCAGCAACGGGCAAAGCGTCATCGGAGGCCCGGTAACCGCCGACAATGCCGACTTGGCGTGGAGCTACGCGCTACCGTCCCTGGCCGACGGCACCTACACCGTGCAATCGTGGACGGCGGACGCGGCGGGCCATGACAACAAGGCCACTGCCAAGACCAGCACCATTGTTATCGACACCGTCGCCCCGACCCAGGTCGCCGGGATTGTCTCGATCCAAGGTCCGGATGGTACCCAGACCAGCGGCTTTGAGACTACCGCTACCACCGGCCTAACCTTCAAAGGCACGCTCGATCATCCGCTGGCCGACGGCAGCGCCAACGGCGTTTCCGCCGAGCTCGTGCAAGTCAGCATCGACGGCGGGGCCTGGCAGACCGTGACGGATGTTGATCCGGTCACCGGGCAGTGGAGTTACACCGATGCCGGTACGCTCCAGCGGGGCAGCCACACCGTGAGCGTACGGGTGGTGGATAAGGCGGGCAACGTCGATCTCAATGTCCCCGCCGACATAGCGATCAACGTAATCGAACCCCCGCCCCCGCCGCCCATCGACAACCCGGCGGTGCGCACCTACACCATCGGCAGCAAATACGGCGGTTTGGGCTACTCGATGAGCGCCATCAGAGACTTCAACGGCGATGGTTATGCCGATTACATTGTCTCGGCCCCGCGCGCCCATTACGGCAACACCTGCTACCCGGGCCAGTCGACCATGTACCTGCTGTACGGCAGCGCCAATGGCCTGCCCAACATCAGCAACCTGGACAACCTCACCGCCGCGCAGGGCATCAAGATCGCCAGCACCAGCAAGTTTGGCCTGGGCCTGCAGGGCATGACGGTCTCCGACATTGGCGACTTCAACGGCGACGGGCGCAGTGATGTGGCGATCTCCTCGAACCTCAACAACACGACGTATGTTTTGTTTGGGCAAGCGGGCAATGCCATCCAGACGCTGGATCTGAACAAGCTCACCGCCAGCCAAGGCTTTGCGGTGGAGGCCGCCTGCTGGGCGCCGGCCTCGTCCATGGGCGCCGACGTCAACGGAGACGGCTATAGCGACCTGATCATCAGCAACCTCGATTGTGGCGGCAAGGACTACGTGATTTACGGCCATGCGGGCACGCAAGGCAAAATCACCTACACCGGCAGCACGGTCAAGGGCGCGGCGGCGGGCTATACCACGGAATCCGGCACCAACGGGCTGGGCACCGTACTGAGCGCGGTCGGCGACGTCAACGGAGACGGCTATGCCGACTTTATCGCCACCATGCCGGGCAACGTTCTCTCCGGAGGCAAACAGCCAGGCTCGGCTTATCTGGTCTTTGGCGGTCCCAATGGCGTGAGCCAGCCCAACACCACCCTGGTCAACATGGATAAGGTGGGTTCGGGCAAAATCACCATCAGCGCCAGCAACGCCTACGAGCACCTGGGCGGCCAGGCCGGGTATGGCGAGAACAACCTGAACGCGGATGCGTACAGGGCGGAGTTCCACTCGGTCGCCAGCTTGGGCAACATCGACGGTAGCGGGCGCGGCGCCTTTGCCATTGGTTCGCCCGGCGCTTCGCCCAACAACGGCACGACCACCACCGCCTACACCTACGGATCGGTTTCCGAAGGCGCCGGGGCCGTGTACGTCCTGTATGGCGGGACCAACTGGAGCAACATCACCCTGCCCAGTTGGAACAGCGTTACCAAGAGCTGGAGCGGGGGCAGCCTGAACGGAACCAATGGATTCGTCATCTACAGTTCCAGCTTTGCCAACGCCGCCAACGGGAAACTGGCCGGGGCATCCGATCTGGGCTTCTCGGTCGGTTCGGCCGGGGATGTCAACGGCGACGGCATCAGTGACTTCCTGATTGGCGCGCCGGCGGCCTACGGCGGCAAGGGCGCGGTCTTCCTGGTATTCGGCACCCCCGGCGGACTGCCGGGAGCCAACAGCGGCGCGGTCGATCTGGACGCGCTGGTTGCCGCCGGCAAGGCCAGCGCTTTCGGCGTCGCCGGAACGGCTGTCGAATACATCGGCACGCAGCCGCTGACTAATGCCTCGCAAGGCGGCAGCAACATGGGCACCGACGTAACCGGCGGAGACTTCAGCGGCACCGGTATTCACGGCTACGCGTTCAGCTCTTGGGGCCAGACGATCGATGGGGTGGTACAAGGAACCTCGAGCGGCAATGTGCCCTGTCCTGTTGTTACTACGGGGGTGACCCAAGCCGGAGAAGTCTATGTCTACAACGGCACCACCGCGTTCCTGACCCAACTGGTCTCCAGCAACGCCAGCGGCCATGTCTACTACGCCGGTGACAACAACATCGGGGCGGCGCCGCTCAAAGCTGGCGTGGACCTGATCGCCACCGGCGCGGGCCAAACCAACTGGGTACACGGCATCGGCACCGACACCACAGGTACCACTTCCACAACCGTGCAACACGACGCGGTCAACGGCGGCGTCGGGAACGACTACATCGGCATCATCGGCACCACCTTCACCAGCGTTAACGGCGGGGCGGGCTGGAACACGCTGGTGTTCGAGCAGTCGGGCATGAAAGTCGATCTGGCGCAGATGGGATTGCGGGTGCAGGGCTTTGGGCAGTTCGATCTGAACAACCAGAGCAACACAGCCGCCAGCGATCCGAAAGGACTGTTCACGGACGCGACCACCGGCAACACGCTGGCGTTGCGGCTGTCGGATGTGCTGAGCGAATCCAACGGAACGGTTGGCCTGAACGGCAAGCACATGACCATTTTGGGTGATGCCACGTCGACAGTGCAACTCGATGGCAGCGCCATGCTGGCTGCCACGAACTGGGCGGTCACGGGCCAGCAGACTGTTGGCGGAGTCACCTTCGACGTGTATCACAACACGACGATGGGTACCAGCACCGCCGCCGACCTGCTGATCCAGCAGGGGGTACATGTGATTTGATGACTGTGATTTGACTGCAATACCCTCCCCGCCCGCCCGTCCGCACCGGGAGGGGAGGGGGTACAACGCAAGGGGAAGGCAGGAGTTGCGCAGATACAACAAAGCCCGGTTCCTTGCGCCGGGCAAAACTTTTACGCACAGCGGGTAGCGGATTACCCACGCAAAATGCTAAACAGACGCGCATTTTACTTAAATTTACAATCGTGTGCATGCGTCCTGTTTCGTGACTAAGTTCACTTAAAACATCACGTTGCAGCTTCGCCAGATGGTTTCTGTTTCATATTGAAACATTTACCCGCGTTTTGTGTGCGCGCGGAAGGCTGTTTGTTATTACAATTGGCCGTTGTATCGCTCTATAGCGGTACCTAAAAATACCCACTTTGCCGACATCGGCTTGTCGTACCAAGCGCATCGTCTGCGGCACGTTCTCGCGTCTGGGTGTTTTGGGGAGCTGCTATAGTTCCCCCGTCGCGCGCAGGCGATAGAGTTCTAACCGGAGAGGTTCATCAAAATGGCACTTACGATTACAGTCACGGACAAGGCAACCAGGGCAGTTACTACGGTGGTGGGGCAGGAGGTGTCCCTCTCGACGCCGTCGGTGATACAGCTGCCGATTCCTCACGCCCAGATCAAATCCCTGGCGCGTGAAGGCAATGATCTGGTGATCACCACGGTGAACGGTGAGACAATTGTTGTGCACGGATTCCTGGCGGATGATCAAACCGGCGACCAAGCCAGCCAAACCGAACACAACGACCTGGTGTTCCAGGACGAGAACGGCGGGCTGTGGCTGACCGATTGGAGCGATTTGAGCGCGATGCCGGTCGATACCAGCATCGATCCGGCCACGGCGGCTGGCGGCGCCGGCGCATTCTCGCCCGTCGAATCAATTGATGCGCTGCTGGGTGATGCCCCTGCCGCGGTGGTTGGCGGTGCGGGAGATGCTTACAGTTGGCTGCCGCCCACCTATGCGCTGGCGGGTTTTGCCACCGCACTGGCCGCGGCTGCCTCGCTGGGTTCTAGCGATACCCCTTCCGCCAAGCTCAATAAACCCATCATCACCCACAATCCCGATGGCACCCTCACCGTATCGGGCGGACCGGGCGCGACCGACCCAGGCAACAGCATCACCGTAACGTTTCCTGACGGCCAGTCTCAGGGGACTGCTACCGCCAATCCCGACGGCAGCTACAGCGTGACCAGCAAAACGCCGCAGGACAACGGTCATGGAAGCGTTACGGCCACCAATCCGAGCATGGACTCCAGCAGCCAAGGCTACGACTACAGCTTCAAAACGCCGCAGCCCAAAATAGACGGTGTAACGGACAATGCGAACGGTACGGTTACCGTAACGGGTACAGCCGATCCGAACAGCAAAGTGACAGTGCTCTTCAGTGATGGTAAGTCCAGCAAAACGGTAAACGCCGATAACGACGGTAAATTCACTGTCGACAGCGATACGATCCAGCCCAGCGGCACGCTGACCGTGACGGCTACGGATCAGGCGGGGGGGCACGCGAGTGATCCTTTGTACAAAGACTACACGCAGTTGGCGGAGGTGCAGATTACCTCCATCAGCCCGGACACGGCGTTCCCCGACGGCGGCAGCCCTGTTTACGGCACCAGCAAGGACTACATCACTCATGCCAAGGGCGGCAGTGCCGATCCGTTGAAAGTTGGCGGCACGGTGGATACAGGCAAGCTCGACTCGGGCGGCAAGGTTCAGATCAAGATCGATAGTGGTGATTGGATTAACGTTTCCAGTCTCGACAGCAAAACCGGCATTTGGTCCCACGACTTGACCAGCGGGCTCGGCGATGGTTCTCACACATTGGCCGTGCGCATCGTCAACTCTTCGGGGGCGGTGGTCGCGTCCATGCCACAGCCGCAAACGCTGGTCATCGACACGGTTGCGCCCTCCGAGACCATCACGCTCACGTCGGTTGGGGGTGACACGGATGGGACAAACGGCTATACCGTTTCCAGCACCACCCCAACTTTTGTCGGCAAATTGGATGGCGCGTTGCAGTTGGCCAACAACAGCAACGGCGTGACGGCCGAGGCGCTGTTCATTAGTCTGGACAATGGCCAAAACTGGCAGCAGGTCAAGACTGTTAACGGCACCGACTGGAGCTTCACCCCCACAACCGCGTTGACAAACGGCCAGACCTATGATGTAACAATGACAGTGGCTGACCTTGCGGGCAACGTCATCACCGATCCTAGCAAGACCGTCCACGTCAACGTTACCGTCCAAACCGGCTCCAAGGATGCGCTTCAGATCAAAGGTATCACTCCGGATACATGGGTGGACGATGGCGGCAACTATGGCACGGGCAGTGACTTCACTACCTCCGCCAACGGTAGCACCGCTCATCCATTGACCGTTTACGGTACGCTGGCCCAGCAACTGTCCCCTGGTGACAAACTGCAAGTCAGTACCGATGGAACGCATTGGTACAACGCTACACTCGATCCCACCGGTTCGTGGTCGTGCCCATTGACGGACACGCTGCCAGACGGCACCTACACCCTGCAGGCGCACGTGATCAACTCTGCAAACAAGGATCTTTTGACGGCCTCGCAGCAGCTGACCATCGATGCTACCGCGCCTACCCAGAAAGCGGTCATGAACAATGTGCAGGGTGATAACGTAACGCTCAACCCGGCTAATTCTGCTAATTGGCAAATAGACGACGCAGGCACTCACCAATATACTCTCTCCGGTACGCTCGATGGGGCGCTGGCCGCCGGTGGCGGGGCGTCCAGTGCCACACCTGAGGTATTGCAAGTTGGTGTGCAAGGTCCCGACGGCGCTTGGACATGGCAGAATGCGACCGTCAATGGCACCACATGGAGTTGCCCCATCACTCTCTTATTGGGACAGGATACGGGCTTATATACGGTCCATTTGCGCGTGGTTGACTTGGCGGGCAATAGCACACAATCGCCTGTTTCTTACGAGCTGACTCAAGCCAACGGCGGAAGTTTTATACCAGATAATCCGGCCCCAGATCCAAGCTTGGTGCCGCCGGCGCCGGATTCTGAGGCGCTGACGCTCCCGACCGCCGCGGTTTCGGGTCAGGGCAACACAGCCGCCAGCGATCCGAAAGGACTGTTCACGGACGTGACCGCCGGCAGCACGCTGGCGCTGCGGCTGTCGGATGTACTGAGCGAATCCAACGGAACGGTTGGCCTGAACGGCAAGCACATGACCATTTTGGGTGACGCCACATCGACGGTGCAACTCGATGGCAGCGCCACGCTGGCGGCCACGAACTGGGCGGTGACGGGTCAGCAGACTATTGACGGAGTGACCTTCGACGTGTATCACAACTCGACGATGGGCGCCAATACCGCCGCCGACCTGCTGATTCAGCAGGGTGTGCATGTGATCTGATTGTGATGGAATACCCCTCCCGCCAACGGCGGGAGAGGGCGTGGGTGGGGCGGCGCGAGGAGGGAAGGATTGCGCCGAGACAAAAACTGAGCCTTTCCCCCGGCGGGTAGAGCGGGTTTGCCGGCAAAGTAGCGGTTCCTAAAAATACGGATACTTTGTCGATTTCGACTTGCCGTACTGCTTCCTTGGACAGGCGCCGCGCCTTCGGCTCCGAAGAAATATTCGCGATACCATCGGGGGCCGCGAACATTCGCAATCAAGCAAGCCGCTCGAAATCAGGATGAGCCGACTGGCCCTCCTGCCAACCGCCCGATATTCTCCCCAACCATGCTGCTTCCCCCTCTTGAAAACGACTGTTTCCTGCGCGCCTGCCTGGGGCTGGCGACCGACCGCACGCCGCTGTGGCTGATGCGGCAGGCCGGGCGCTATCTGCCCGAATACCGCGCCCTGCGCGCGCGCGCGGGCAGCTTCATGGGGCTGGCGACCCACCCGGATTGGGCCACCGAAGTCACGCTCCAGCCGCTGGAGCGCTACGCGCTGGACGCGGCGATTTTGTTTTCGGACATCCTGACCGTGCCCGACGCGATGGGGCTGGGCTTGTCGTTCACGGCGGGCGAGGGGCCGAAATTCGCGCATCCGGTGCGTGACGAAGCGGCGGTGGCGCGCCTGGCCGCGCCCGATCTGAACCGGCTGCGC
>Ga0209629_10001371_pt1 | contig 15305 bp, 10 predicted proteins | sample TergutCu122P5_FD_187286 | JGI IMG/M metagenome (GOLD analysis project Ga0209629, IMG submission 187286) | Cubitermes ugandensis P5 segment gut microbial communities from Kakamega Forest, Kenya - Cu122 P5 (SPAdes) (version 2) | ecosystem: Host-associated > Arthropoda: Insects > Digestive system...
TCTTTCCCGGGGGTAAGGTGTGGCTGGGACGTGATGTTGACCCCTCACCCCCTTCTAGTGCCGAGGTCAAAAATAGAGTATAGCTATACCTATACTCTCCCTAAGGGCCTTCGTGGCCTGTGAAAGGGTGAAACCCACCTACCTAGTGCATAATGTGAAAGCTTTCACATTATACATTACATATTTTTAGCACTTACTATTGCTGTGTTTGACTGACCTTCACCCCATTATATTGTACAAACACTTCCAGATGGAAAACCTCAAGTTTAATGTGTAGCTGTGTTAATCATAAAACATTTGTGCTTGACTGAAAAGTGTTATTGTTGTTATGCAGTATGATACACTATGGACGGCTTGTCATTTGCTTATTTCCTTCTGTTTATCTTGGACACAGAGAATCCCTCTTTAAATGCTCTAATATTTTCATGAAACATTCTAGTATTTCTTATAAACACCTTTTCTTGAGTTAACAGTTCTTTCTTTTCTCACCTAATTTACTGAATCATATCTAAGGTACTCTATTAATCTACATTTATCTTGTTCTCATGTCACTAATATTTATGGTCAGATTTACTGAAAACACCTCAGCACCACGTACCTTCTGCGGACTGTGGGGTTCCTTGTTGTTCTGCAGAGCGCTGAGTGACTGTGTTCTCCGTTTGCCTGAAGCAGTTGTTTCTAGACCACCGGGCTCGCCAGATCCTTCTGGTTCAAACACATCATCGTCTTCATCGCCACCCTGAAGGTCCACATTATCACCCTCAGTATCATCACTGTGTCTTGGTTCTACAGTTCCGGCACCAATGCCACTACCAATAACTCCTCCAGAAACAGGCGGTGCTGAGTGAGGAGTTGTCGGAGATGACGGTGGAGGAGACATGCTGCACTGAGTTGCAGCCAACAGTGGTACCAGGGAATTCCAAGCGTATACTGGCAGTGACTGGGAGGTGTTTATTGCTGTAAAAAGAAAAATTATTTTTAAAAATATATAATTCATACAACACAGTCCTCTTTTCAGTATTCTTTTGTACTGCTTTAATTAATTCACAAATTCAGTTATAACACCTGATAAAAATAATACAGTGATACCTCAGCTAACGAAGATAATTCGTTCCAGAATCACATTCGTTAGCCGAAATCTTCTCGCTGTCTCGAATGTAAACAACCCAGTCGGGTTGGTGTGTCTCCCCTATGTGATGTGGTCAGCTCATTTCTTTGTCACACACATACAGACGGAAAAGATAAGCTCCTGGAACAGCCCGACCGTTCATGTTTGCTGCCTTATGTTAGCGTGCGCATCCAATAAAACATTTGTTAGCCGAATCCATATTCGTTAGCCAAGTCCGAAAAACAGTGAAAAAAATCTTCGTTAGCCAAAAAATTCATTAGCAGGGTCACTCGTTAGCCGAGGTATCACTGTACATCTTTAAGCACAATAACACAAATGCTTCCTATTTTAGAAGTCACGAAATTTCAATACATATGAGAACTTCGTCAGTGCAATCTCCAAGGAACAAAGACCCCCCCCCAAAAAAAAACATTATATCAATCCCTCCCCTCTAAAAATATGTAAATAATTATAAGGAGAAATATTACATGGTACTTTACTTTTAATTTCTACATCTCTCAGAAGTGTCACACAAGATGGATAATTGGATACACACATACACAAAAAAGTAAATATCATCTTAAAAAAAATCAAAATTCAAGGCATCATGGCAAACTAGTCCTTTCAACAGGTATTAATATGACCAAAACTATAATTTTTTACATGAAACACACACAAAAAAAAAAAAAAAAAAAAAAAAAAAGAAATTTATTGTGAGAGTGCAGTTATGACTATTACATAATAAACGCAAAAATGTGTCAGCCTTCACAGGGTTGTTACAGTTTATGAAGACATGATTGTGACTGGTAAAGCAGAAGGGATGGATCAAAATATCATGTGAACAACCAACCTAACCCTTCTGATACTCCACAAATACAAAAATTACAGTTTACTGCCTTTTGGGATTTTAGAACATGGTGTCTGGTAGAAATGTACCATCAATCTAGTTGTCTATTGCCACCATCTTCGAAGTCCCTCTGAAATGATACTAATTATCCACCAGACTACAGGGCGTGTCATCCTAGCAAACAGTTTATCCTCATGCCCTGTGTTGTGAGAACCTAAACTATCGCATGTAAAAAACGAAGCAGAAAATAAATGTCTCTCTCTGTCCCACGTACGCAACACACATGCACATGTAAGCGCATACACATATAGATGCACATGTGTGCATCTGCACCAGCACACACAAACTGTTGAGATTGTCAGACTAATGTAGGTTTTGTTTCTTGGAAACAGCAACATTTACATGCAGGCTGTACTGCTTAATATGATAGGAGCCATCCCATTGCGTTGTAGTACTAACTAAAATACTGTTCAGTCAAAACACAGCAATATATTCAATAATGTAGAGTTGCTACATGTTTCGGTTACAAGTAACCATCATCAGGCAGACATTTCTGTACACAGACACGACATGTTCAGTGCCACAGTATGGGATCCCATATTGTTTATATTTACTGTGTAGAATTTCAGACATGTCTGAAATATATGGGATCGAATAGTGCGGCACTGAACATGTCATGTCCATGTACTGAAATGTCTGCCTGATGATGGTTACTTGTAACTGAAACACGTAGCAACTTTACATTATTGAATACCTTGTTGTGTTTTGACTGAAAGATATTTTAATTAGTACTGTGTAAACTTCAGACATCCTTACATCCCTAGAACATTTGGAAATACAGCCAGCAATTACATGGTGTCATCACCCAGGACCAGGTTGCACAATAAGACTGAAAATCTGTTGTACAAGTTTGCAAGTCATAGCAGACTCGTGTACAAGCCCTCTTCCTTACCAAGTACGCCATTCTTTTCCCGAGTATCTGATCTCTTTTGCGCAAGTGGCAAAACAGGGACAAGTTGTGTGGGGTTCACTATTACAGGGTGGAACACGTTTGGCTGTGGGACCGTCGTGGGTGGGGCAGGGCCGCTGTTTATCTGCTGATGATGCTGCTCCATCTTAATGCTATCTGCAGAATGTTTAACCACTTCCACTGGTTGGGAAGCTGATTGTGCTGTTGACACATGGAGGCCAATCCTACTTGCCTGCTGCAGTACAGATGCCTAGCAGTAATACAACATCATGATTATTATAAATAATGCAGAATAATAGAAGTTCATTATTTACATGTATATATGACAGGCAATCATAAAGCTTCATGTATGTGTATATATATATATATATATATATATATATAAAACAAAACAAGTTATCAATCGCAACATATTTACATCTGTCCACTACTCAACAAAAGAATCACCCCAAGCCACATCATGTGTGGCCAGACAGATCAATAATTACCAGCCTTAATGCAGCCATCTGTAAATTCAAACCATGTTAATGAAGTGTCTCCTTCACTGAGAAAGTCAAGAGTAATCACACTGGAAGAAAGCCCAGGATGAGGAAGATATTTCAGACTAAGAGGAAGAATTAAGAGGAGAATGGAGAGGACAGCATAATGAGGAGCTTCATGATTTGTACTCTTCACCGAATTTTCTTCAAATGATGTGTAAAGTAGGATAAGATGATGGGGCCTGAGGAACATACTGACATGAATAATGGGTCTTGCTGCAGATATCTAACAAAAAGAGACCATTTGAAAGACCTGGATAAAGATGTGATTAATATTAAAAGGGGTCTTAAAGAAGAAGGATGGAAGGGAATTAAATTGTTTTATGCAATTCAGGATAGGGACAGGTGCACAGCTGTTGCTAACATGATAACGAGCTGTTGGGTTTCATAAAATGCTTGTGATTTCTTGATTGCTGGAGAAACAACTAGCGTTTCAAGAAGCACTCTGCTCCATGGAGTTAGATGGCTCATACAGGCAGGGGTATATGAAACAAGTGTGTCCGGTCACCACCTCCAAACCCCAAATTGCACCAGGCTTCGTGCATTATGATGGTGATGGAAAGGTGCACTATTCTGGATGTATGACATCACTTTCTGGCAATTCTGGCAGTTTCTGACAAATGGCTGGTTGCAACATACCGTAACAATAATGAATGCTATTCGGTGTTAATGGCAGCAATTGAATAAAAGTAGCCAACTGCCAGCCTCTGACAGGTGACGAACACGACATGCATCAGATTCAGAGGAAACCTCAAGTCCACAACAGAGGGGGAATGGAGGTACAGTCCATTCTTAACCTTGGTGCCAGATGAAGGTGAGTGGTTCATTGCATGCCCCAGCCATCTTACCTCCAAGAAAGATCGCCAATACCCACTGAATACTGTTTGACAGGAGTATGGGGGGGGCAGAACTTATCTGTACAATTGATGCAAGACAAAAATCTCCTGCCCCTGCTGCAGTTCAAACCCCACACTGTCCAACCCAAAGCATAATTAGTATACTGGCTACACTATCCTGGCTCCTATGCTGTCGTAAGGTCACAAACTAATTTTACGTTAACACCATATCAGTTCAAAGCTCAACATATCTTTTTCATTTCTCCAATTTTTGGCATGCAAAAAGGGCCTAAACAATGCAAATGTCACACTCCCATTTTCATACTTTATATCTGCCTAAACATGGTATTAAATGGGAGGTACTAATGAGCATTCCTCTTGTTTGTTACCAAGATAGAAAATACCCTCTACATTCTAAATACTGACTGGATTAATTTCTGCAAATCTTACAATTTATACAAAACTGCTAGACTTGATATTTTACTTTCTCATTAACCAGACCCTATACCTGGAATCAACTGCTGCTGTAGACAGGTCAAACACCAAAAATATTTTTCATATCCTGAACTGCTAAATGTGACATAATCAACCAAGAGCTGTGTAAATTAACAATGAGGTAACACACTCCATGCAGGAGAGTCCTTCTTGAAATGCTAACCATCATTCATGCAGTTAAAAAAAAAGGCCAGATTTTTATGGAACCCATGGTCACAAGGATCAGCTAAATATACACAGTCCACACTTCCACACCCTATGTCTGTAACTATCCATGTCAATACTTACCAAGTGGGTTCTCACTTGCAGGATTTGTAATAAGAACAAAGTTTTTTATGCACTTCTTATCACTGAAACCACAAGATTCTCCCATCTGAGTCCCTTAAATTTTGCAAACGTAATATCTGGCAGTGTACGCATTATGAAGCTACTGGATATAATGAGAGGGAGGAAAAGTGTAGTCAATCAACACAACTAGTTTAGAAAGATGTTATATTCTAATGGTGAAACTACATGGTCATTGTCAGGTTTCTACAACGATTAAGAAGATTCTATATATCTGTGTGAGGGTGTGTTGATGTAGAGATCTCTATGCATCAATCCCCTGTTTGCTCTAATAACTATTACAAATTGCTATATATAACCAATAAAAAGTTAATTCCAAACTATAGTGTGGACATAAGTGTTTCTGCGTGGGGCTGCACAGACTCTAGCTTATTGTAATTGCCATCTCTGTCTGGGGGAACTCCTTGTGTAGGTGACCATGGTTCCCCCAGAGAGAGATGGCAATTACGATAAGCTAGAGTCTGTGCAGCACAAGGAAGAAACACTTATGTCCACACTACAGTTTGGAATTAACTTTTTTATTGGTTATATATAGCAATTTGTAATAGTTATTAGAATAAACAGGGGTTTGATGCATAGAGATCTCTACATCAACACGCCCTCACACACACATATATAGAATCTTCTTAATCGTTGTAGAAACCTGACAATGGCCATTACAGGCCGAAACATGTAGTTTCATTATTAGAATATAACATCTTTCTAAACAAGTTGTGTTGATTAACTACACTTTTCCTCCCTCTCATTAGTTACACACACAATGGGGATGACACACCTTAAAGCTACTGAATATAACCATCAACACAGACATATATATATACAGATTCTGTGTTTAACCCTTTGGAGCCAGAATTAAGTGTCCTCTGTATTGTGTAAAAAGATCAAGGATTTAAAAGGCCACCAGTTACTCTGCATGTTCTTGACTAATGACATTGGTGGATATTTGGCTTTCTCAGCAACATGCTGCGCTTCAACCATAGCCAACTTCCAGCACCAAAGCATGAACAGTTGATTTATTTTGCTATCTGCACACTGCATCTTCCTGTTTCTTCCCCACTCAAGTATAAATTTTCTTCTTCTCACCCCATCCTCCAACAACCACACTCTACATTCTTTTCTTAGAATTAAAGACAAATTTTCACACCTACACAAAACAATGTGTAAGATTATTAACAGTCTTTTACATCTGCAGGCAGCCGACAGGAATTCTTACAAGACTTCACACTTCCACCACACAGTAAATGAGAACTGCAGTCTTCTGGGTTCTTACACAGCATGTAGTGATACTACACACTGCATAATAGCCCAGAGGAGCACAGTTCTCAAAATAATTCTTCCCTAAATTGTAGCAAGCAGTCCCCAAATTTGGAATGTCTTTAATTTCTCTGTAAATTTAATTTTGGTTGTGCACATTCTCACTGGATAGATAAAGCATCTGGCGTCAAAAGCTGACTACAGTCAACTTGCGGTGTGATGTTGAGAAAACTGAGTGTCAACAAGTCTCTGCCAAGAACAAGCAAAGTAATGGTGGCCATTTAAAAATTGGGTCTTTTTCAGAGTAAAATGGGCACTTAACTACGGTGCCAAATGGTTAACATGTTTTGCTAATGACCGTCAACTCTGTAACTTAATGAGATTAGTGAACGGTTCACACTTCCACATACACTACCTGATCATGGGACCACCTGTACACAAACAAAACCTGGAAGTTAAATACTAGAAACATCCAAGACCACTAAATGGACTCAATTCTGAACCAGATGAATTCAATTCACATTCTCACCATTTACCAGATTTGCTTTAATATTTGCCCCACCCATGCCTTGCTCTTCCAAATGTTCACCTTCCGAACTTCCCAATTAAAATTGTCTCTCCACATTTCTACTGAAGCATATTACATATCCACTGTACCTCAATCAGGTGATACTTGAAGGACATGTTACTATTAACTGAACGAGGTGGCACTTAGCCCCTTGAAACAGGTCATGACTGCCTTCTACCAAATCCTCACCTGCCTACCAACCATGATCATCTTCCCATCCCACTAACCATTATAATTGTATCATCTGCAACTGGATCATAATTAATGTAATTTCAGGCTTCTACCACAGTGTAAATGCCGGTCCCAGTGGCTGCGCGGTCTAAGGTGTAGGTCTACAGCCGCTCGCCTGCTCAGATCGTGGGTTCGAATCCCACCAGGGGCATGGATGTTTGTTGTGAGTGTTGTGTGTTGTCAGGTAGAGGTCTCTGTGACAAGCTGATCACTTGTCCAGAGGAGTCCTACCGTCCGTGGCGTGTCGTGTGTGATCACGAAACCTCGAACGAGGAGGCTAAAGCCCGTTACGGGGCTGTGGAAAATACAACCAAAAGGGTTGTAACGCCAAGAAAACAAAAAACAACAACAAACAACCACAGTGTAAATGTGATCTTAGCTCTTCTCAGATGTTACATAGTGTTAACTGGTAGTTCAGTTACTGACATTTTGGATCAGCCTATCAATCCTGAAACACTGGTAACTAAGACTGCTTGACCCTTAAATATGGGACCAATAAGCTGTCCTAAAACACTGGTAACTGACATCCACAGAGTTAAGACTTCATCATCAGTAACCTTTACTGTCCATGACCAGGGAACTATACATGGAGCTGAATGTCACAGCATAATTACTGAAAAAAAGCGATGGCCAGCAAGATGGACAGTGCACATGCTGCACTGCTATAATGCATTGTGTGACCAATAAATGTCATATAATCTAGGAACCAAAAACTTAAGTTTCTTCACTTGATCACCTCAATCATTTTGAAAATTAAATGTGCTACTTACTGGAGCTTTATCCACAACCACTGTCTGCGGTAGAGAGCCAGTGCTGGTAACTGCTGGAATATGATTCACCATCACAGCAGTGGGAAATTTATCCAGATCCCCATCACTTTTTATAACAAAAACCTTTTTTTCTTGTGGGGAAGACTGATGTGGAACAAAATACAAAGTGTTCCCACCAGTAGAATTTATATTTCCTCCAGAACAGTCAATAGCTTCGTTTTTTGGCATATGCATTAAAGTTAGATTCTGCTGCTGGGGTGGGGGTTTCACGACCCTGATATGCTGCTGTGAATGTTCTGCTCTAGGCCCCTCGATATGGTGCTGACTGCTGCAGTTCATATCAGCACTGCTTGTTAGTGCCTGCTGAAGGATCAACCCCTGTTGATGTTGTTGCTGCTGCTGCTGCTGCTGCTGTTGAGAGGCAGATGTTACAACAGAAGGGAATGAATTAACTGGCTGGTGATTTGTAACTTCGGCATATGAAGGAGCACCAGGACCTTCTACCTGCCATGGTGTATGTTGCTGCTGTTGGGAACTGCTAACAGTAGAGGCAGCTAATGGACCCCCTCGTGCTGGATTTGGTGAAATTCGAATGACACTTGTTGCCATCCCTGATGGATGTGTTGTAACCGGGGGTGGAATGGGTGGAGATGGCTGGACCACCTGACTGGGACGCAACAACTCAGGCCTGAAACAAGAGAGAGATTCCTGACACAAAATCTCCACCACAAAAGTACAAATGAAACTTAGAATCCATACATTCACAAGCTTCAGACCCCAAAAACACAACCTGAAAAGAAAGAAAACTAAACTTGCAATTATGTTCCACATATTATTAGCCAACGCAACAAATTTCACATTTTTTTGATAACATAAACAATAAGTCGCTTTAACTAAACTGGGTACAATTATCACAACAATGACTGTCAAAAAGGTACAATATATACAGGTTTTTAACCCATACCATTATGTCAAATGAAGACATACGATTACGCACATGCATACCATTTAACACACAAATGCCGATGGCAGGAAGTAACATTAATTAATGACATATACTTGATGAATTGCTGCTGAGGGTAGGATGCGACTATAGCTATTGATTGACCTCATGACTTACTGCTGACAGTTGGATGTGACAATAATTAATGACATACCTGATGACTTGCTGCTGATGGTAAGACGTGACCATGAAGTGAGGTGGGACAGGCGAAGTTTGCTGCTTCCACTTATTTTGACTGGGAGACACCAGAGTGTTGGCACAGGCTGCAGTAGTTCTGGGCACAGGGACTTGATTCTGAGCTGCTGGACTTGCAATTGGCATGAAGACATTCTGACGTGGGCCCACCGTAACTGGAGACCGCATGATGGACGGCGATGAAGCCTGACCCGTTGGAGAGGAGAATGCTGGGGTTGCTGATCGAGAACTGCCAAGTGAAACTATAGCAACCAAAAAATCATTAATCTAAAGTAAGTGTTGCCACCACAAATCAGTTCATACAGTTCCACAGAACCAAACAAATGGAATGTGTCATTTGTTCATTGGCTGTACATCACAGAACATGTGATACATTTCAATTACTTAAGCTGTCTTGGTAAAAATACTCTCTTCTAGGACATGGTGCCATGTAGTCTAGAAGAGACTTACTTTCTGGGCAAACCTCATGTCCTGGAGAATCATGCAGTTGGTTGCTTGGAAATGTTCATAAATTTACATCACACAACAAAGCACTGAATCCCTAAAGATGGCACGCTTCATGGATGAAGTCTAACTCACAATAAAGTTGTTAATACAGATTCCATAAGCAAATAAGTAACAGAAATATGTAAGGATCAGGGCAAGTTGTTGGAAACGGGATGTCTAAATAACAGACAAAATAACTGCAAAAATAATAAGCATTACAACAATTAAACTGTGTTACCAGAAAATGTCAGAATGTATAAAAACACATTAAAAGACCCTTCCAAGCTCGCCTCCCATAAATCCAACCCCTCATCCATATCTCAGAGTTATGTGCAGATCTGTACACTTGGTCACGTGGGAGGCGGTAACAGAACGGACACCCTGTGGAGGGTTACTATGACGCACGCTGGCATGGGGGCTCTGGTCTACCCCAACCAAGGTGGAAGGTATTGTGCTGAAGGCTGCACACTGGGGTAGTTACAGCAGTATCATAAAAGATCCCCTTGAGGAACCAGGCCTCACCCCATTGTAGTTAGGCCTTTGGTCCGCGTGGGGCTCTGGGGATGGTAACTGTACGTTTACCCCTGTTATGTGGGAGAACTCCTTAAGTGGGGACTCTGAGAGATATGAATGAATAAACCAATGGCTCTGGAAATGGAGCATCTTTCTCCATAGAGGCCCCACTGGGGGAACATGGATGGGGGCTCCTTTACCGGGGACTTTGAGAAAAAAGTGAGATTATATTTTATCTTCAGACCCTGTCTACTGGAGACTCTGGAAGGTTTGTAAAAGAAAGCTCTGGAAACAGGCCTCTCTCTCTATAGGGGCCCAATGGGGAACCTGGAGGGGTGCTCATTTACCAGGGACTCTGAGATACAGATGAAAGACAACTCTGGAAATGGCGCATCTCTCTATGGAAGCTGTTAGAGGGGAACCCAGAGGAAGGGTTCCTCTACTGGGAGTCCTGAAATATATATATATATATGGGAAGGCTCTGGAGACAGGCATCTCTTTCCATAGGGGCCCCACTGGGGAACCTGGATGGGCGGTTCATTTACTGGGGACTTCAAGAGAGACAGTAAAAGAGGGCTCTGGAAACAGAGTGTCTCTCTCTATGGGAATCTGTGAGGGGAACCTTGAGGGAGGGCTGGCTCCTTTATTGGAGACCCTGAAGGATATATAAAGGAAGGTTCTGGGGACAGGCATCTCTTTCCATAGGGGCCTCACTGGGGGACCAGGGAAGGGGACACTGCTTTACCAGGGACTTTGAGAGAAAGGTGAGATTTTGATTTATCAGGAGACTTTTTTTATTGGGGAATCCAATATATATATATATATATATATATATACGTATGTGTAAAAAAAAAGGCTCTGGCAACAGGCAACTCTCTCCATAGGGGCCTCACTGGGAAACCTGAAGGAGGATTCGTTTAATGAGGACTTTGAGAGACAGTAAAAGAGCGCTCAGTAAACAAAGCATCTCTCTCCCTCTCTCTCTCTCTGTGGGAGCTCTGCGAGGGGAACTTAGAGGAACAGCTCCCTTACTGGAAACTATGAAAGCTAGGTCTTATGAGTACTCAGAGACAGGGTCAAACACTGATTTCGGGCCTTTGTCCGACTGCAAATACCAGAATATTGTCCTGTAGGACACAATCCAGGGTTACTATTGGCCTCGTTATTGGACATAACAGCCTGAGCAGTCACTTCTCCTTAATGTCCCTTATGTAGAAGGTGTGGAGCACAGGACGAAGCCTCGGCCCACATTGTGTGTGAGCGTGAAGCTTTGTCTTCACTCAGACATGCATATCTGGACTCCTTTCTCTTGGATCCAAAGGATATTAAGTGTCTATGTCTGGGGGCAATCTGGAATGTTAGTAAAGGAACAGATCTCCCATGACTTGGCATCAGATTGCGGGGCACAATGGGCCCATCTAAAGGCCTAGGTGCATCTGGCCTGACAGTGCTCGAACCCAATTATTATCTACATCGACATACATCTACCTACCTCTCCAGACTCCCCTCTTACAAAAACACGATTCTCACGTTCATCCAGAGAAGCTATTTATTTCTAAGTCAATTCTAAAGGCTCCTGATAATGCTGTATTACACTTAGGACTACATGACTGCAGGAGTTCTTATATCAAGTATAGGCAGGTCCCGTTTTATGACAGGGTTACGTTCCTGAAAAAAGTCATGCAACCTGAACACAAAATTCTCATTTAAAACAGTGTATTTCCTGGGGGTTAGGAGATTGACTGCCTCATCCTACACAGTATACGACTACATCACCAATGGACATACAGACCTCTACAGTATATCTGTAATGTATATATAATGCATACACATTTCTATACAGAATCCATACAATTCTACGCAACATATTTACTTCTAATGCAACAAAAATGTAAGAGACTCACATCAATAGTTTTTGGTATGATTCAATCCGATATGACTGTGGTAGTCTTGCTATACAAAAAAACACTCTAGTTCCTGACTGAACAATTCCTATCAGCATCATCATGAACTCTATGTGTGCTAATACATGTAAGTTGAACATTATGGCATATGTCAACAATTTGTTCACCTTTTTCAAGTTCGATTAGTACATCTGATTTATTTTCAGTACTGACTGTCTTTTGCCAGTTTTTCACTATGATTGCACTAAGTGATGAAGATTTACATTTCTCACCCCTTCTGGTAACAAAAGCCAATGCTGTTGAAGGGGGAAATACATCATCCATGTGATTACATCACTAAAGTAATCAATTCACACGTGTCTGATGGTGTGACAGCGACATCACTATCAGCTAGCCTCCAACACAAGAAAAGTGTGGCCATGAATCATCTATGCCAAATCACATTAAACCAAAAATTATCATGTATCATCTATGCCAAATCACGTTAAACCAAAAATTGTGTAAATTAAAAAAGTGGTGTAAACTTTCAGGTTGCATTAAAGGGAAAATGTGTAAAATGAAATTGTGTCAAATGAGACCTGCCTATACTCTGAACAGAAGATGTTTTGAATAACTGTATCTCTTTGTGCCCTCTACACAATTCAACACAAAGAACTGTCACTGGAATCAAATGATTACATTTCACCCTACCTTTTTATCTGAGAGTAGAAACAAGTTCAGCTTTAGATATGGTACTTTCTGTTCACAATACAAGTGCTGGATGAAGTTCAGCAGCCACAATTTTGTCATAAAACACGCAACCTCAATGCCTGACTTTGTAATAATACAAAGAACAAGATCATCCCTGAATGATTATAAAAATAACCGTTTTAAAATACATGATATATATAAAGACATCCCAAATTTATTGAAATATCTTTGATATCCAAAAAAGAAATCTTTATCTTACCAAGCATATTGGCTGCTTCAGTCTCTTCCTGATCAAAGTGTCCAGCTATTCGCCTGTCTCCATAATTGGGGGACGTATCCGAATCACGAGATGTCTCCTCCCCTTCAACATCCCTACCTAGACCTTTACCACTCCTACAACAAAATGCAGAATGAAAATACTGGTACCTGTTGTCATCTCAATTTTATAATGTATTTTCAAAACTCCAGTTATTAAAGAAACAAATCAGCACACTTCACATCTGAATGATTATACACTTGAATAAGACCACACTGCATGGACATTTATTAAAATATAGGTAGCCCTTGGTTTTTGACAGTTCATTTGCGACAGTTCACAATAATGATGGTCTTGAAAACAGAATGCCAAAAACATTAAAACTACAAAGATTTTCAAAAATGTACAACAATAAATACTGGACATCATGTAAAGTAACAGCACGGCCAATCACAGACAAGAACTATCCCCATCTACCATCTAAGCCAATCAGGAATGAGGCTGATTAAATTGCTAAAATAAGTGCTGCCAGGTCTACAAGAGAAGCACAGTCAAGGCAAGTGAATGTAATAATATTACTAAAACATCAAAAAAAGGCAAGATCCTCAACCCGGGACTTCCATCAGTGAAGTAAAATCTCTGCATTACACAACAGTCAAAAAAGATCACTGCAGGGGCTCTATAGAGGCGCTTACAAAAACTTTCGGTCTGGGCTTCGAACATATCGAAGTAAATGCATAAACTTTAATTATTTTATTTAAGTAAATGTAATTTGGTTATTTTATATTATATTTAATTGATTTATATTCATAAAAATGGTGTTTTTAAAGTCACAGCATTTATTTCAGAGCTTTAAATACAGCAATACCTATTATATCACTTATGCTAATTTTGAGAGAGGCCTGCAACGTAACTCAATGACTCCCTCTGACTTACAATATATAATGAGGTTAATATTACGCTGATTTTTTTTTTTGCAACAGTTCCTCCAGGAACAAAACTCTGCTGTTGACTATGGCTACCTGTATATCAATGATTTAAAATTATTCAAATAACTCCTTTTGGGAGATGATCAGTAAATAAAAATAAGTATTAAAAATTACAAGCAAGCAAGCTAACAGTGGCAGAGGGAAACAAAAAGAACAAAATTGGACATGGTCATGGTTATAAAATTAAAGTGTCTCTCAAAACCTTTAAAATGTGATGGCTGTAAAACATTCCTTGCTTCCCTTTGAGAATCTGTCACCCCTTCCCCAAACATTTGGCATACTCAGTAACTACCTCTTCACTGCAGCAAAGTGCTGAAGTTTCAGTCATTAACACAGGCAACCGGAGGAACAAGACAAAAGACACACTTCATAAACTTGCATACATCATCAACCCTGAACATCATTTACTGCAACCAGAAAACTACTGCTGCATACCCTCCGATAATAGTCTCAATGTAACTGATAGCATTACCACATTCATGGACTGATGGAAGCTCTTAAAAAAAAAAAACTCCCTCTGACTACAGAGCACCAAGATTTGTACAGTTCTGATTAATGGTATATCCAGGTTTTTTTCACTTGAGTCTGATTACCTTGGAAAATTGGCTGGGCCAGCTCTGAGACTACTCCCTTTAAGACTAAGATGCCTTGAACAGTAGCCTCGCCTCTGAGATTCCTTGGTACACCCATCCTTAGAACACAACCTCCTCCACTGTTTCCCGTTGAACTTCTTCCTGATGCCGCTTGGAGTGGACACCACGTCACCCTTCTTGTACTTGTGAGGTGTAGCAGCTTGCGACCTATAAAAAAATACCAATCATTAGATTTATAATTTGATGTTTTTCTGACTGTAAATCATAGCATAGCCTTTTTTAATTTACCAACTTAACCCATTTATGCCTAACGTTCGATTATTGGAACAGTAGTAACGTGGTTGTTATTTATATCCTACTGCGCAAGGTCATCGCCGAATCTGATTTTTCACCCATGTCAGCCCCTCAACAGGGTATATGTTATCTTGTGGTGCACAGAGTTGGTCACTGCTGCAGATATTGGCGTGCTGGGAGCTTGTCAAAAAGTGATGAGAATTTTTCAGAAGATTTTTTTACAGCCATCCAACGACAGGTAAATGTAACTTCATTGAACTACATCCCATACTAGTAATTTTTTCTCTATTACTTCTCTACTAGTTATTCTATTGTGCAGTAAAAAAGAAAATACCGAAATTATTATTGTTGTATTAGTTATGGGTTTGACATTTTGCATGTTCCATTTTTGGAACACTAGGCAAAACCACTACCACTAG
>Ga0209629_10001373_pt1 | contig 15281 bp, 10 predicted proteins | sample TergutCu122P5_FD_187286 | JGI IMG/M metagenome (GOLD analysis project Ga0209629, IMG submission 187286) | Cubitermes ugandensis P5 segment gut microbial communities from Kakamega Forest, Kenya - Cu122 P5 (SPAdes) (version 2) | ecosystem: Host-associated > Arthropoda: Insects > Digestive system...
TCGTGTTTTCGTATAATCCCTTAACTTTGAGCGCTGCGATTACCCTGCCAATTTGTTCGTCCAATTGAGTAATCATGGCGTAATATTTACGAATTTCAATTTTTACTTCCCCTTCATTGCGCGGAAAACCAATAAGTTTTTCATCTCTGATTTGCAACTCTCCATTGTCGAAAGGATGTTTGGGCACAAAATTGGGCGGCAGCATTATTTTTGCCGTATCATACATTGCAAGGTATTTTGGCGGCATCACCCGCGGATCATGAGGCGCCGTGAATGCTACATACATGAAAAACGGACTCTTGCCATCATAACGATTGATAAAATCAATGGCTCGATCGCTGAACAGTTCAGTTGAATGTTTGCCTGCGTTGATGTGGTCGCCATTGCGGTAAGCTACTTCCTGTGTTTCAAAGCTGACCGTGTAAGGGAGTTGTGCAGCATATTTTCCGGTCGGATCATAATTATAAACGGGAATGTTCCAGTGATCTGCCATTCCTCCAAAAAAAATTTCGTTACCATCGGCAAACGTTCGGTTGAAAGATTGTTTGTCATTGTGCCATTTGCCGATGCCAAACGTTTTATAACCGGCATTCCGGAATGCTTCGCCCATTGTGGTTTGCTCCTCAGGTATTTCTTCTCCTTCCCGATCGATTGAAAACAGGTAACGCCCGGTCATTAACATCGCACGGCTGGGCATACTGACTGCGCCGGAAGTTCCTCCCATGATATAATTATTCACATAAGAAGTTCCGTTCTGGATTAATCTATCAATGTTTGGCGTAATGATTTCATTGTTACCCAAGGCATGAATGGTGGAAGAGCGCATATCATCGGCAAACAGGAACAGGATGTTTGGTCGCTGTGTTTTAGGCGGTTGTGCGTGTCCAATAAAAGGCGACAGCAGGCAAGAGGAAAATATGCCTGCTGATGCGATATTTAAAATATATTTCATTAAATATGAATATTAATTTAAAAATAGTTCTATCACAGGGACTTGTACATTAGGGCGCTGTACGGGAAGCGTCAGTATGACATCGTTTGCGCCGGAGGTTTCTGTGGTGTTTCCGCTGGACTGCGTATTGGTGCGAAATCGTATTTCAGACCCATCATTCAGCAGTTGAGCATATTTGATTTTTCCTGCATAACCGGGCAAATACAGCGAACTGAAGGGCCAGTCAAGCACGTGAACATACAAGCGGTTGGTCACAGGATTGTAGGTCAACAGACAGTTTTTAGGGATTGCAAACTCCGGTGGAGCTTGTGTACAGCCATATATGGCACGGTTGTGAAATTTCATCCATTGAGCAATTCCTTCCAAACGTTCGTTTGCGCGATCGTCGAAGACGCCGCGGGCTGTGGGACCCACATTAAGCAGCAGATTACCGCCTTTGCTCACTGTTTCAATCAGCATCACAATCAATTGCGGCACGCTTTTCCATGTATATTCGTCGCGATAATACCCCCAAGAACCCGAAAACGTTTGGCATGTTTCCCACGGTACACGCTGCCCGCGTACCGTAGGCCATTCCTGTGGCATAAACTGTTCGGGAGTAACAAAATCCCAGCCCCAGTCGGTGTCATTTAAATCTAAACGATTATCGACCAAAATATTGGGTTGTATACTACGAATCAATTTCAGAAGTCCTTCCGAATCCCAGTCCTTGTGTCCTTTGCCGTTTTCGCCGGGGTAGGAAAAGTCGAGCCAAATCTCATCAATCGGTCCAAATTGTGTCAACAGTTCGGTTATCTGATTTTTCATATATTGCCGGTATTTTGTAATATCTCTGTTTTCGTTGGCAGCCTTGCGCTCCTGCGGGTCAACGGGAACAGGAGGATGACTTCTGTCGAACGTGAAATCAGGATGATGCCAATCGATCAGCGAATAATAGAATCCGATACGAATCCCTTCGGCACGAAAAGCTTCCACGAATGATTTAAGAATATCTTTCCCATAAGGCGTATTGGTTACCTTGTAATCGGTATATTTAGTATCCCACATACAAAAACCTTCATGGTGTTTGGAAGTCAGCACAACATATTTCATCCCTGCCGCTTTGGCTTTAGCCGCCCATTCTTTGGGGTTATACAGGTCGGGATCGAAATGGTCGAAATACTTCCGGTAATCGGCGGGAGAAATACGTTCCCTGTTTTGTACCCACTCGTGCCGCGCCGGTACGGCATAAAGTCCCCAGTGGATGAACATTCCAAAACGGTCGTGTGTCCACCATGCCATCCGCTTTTCCTTTTGTTCCTTCGTTTCTTTTGCCCAAGAAGGCGTTTCTTGAGCGGTCACTGTCCAACTCATACACAGAATTACAAATAATCCTGCCCAACTGATTCGTGTTCTCATATTTTTTTAATTAAAAAGGTTTTCTATATATCAATCGCCTCTATCCTACCCTGATGCCTTCCGCCATCGAAAGGTGTATTAAGAAAAATGTCAATTATTTTTTCGGCTAAGTCTAAAGAAACAAATCTTCCCGGAAGCGTGAGGATGTTGGCATCGTTATGCGCTCGAGCCAACCGAGCAATTTCTTCACTCCAGCACAGAGCCGCCCGAATGCCCGTATGTTTATTTACGGTCATACTGATCCCGTTTCCCGTACTACAAACGGCGATTCCTTTTTGCACTTCCCCCTTAACAACTGCCTCCGCCAAACGATGCCCGAAAATCGCATAGTTGATGCTTTCGTTTGAATACGTTCCGAAATCAACGGTTGGTATATTTTTTCTTATTAAAAGATTACGAATATATTCTTTCACTTCGTAACCTGCATGGTCAGAAGCGAGTCCGATTTTCGAACAGGACTCCGGTTGATTATTTTGTTCCATATCGATTATATATTATTTAGTGTAAGATACAAGGAACAAGTTGAAAGGTAAGGCATTTACCTTGTACCTTCTATCCTTCACCTGAATTATTTATTAATTTTTCTATTTCGGCAATAAATTCTTTTGCTGATTCAACAAGAGGAAGCACTTCATTTTCTGTAAATTCTATAAAATCGTCATAATCGCCTGATTGCCTCATTTCTAAAACTCTTCTGTAAAATTTATTATGTTCTTTACTTATCAATCCGACAGAAACAAAATGCTCACCAAGCATATTAAAGACTCCGTGATGAGTTTTTGATACATACCCCTTATTAATAAGTAATGCACTCACCGCATAGAAACATGCATAATACAAACGGTTTACTGCAGCATACCAGCAACAATTATCTACATTACTGACGGCTTCCGCTATAGTTTTATTTGCTCTTTCTAATTTGTATCTTACCAGAAACTTTCGTTCTGTTTTATTTAATGTCATAAAATTTCAATCCCCTCCTGTTGAACATTTTTATAGAATATTGTTGGTTTTCTTTTTTCCCAATCATTCACTGTATATATTTTAACGCTTATATATGTTTTATATTTCAATCCCATTTCTGCAAACGGGTAACCATATATATCCTCGTCTTCAAAAGTTTTTTTTTCTTTATTCAACAGTACCAGCAAATCCCAATCCGAATCGGGTCTCGCATTGCCACGTGCCTGAGAACCAAAAAGAATCACCTTTTCATTCGGCAGTATCCGGCGCTTCAAAGTTTGTATTTCTTTTAGAATTTCCTGATCCATATTTGATTATAATATTTCCTTCACTTGTTTGTAAACATTTTCCGCCGTAAAGCCGAGCTTTTCGTCCAACACTTTATAAGGAGCGGAAAAACCAAAAGATTCCATTCCCCACACTTTACCTGCGTCGCCAACCAATCCCCGGAGCGTTACCGGAAGTCCTGCTGTCAGTCCGAATACTTTTTTCCCCGGAATAATCACAGAATCTTGATAAGATTTCGATTGCGTACGAAACAACCCTTCAGACGGAATAGAGACAATCCGCACTTTGATTCCATCTTTCCTCAAAAGCGCCGCTCCTTCCACCAAAGTTGAAACTTCGGAACCGGAAGCCAGCAGAATAACGTCGGCATAACCATCACATTCAACCACATAACCGCCTTTTGCAGATTGCAGCGCTTCTTCATACCGGTTGGCTTTTGCCGGAAGGTCGGTGATATTCTGACGGGAAAGAATCAATCCGGTAGGTGTATGCATATTTTCCATCGCCAATTTCCATGCAATGGTGGTTTCCTGCACATCTGCCGGACGAAGCACGAGCATCGAATTGTGTCCTTTGTGATTTTTCAGCTTTTCCATCAAACGGATTTGCGCTTCCTGCTCCACCGGTTCGTGAGTTGGGCCATCTTCCCCTACGCGGAAAGCGTCGTGCGTCCAGATGAATTTGACGGGAACTTCCATCAGCGCAGCCATTCGCACAGCCGGCTTCATGTAGTCGGAAAAAACGAAGAACGTTCCGCAAGCAGGGATAACGCCACCGTAGAGCGCCATGCCGATGCATACGCAAGCCATCGTCAGTTCGGCAACGCCGGCTTGAAGGAATGCGCCGGAAAAATCGTCTTTGGTAATTGCATGGGTTTGTTTCAGGAATCCGTCTGTTTTGTCTGAGTTGGATAAATCGGCGGAAGCTACAATCATGTTTTCCACTTGAGACGCCAGCACGCCCAAAACCGTTGAAGATGCCGCACGTGTAGCCTGATTGGGTTTCTGTTGAATAGCTGACCAATCGATAACAGGAACATTTCCTGAGAGCCAAAAATCCAATTTTTGAGCTAATTCGGGAGATATTTTCGCCCATGCATCCTGTTCGATTCGCTTAGTAGCGACAATTTTCTTTAATTCTTCTTTTCGTTGAGCATATAACTGTTCGACTTCCGGGAAAATATGGAAGGGATTTTCAGGATTCCCGCCTAAGTTTTCGATCGTTTTTTCGAATGAAGCGCCCGCTTCGCCCAAAGGCATGCCATGAGTGGCGCATTTATTTTCAAACGATTCTCCGTCGGCTTTGCGAGCGCCTTTTCCCATGATGGTTTTCCCGATAATCAAAGTAGGAGAAATGTTGTTCGTCTGCGCTTCCTGCAAAGCTTTTTCGATGGCTGCCGCATCGTTTCCGTTTATTTCGATGACTTTCCATCCCCAAGCTTTGTATTTGGCAGCGGTATTTTCAGATGTAACCACATCTGTGGTAGTAGACAGTTGAATATCGTTAGAATCGTAAAACATAATCAGATTGTCCAAACCCAAATGACCGGCGAGTCGCCCGGCGCCTTGGGAAATTTCTTCCTGAACGCCGCCATCGGAAATATAAGCGTAGATTTTTTGAGTTAGCGGGCGTCCGGTCTTGGCTGCTAAAAATTTTGCGGCGATAGCTGCCCCAACAGCGTATGTGTGTCCTTGTCCCAAAGGACCGGAGGTATTCTCAATTCCGCGAGAAACATCCCGTTCCGGATGCCCCGGAGTGACGCTTCCCCATTGACGGAATTGCTTTAAGTCGTCTAATGAAAATTTGCCGGCAAGGGTTAAGACTGAATATAACATGGGCGACATGTGTCCGGGGTCTAAAAAGAAACGGTCGCGCCCTTCCCAATCCGGATTTTCGGGATCGTAAATCAGAAATTTACTGTATAAAACATTGATAAAATCGGCGCCGCCCATTGCGCCTCCGGGGTGTCCCGATTTGGCTTTTTCCACCATTGCGGCCGATAAGATACGGATATTATCAGCTGCCCTATTCATAAATTGGTTATTATTCACGATGATATAATATTCTTAATTATTACTTTTATAATGAAATGAAAACGCAAATATACATTTTTTCCGGTAATAAAGTAGAATTTCAAGAGATTTATATCGAGTCGCTAATAACAACGACAATAATCCTAAATGTCAATTAGTCGGTTAGTATCTATTCAGTCGATACCTGTCCGAAATGACGCCTCTCACACTTCATATAACTCCTTTATTTTTCAACAGCGCCATAGCTTCAATCAGCATATTCCCGCTTAATTGTTCGGTCACTCCGACGGGAGAACCGGGTTTTTGGCTCCAGTTGGTACCGAAAAGAACGGCAGGCTTCTCAGTTCCTTTGGTCCATAAAGTTTCTGCATTGAATTGAATAAATTGGATATAGCGTTTTTTTGCAGCGGCATCCAAGCGATCTTGTTGAATCAAATCGGTAAAATAGCGAATAAAGATGCCTTTGAAAAGTCCACCGTCGCCTGAACCTTCGTCTTTCAAAACGGAATTAGAGACTAAGGTGCTAATAGTGTAATCGGCGGCTAAAGTTGCGTCGTTTAAATAGGCTTTTTCTCCGAATATTTTATATAATTCGACGGCGGAGCCTACAAAAGTTCCTTGATTGTAGGTGAATATCCAAGTCTGAATAACGCCTGTATTATAGTTGATATTGTCGTAAACGATCCCGTTATTGCTGTTAAAAAGCGTTGTTTTTTCCCAATTATAAATTTTGATCGCCCATTCTTTGTTGCTTTCATCGCCAAACGCTTGATATAAACGAGCGGCTAAAATGCAAGCCGGCCCGTTGGAGCAAGCGTTTTTAGAGTTTCCGCCAACTTTCCACAGGACGCCTCCTCCCGCATCGGAGGTCCATCCCCCTTTGATCCATTCCCAAATTTGCAATGCGGCATCTTTGTATCGGGTGTCGCCGGTCGCCTGATAGGCGCGAAGCGCAGCGATACCGTTCCATTCCATATCATCGTAATAATCATTATGAAAGGAATTTCCGTTTTTTGCTTTGACGCCGTCATACCATTGATCGATACAAGTTTTATAGAAAGCATCTTTGCTTCGGGTATAGGCATCGACCAATACATCCAATGCATGTCCGTTTGGCCAGTATTGAAATGTCGTATTGGAGGTATTGTTTGTGTTAAAATATTTCCCTGCTGCGTTCCAGAATGAACTTACCAACGACTTACTGCTGCTGTCGGCGGCGGCATTCCAATTAATTTGATTGTCACCTTGTTCGGGAATTGGCTCGTCGTTTTTGTTTCCACAATTCACCAGCACAATTGGTAAAAATGCTAAAAGGTAAAGCGTTCTTATAGGTTTCATATGTACATAATTTGTTTTATTAATTACAATATTCCTTTTTCTTTCAATAGCGCCATGGCTTCCATCATCATGTTTCCACTTAATTGAACACGAAGGGCTACTGTGTTACTGTTTGGAGCCTCCCACCAGTGATAACCGAATAAAACGAGCGGGCTTTTCCGGGTTCCTTTTGTCCACAAATATTCTGCACTGTTTTTCATAAATGCAATGTAACGTGTCCTGTTATTTTCCGGTAAATCTTTATTTAATATTAATTGAGTGAAATACCGGACAAAAATCCCCTTAAACAAATCCACGTCATGATCGGGTTGTTCCGCCCAGTCGGATAAAACCCTGTTGTCTGAATTGATCAATGTACTGATAGCCCAATCGGCAGTTTTGACCGCATCATTCAAATAGATTTTGTCTCTTGTGATTTTATAATATTCCAGCGCTGCGCCGATAAAAGTCCCTGCGTTGTAGGTCCAATCACCCCGTGTATCATTCTTTGAATCGAATACTCTCCCCGTTTGAGGGTCGAATCGATTGCTCCTTATCCAATCGTAAATCATGGAGAGCCAAACGCTATCGTTTCTATTGTTGATGATTTCGGTATTACCGTATTTTTGCCATCGGCGCGCCGCTATGATGGCGGCAGGCCCATTGGAAGGCACTCCCTTACTCATTCCTTCCGCAGTATTGTCGTGATTCCAGCGAATGCCGCCTCCATCCAAATCGTCCCAACCTTCCAGAATCCATGCCCACAAATCTTTTGCCGACTGCTCGTATCGAAGGTCTCCGGTAGCTTCCAAAGCGCGAAGATGCGCCATTCCATGCCAGCCCATGTCGTCGTAGTAGTTATTCCAAAAACGACCGCCGTTCTTTGCTTTTACTCCTTCGTAGAAGTCATAAATTGCCGTTTTATAAACTTCCTTTTGCGTTTGGAGGTAAGCGTCAACAAGAACGTCTAAGCCATGCGCTTCGGGCCAGTAATCGTAAGGATTAACCGTTCCGCCATTATCGTTATTGAAATGATGTTTTACCGGATTCCAAAAATTGTTCATCAGCGACATGCTACTGCTGTCGGCTGTGGCAGTCCAATTGATTTCATTTCTCTCGCCATCGTCGGGACTGTTATTGTTTCCGCAGGCTGTGATGAAAAATAGCATCGCGAAATAAAACCAATTCTTTTTCATAAATTAAGTATTTCAAAATCAATTTATTAATAAAAAATAGAGACAGGGCGCGCCCTGTCTCTAAGTAGTAATAATCATTTTGTAATGCTATGTGTATATGGTTGAGCCGCTTGTAAATACATTGTATATGTAGCCGGAACCCCATCGAAATCCGACATCAGCTTCCATTTATTATCCCATTGCGTTAAATTGGTTATTAAAAGAAGATAATAATAAGAAGCCGGACTGGTTGCCGTCGGCGGAGAATCCGTTTGAGTCAAGGTGCTCCATTCGAGTTGCTTTTCGGCAGCAGTTCCTCCGTTTTCTTTCACGAACATTCTGAATTTGTAGCGTTGATCCCTCCCCCAACTTTCCTGTTTGAAAGTAACGGTCTGATTTTTAGCTTGGAATATTCCATTCCCAACATAAGGAAGATCAAATAATATAGCATTGCTCGGGCTAAAAAAGAATCCGATTCGTGTAACCATGGTATAAGTTGCAGCTCCTGTTTTGAAGTTAATGGTCACTTGATAGATTCCATCGGTAGCAACGGTGGATGTTCCTTCTTTCATTACCAAACCATTGTTTGTAGAGTACTGATGAGGCGTTCCTTTTGTATCGTTCACAAAGTAAAACGGTTTTCCTGCAGAGAGTTTGGTGTAAGCTTCAAATTTCCCGGCATCTATTGCTTTCATTTTTTGTGCTTTGGACAAATCCGTACCTCCTTCGGAGCCGGCTCCCGTAACATACACATCAACAGGGATATCCGCATCGTCAAATCCGGCCAGCCGAGTGATGGAGATTGTGTTTTCCTTTTGTGCTCTCATAGATTGCAATCCCTTGGTGGAAAAAACCGTCCATTTTATTGATCCTGTCTCCGAAGGTCCCAATCCTGTAGCCTTTGCAATTTTATCCATCTGTTCATGCGAAATGGAAACCGAATTTTTGTAACCATTATTATCGGAACTCGTAACATAAAGCGGATTGGAAAAATCGCCACTTGTTTTATCAAAGGCAATTCGGTATAAAGCCGTCCCACTGTCTTCCACTTTGCAGGCTTCCCATTCGAAATACAGGGTTGCGGTTGCTGAAGGCAGCAGAGTAACCGCTTTTGCATTGGCCGGCTCTATCAGGGTTTGAACAGCAGAAAGTTGACTGTTTATTTTTCCCATTTCCTCTTTACAAGCAGTAAATATAAGGATTAAAGAGGCAAAAATTATTAATTTATTTGCTATTGTTTTCATATCTTCATCTTTTATTTAAATACTAAATTATGAGTATAAGGCCCTTGCGCATTCAGACTGAATGTTACGTCATACGATCGGTCGCTCCATCCTCCGCTTGTCCAGGGAGCCTTCCATATCTGACCGTTTGTCCACTGAACTACATTGGTTTGTTCCACCATGTAGTAATATGCATCATTTCCTGTGGGTTTACTGTCATTGCTAGGGGATCTCCATTCGGTTTCTCCGGTTGAACTTTCCATACGGAATTTGTAGCGGTCATCGGTATTATCGTTTCCGGAAAGTCCGGTAATCAGATAGTCTGTTATTTTCCAAACGCCGTTGCCAACATAGGGCAATTCGATCTTTCGCTGCGACCAGTTCAGGAACCAGTTAACTTTTGTCACTTCTTTCGTGGAGAAAGAGCCGATATTGAAATCGATATAATATTTGAAAATACCTGTTTTGGCTGCCGTAGTAGTTCCTCCTGCTACCAGTTTTTCTCCGCTCAATGAATATTCTTTGGGTGTTCCGGTGGTAGCGCTTACAAATTTGAAGGTTTTTCCCGCCGTCAATTTAGTGTAGATTTGAAATTCACCGTCATCGATCTTTTTCAAGATGTATGCTTTTGAAAGGTCGGCTCCCGCTTCGGTTGCATCCCCTGTGATATACAGTTTATCGGGAATATCGGCAAACCCGGGTAGACGGGTAACTTTAACAGTCCAAGTAGTTTCCGCTTTGATCGGATTAATTCCTTTGGAAGCAAAAACAGTCCACTGTAAAGAGCCTGTTGCGGCAGATTCAATGCCTGCCAGCGCTGCAATCTGGTTCAACTGTTTATGCGTAATCTTAGCATAATTGGCTCCTCCATTGTTATATGAGGCCATCATGAATACCGGATTAGAAAAATCTCCTCCGACTTTATCAAATGCGATTTCATACATTACCATTCCTCCGTCTTCTGCTAAAGCCGGTTCCCATGAAAAATTAGCGATAGCGGATGCAGATGCCTGTAAAATAATCGCTTGTCCATTGGCCGGCTCATAAAGCGATTTTACCGGACTTACATTTAATTCCCTCACTTCTCCATTGTTGCTGCAAGCAAAGAAAGTGAAAACGAAAAAAATCAATATTGTTATCTTAAATCCTATTATTTTCATATTAATTCTTATTTCTTAATTCTTATTTCTTAATTCTTAATCAGATTACCAACCCGGATTTTGAGTTAAATTTTTATCTATATCCCTTTGCGATTGAGGAACAGCAAACAAATAATTGCGATTCGGATCAAACTTTCTCGCATTTAATTTTATATATTCCGTGTTGTTAGTTGCAAATTTTGCTCCGTGAGGTGTTCCGTTCATCAGGGTTTCAATCGTTTTCCAACGGCGGATGTCGAACAGCCTTGTTCCTTCGAGCGCCAATTCGCAACGGCGTTCGCGGCGAATGATGTTTCGCAGGTCGGAAGCCGGATAATCCAAAGCGGAAACATCCGTAAAACCGGCACGCACACGAATCGGTCGGATGGTTTTATTCCAGATGTCGGCATTCATTTGTCCCAACTCATTTTTGGCTTCTGCATACATCAACAGCACATCGGCATATCGCATCAATATCAGGTTAAGACCGGCAGACATACCCTGTGGAGCGGTCGGATCGTACCACTTCCGTAAATAATAGCCCGTAGCGGTAGAATTTTGTCCGGGGCCGGTGTATTCATCCAAAGTGGGTTTTTGAAGACCTGCGGCTACAGAAGAACCCGGTTTGATATAAATCGTACTAATGACAGTCTTTCCGTTTGCATCCAAACTTTTCCACCGGTATCCATGATATACGATTGTGAGACCGAAGCGAGGATCCCGATTCACGTAAGGATCGTCTTCGTTATAGCCCGAACCGCTTTCAGTGATGCCTTTCCCATTCAGCATCACATAATCGTCAACCAATTCCTGGGTAGGCGTAAGAGCGCTGATGCGTCCGCCAACCGTGAGCGGAATGGCATCGTAATATTCACTCCATGTTCTCAGATTGGGCGCATAACCGATGTCAAAAATCACTTCATTGTTGTATTCGCCTTCCGGCAAGAAAAGTTTTTCGTAATCGGGATACAACTCATAATGACCATAGTCGCCGTTCATGATTTTTTCACAAAGAGAAGCAACATTTGTCCAATCGTTTTCATATAGGTAGGTACGCGCCAGCAACATCATGGCTGCGCCTTTGGTAACTCTGCCGTTATCAGCCGCTGCATATTGCTGTTTGGTCGGTAGAATGTTGACGATATCGTTTAATTCTGTCCTCACGAAATTCAGCACATCCGCTTTCGATGAACGGGCAATATCAGTTGATTCCTGCAAAGTCAGATTGTGATCGAACAGTGGTACATCGCCGTACTGAGTAGTCAAACGGAAAAAAAGAAAAGCGCGAATGAAACGGGCTTCCGCTTTCATCCTTGCTTTCAGAGCTTCGTCCATAATTGGCACTCTATCCACATTTTCAAGGAAAGTATGGCAGGTTTTGATGCCGGAATAGCAATCTTTCCATTCGTTGTTAAAACGTCCGAGCGCCGGGTCAGCTTGACCGGCAGTGAAGATTTTTTCGTCTGAAGTTCCCCGGTCTTCATACATATTGTCGGATAAGCGTTCGTTTGCAAAATAATAATTGGCTCCGAACATCTGACTGTAAGCCATGCTTAAAACGGAAGAAGCTTTATCGGCTGAGGTCCAATAATTTAATTCGGTAAACTTATTGGTTGGAGCCAAATCCAAACTGTTACAGGAAACAAAAAACAGGAGTATCGTAGATACTAAACCTGTACTATATATTATTTTCTTTTTCATGATTGGTAAGTATTAAAATTCTAAATTTAAACCACATCCATAATAAATCAATGTCGGATAGTTCCGAGCGCTGTTTGAACCATTTCCTCCAAGACCTCCCATATTGTTGCCGAATTCCGAAGATTCAGGATCGATGAACGAATTTTTGCTAAGCGTCAATAAATTCTGAGCATTCAGGCTTATGCGCAATTTTTGAATCCCAAGTTTCGAAGTCAGTTGTTTGGGCACTGTATAACCGATCTGAATATCTTTCACACGAAGATAAGCTCCATTCAGCACGTAAATGCCGTCTCCCGCTTTTCCCCAGTTGTTGGTTGAAGAAGCAGAACCCGGAGACACCAAGCGAGGCCAGCGGGCATCGGGATTGGTTGGCGTCCAAAAATCCAACTGGTGTTGATAGATACAGTAGGAATAATTGGAGTGGAAAGGTTCGATCAACTCTCCTCGTATCAGTTGGTCGCGTTTTCCTACTCCTTGAAGCAGTGCACTCAAATCAAATCCCTTATAAGAAACGTTATAAGTGAAACCGAATGTGTATCTCGGGAATCCGTTTCCTAATACAACCCGGTCTTTATCGTCGATAACACCGTTCTTGTCGGTATCTACATACTTGACATCGCCCGGTTGAACGACAGCTCCGGATGGAAGCGCGCTATTGGCTATTTCATCATAGCTTTGAAAATATCCGGCAACTTTGTAGCCGTAATAAGAACCTAAGGCTTCTCCTTCACGAATAATTTTGTACATCTGGTCGCTTTGGTCGATTCGTTCACGTGCACCTAAATAAGTGAACCAGGTTACTTTATTTTTAGTATCCGCTACATTGAAGTTAACATTGTGCATGAAATCTCCTGTTTTGGCTTGGTAGTTAATGCTAACTTCCCATCCGCGATTTTGCATTTTGCCCAGATTCTGATTGGGCGCACTACTACCAAAAACTGTAGGAACCGCCGGTTGCATCAGAATGTCCGTTGTATTTTTGTTAAAATAATCCAACGACACAAACAGTTTATTTTTCAATAAAGTAGCATCCAATCCTATATTCGCATTGGCCGATTTTTCCCATCCCAAAAGCGGATTGCCGTAAGTATATCCGGTGCCTGTTACAGCCGTATTATTAAATACATAAGTGTTAGAATATACGGTATAGGTAGTCTGATAAGAATAATTAGCTACATTTTGATTCCCCAGTATTCCGTAGGAACCTCGAATTTTCAGATCGCCAATTTTGTCTTTATATAATGTCATGAAACTTTCTTCGGAAAGCCTCCATCCGGCAGAAAACGATGGGAAGAAACCCCAGCGATGATCTTTATTAAACCGCGAAGAACCGTCATAACGAAAAGCAAAGTCGCAGTAATATTTGTCGTTGTAGTTGTAACCTGCACGACCAAACAAGGAAGTAATGCTCCATTGATCTATGTTGGCATTCTGGGTTGAAACATCTGTATAAACCGATTGACCTTCTTTCGATACGGGAAGGCCCAAGTCGGGGTCTGTATATTTCCAGCCTGCTGTGGTGGCATCTCTTGAATAAGATTCATTGGACGCTCCCAATAACGCAGTCACACGGTGAACGGTATTAAACGTCCGGTCGAAATCCAGCATGGCTTGGGTACTCAAGGTATATCGTTTTTCATTGTATCCATCTGTAAGCCTGTCCGGAGAAATGTAGTTGGTTGGCTTTTCAGCATCCCCGCTTGAATAAAGGTCCACTGTCTTAAACCGCCGATAACGATCATGCTGAGTTAGATCCAGACCAATCAAACCTTTGGCTTTTAATCCTTCTATAATTTTGAATTCCGGACTCATGCTTCCGATGATGTTATCTTCTGCTTTATTCTCATATCCTCCTTCCAATAATTTCGCCATGGTATTGTCGTCTCCAATCACGTTATTTACAAGCCATTTGCCGTTTTCCTGAAATTGATACCAGTAATAAGGCGGGATACGGGATGAATTGATAATCACGTTTCCCGTTCCACCGGCGACCGTCCGTTCCATCCTGCGGTTGTAAGCCATCAGTGAAGTAATTTTGAAACGGCCGTATTCGGTTGATAAATTGGTACGGAAGTTATATCGTTCCAAGCCAAAACTGCCGATGTAATTGCTTCCTTGATTGTAGTAGCCGGCAGATACCATATACGTTGTGTTTGCATTCCCTCCGGTAACGCTCATGTTATAAGTCTGTTGAAGCGCTTTTTGCGTGACTCTGTCGAAATACCAGTATTCTTCAGTTTGATGATCGTATAAATCCCTGATTTGTGCAGGAGTAAACATAGGCGCACTTCCTGTATTCATATAGGCCTGATTGGTAAGCAAAGCATTTTCATAGCCTTTTACCGGTCGAAACAGAATTTTCGGATTTTCATAACCAACCAAACCGCTGAATTTTACCACCGGTTTGCCGGCTTTAGAACCCTGCCGGGTAGTAACCAAAATGACCCCGTTGGATGAGCGGGAACCGTAAATCGCAGCGCTTCCCGCATCTTTCAATATGGAAACATTTTCAATGTCGTTGGGGTTCAGGTTGTTTAAAGTCCCTGTCCCTGAAATCAACCCGTCGATCACAATCAGCGGGTTGTTGTCGTTCATGGTGCTGACGCCACGAACATTGAGGTTCATGTTGTTGTCGTTGGGATTCATGTTCCTCTGCTGAATAATCAGATTAGGCGCCAATCCCTGCAATGCTTGCAAGGAATTGCCTACCGGCCGGTCTGCAATCACATTCGAGCCGACTTGGTCGACAGCCCCTGTAAGGCTCTTACGTGTCTTGGTACCGTAACCGATAACAACCACTTCATTCAGCTTTTTAACATCTTCCTTCAGTGTGATGGAAAGCGGTTGATTGTCTTTGGCAATCACCTCTACCGGTACGTATCCCAAATAGGATATCAACAGGGTTGCCCCTTGCGGAACCTCCAGACTGAATTCTCCGGATACGTTGGTTAGGGTTCCGTTGGTAGTTCCTTTTTGTACGACACTCCCTCCGATAACCGGCTCTCCGGATTCATCGACAACGACACCTCGCACTGTTTTCGTTTGAGCAAAACCCAAACACAGTGACAAAAATAATCCTACGTTTTTTTTAC
>Ga0209629_10001374_pt1 | contig 15278 bp, 16 predicted proteins | sample TergutCu122P5_FD_187286 | JGI IMG/M metagenome (GOLD analysis project Ga0209629, IMG submission 187286) | Cubitermes ugandensis P5 segment gut microbial communities from Kakamega Forest, Kenya - Cu122 P5 (SPAdes) (version 2) | ecosystem: Host-associated > Arthropoda: Insects > Digestive system...
TTTCCGTTATCGGCAAAATTGGAGTTCAAAATGCGCCGCAGTTTTGCCTGACAGGCCGGATCATAAATCGGGACGGCCACCTCCACCCGCCCGGTCATATTGCGGGTCATCAGATCGGCCGACGAGATGAAATATTGCTTTCTCCGGCCCACGCCGAATGCGTAGATCCGGGAATGCTCCAAAAACCGGCCCACGATGCTCCGCACCGCAATATTCTCCGTCACGCCCGGGATACCCGGGATCACACAGCAAATACCGCGGACAATCAACCGCACCTTTACCCCCGCCCCCGACGCCTCAATGAGCTTATCGATCATCTCTTTCTCGGTCAGCGAGTTGAGTTTCATGACGATCTCCGCGGGTTTCCCCCGCAGTTTTTTTTCAATCTGCCCATCGATCATCTCGATCAGCCGGTTTTTCATACACAGCGGGGCCACCAGCAGGTGATCCGCCTGCTGCACAAATGTCCCCGACTCAATGGCGGCAAAGACTTTTTGCACGTCGGCGACGATGCCCCTGTGGGCTGTCAGCAAGCTGATGTCGGTATACACATGCGCTGTGATCTCGTTAAAATTGCCGGTGCCGATCAGACAGATATTTTTCCCGTCCGCCAGCTCGATGAGCAATAACTTGGCGTGGGTTTTATAGCCCGGCATACCGTACAGTACTTTACAGCCCGCTTCCCGCAACTGGCCGGCCCAGTCGATGTTATTTTCCTCATCGAAGCGCGCGCGGAGCTCAATCACGCAAGTGACCTGCTTGCCGTTGTTGGCCGCGTCGATCAGCGCGGACACAATTTTTGAGTGATGGGCCACCCGGTAAAGGGTGATATGGATGGATTTTACCCTGTTGTCCGCCGCCGCCTGCCGCATCAACGCGAGCATGGCGGAAACATCCTCGAAAGGATACGCCAGCAGAATATCGCGTCTGATGATTTGCTCGATGATATTGCCGTTTTCGTTGATGTTCGGATTCGGCGCCGGCACATGCGGCGGAAAACACAGGGATGTCAGACTGTTTTCACTTAATCTGTTTTCAAGTTCAGACAAAAAGCGAAAGTCCAGCGGCGTGCCATATTGGAAAATTTGCCGTTTCTTCAAATAGAGCACGCGCGACAGATAGGAGATCAGTTTGGGGCAATTGTCGCCGTTGTATTTGATCTTCACCGGGCCCATCAGTTTTCGGCGGTCGATGATTTTTGACATGGTATCGCTCAAATCCGTATCATAATCATAGAGTCCCTCATCCTCATTGATGTCGGCGTTGCGGATAATAGAAAATATGGCTTTCTCCTGTACGTCAAATTTGTGGAACACTCTGTCCGCAAACATGAGAATTAAATCCTCCGCCAAAATAAACCGGCAGGCTTCCGACGGCAGGCAGATCATCCGCTCTATGCTGTCGGGCAGCGGGATGAGCCCAACACAGTCTTTGCCGTTTTTGGTTTTCAGGGTAACGCCGACGACAAGTTTTCCGTTTTCAAAAAACGGGAACGGATGATTCTTTTCGATGATAAACGGCGCCAACAGCGGCGCGATCTGCTGCTCGAACAAGTTTTTGAGAAACGACTTGTCCCGCTCTGCCACCCGTTTGCTCTTCCGAATCTGACAGACGCCAAAGTTCTCCATTGCCGTCATCACCTGCGCATACGCCGCATCAAAACGGGTTCGCAGTTTTCTCGTGGCGCTCCAAATATCTTTCAATTGTTCGGATATCGTTCTCCCGGCTTTATCATCCCGTATATTTTCATCCACCAGCATCTGATCACAGAGCATACCTACCCGCACCCGGTAAAATTCGTCAGAATTATTGAGCACGATCGACAAAAAGCGCAGGCGCTCAAGCAAAGGAGTACTTTCATCCTCCGCCTCCTCCAGTACGCGCTCGTTGAACTGGAGCCAACTGATTTCCCGGTTTTTATAAATCTCCTTGACTTTCTCAGGCTTGTCCTGCACGCGCAAAACCTCCCGCATCATGATTGTTGAATGAAGATTGTCTTGGAAGACACCCCTCGCTATATCTCTGCCTCTCATAAAATTACAATTTTCGCGCCCTACCCTATAGTATAAGCCCATACCCGTAAAATTTGCAAGACTGAGAACGTAAAATTGCCGCAAAATTTAAAAAGAACCGCATCTTTGCAGATCCGATTCTTTTATCCGATCAATTTGATACGGCGTATCCGCAGGCGCGGTCTTGCATTTGCAGGCGCCATTTCACCCGTTTCCCTCATGCCGTTTTATGCAAAAAACGCAGGACACGCCTTTCGAGGAATTGATATCCTTTGGCCACCCGTTTTGAAGCAAGAATCCGATATGCCAGCGCTATCACAAAAGCGCCAAGGATTGTGAACAGAACATCCAGCGGGTAGTGCTGCGCCGCAAATATCTTCGCAATGCCGACCAGCAGTCCGAACGCCATCAGCGAAAAGCTGAGCTTTTTGCTGAGCGGATAAAAACCGAAGGCCGCGCCAAAGCAGAAGAGCATATGGTCGCTGGGGAAGGAGGCGTCGTCCGCATGGGGCAGCAGGGCGGTCACGTTGTCCAGGGCGAACATGGGTCTTTTCTCATGGACAAACTGCTCGGTCAGCAATCCGATCAGCAGACAGAGCACGACAATACAGCCGGTGTTGACCGCCGCGCTGCGGAAATTTTCTTTTTTCAGAAAGATTCCCAGGAGATAGACCGCCAGAATCGCCGCCGCAATAATGAAAAATGAGCCCTGAATGAGAAACCGCGCGAACCAGTCCAGCAGCGCGGACTTGTGTACCATGTCATTTAAGAGGTGCAAAATACGCTCGTTCATAGGGCCTCCGTTTTCTTATTTTTGGTTTGAAGAACATAGTCCACTTTGTACCGCCTTTCCTTTCCACAACGATTATACCACAAAAAAAACACTTGACAAGACTCCGCAAATGGTTTAAACTACATGAAATCAAACCGTTGAGACGGGAGTAACGGCATTTGCGCGCCATACAGAGAGTCCGGGCAGCTGAGAGCCGGGCAGGAAATGCGGAATGTCAAATGGGCCGTTGAGGGCATGGTCAAAGGTGTGAGTCGCCGAGTATTCCATGACGTGCGGGCATACGTCAGTTGCCGGGGGTATTGTCGTACTCCAGAGAGCGCGCGACGATAAAATCGCGAAACAGGGTGGCAACGCGGATATATTATTTATTCGTCCCTGACAAGGCTATCGCTTTGTCGGGGATTTTTAACGTCAGGGGGGATTACAAAATATGGAGAACGGACGGTTTGGGCTCTATGGGGGCGCGTACATCCCGGAGACGCTGATGAGCGCGGTACTGGAACTGGAGCAGGCTTATGCGCGATGGCGCGGCGATCCGGAGTTCATCGGGGAACTCAATGCATTGCTGAGAGACTACGCGGGCAGGCCCTCGCTGCTGTACCACGCGAAAAAAATGACCGCCGACCTGGGCGGGGCCGAGATTTATTTAAAGCGCGAGGACTTAAACCACACCGGCTCCCACAAGATCAACAACGTCCTGGGCCAGGCGCTGCTGGCCAAGCGGATGGGCAAAACCCGCATGATCGCGGAGACCGGCGCGGGTCAACACGGCGTGGCCGCCGCCACAGCCGCCGCGCTGCTCGGCATGGAGTGCAAAGTTTTCATGGGCCGGGAGGACATGGAGCGGCAGGCCCTCAACGTCTACCGCATGCAACTCCTGGGGGCGGCGGTCTGCCCCGTGGAGAGCGGCACGGCGACGCTCAAGGACGCGGTCAACGCGTGTATGCGCGAGTGGGCGGGCCGGATGAGCGACACCCACTACTGTCTCGGCTCCGTCATGGGGCCGCACCCCTTCCCCACCATGGTGCGCGACTTTCAGGCGGTCATCGGGCGCGAGATCAAAGCGCAGATGCTGGCGCTGGAAAAGCGGCTGCCCGACGCCGTCATCGCCTGCGTGGGCGGGGGGAGCAACGCCATGGGCTCCTTTTATGAGTTTATCGGCGACGCGGGCGTGCAGCTCATCGGCTGCGAGGCCGCCGGGCGGGGCGTCGATACGCCGGAAAACGCGGCGGCGATCACGAGCGGCTCCGTGGGCGTCTTCCACGGCATGAAGTCATACTTCCGCCAGGACGAATTCGGACAGATCGCGCCGGTGTACTCCATCTCGGCGGGCCTGGACTACCCCGGTATCGGCCCGGAACACGCGGAACTCTGTGACCGGGGCCGCGCGCGGTATGTCCCGGTCACAGACGCAGAGGCGGTGGACGCCTTTGCATATTTGGCCAGGACAGAGGGGATCATCCCGGCGGTCGAGAGCGCCCACGCCGTGGCATACGCGATGCGGTACGCGCCGGAACTGGGAAAAGGAAAGCTCATCGTCGTGACCCTCTCCGGGCGCGGCGATAAGGATGTGGCGGCAATCGCCAGATACAAGGGGGTCAATCTCTATGAATAGAATCGGTCGGGCCTTTTCCGGCCAAAAGGCGTTTATCCCGTTCCTCACGGGCGGCGACCCGGATCTGGAGACGACGGAAAAGTTGCTATACGCGCTCTGCGAGGCGGGGGCGGACGCCATCGAGATCGGCATCCCCTTCTCCGACCCCATCGCGGAGGGCCCGGTGATCCAGGCGGCGGACGAGCGCGCGCTCCGGGCCGGGTGCACGGTGGAAAAACTCTTTGACCTTGTTTCCCGCGTCCGGGCAAATATCGAAGTTCCGCTGCTGTTCATGACCTACTATAATCCGATTTTCGCCTACAGCGTTTTAAAGTTCACCGAGCGCTGCGCCGCCTCGGGCATCGACGGCCTCATCGTGCCCGATCTGCCCTTTGAGGAGCGGGGGGAACTGTTCGGCCCCTGTGAAACCCACGGGCTCGCGCTGATCTCCCTCATCGCGCCCACTTCTGAGGCCAGAATCGCGAAAATTGCCCAAAACTCCGGCGGCTTTCTGTACTGCGTCTCCTCCCTCGGCGTCACCGGCGAGCGGAGCAATTTGGACGACAGCGCAAGGCATATGATCGAACTGGTCAGGGAAGTCAGCGACATCCCCTGCGCCGTGGGTTTTGGCATCTCCACGCCGGAACAGGCGCGGGCAATGGCCGGGTTCGCCGACGGCGTGATCATCGGCAGCGCCATTGTCCGGCTCGCGGCGGAATATGGGCGGGACTGTGCGGAGCCCGTTTATCAGTACGCAAAAAAAATCAAAAAGGCAATTTCAAATCCATAAATCTGTAGGAGGGCGATGCCCACATCGCCCCGCCTAACGCCGGATCAAAAGCACGGGGCGATGTGGGCATCGCCCCCTACAATCAAACTTTAAGGAGGCCCATGCTCATGTATAAAGAAATTTTAGCGAAAATCACAACCAATCAGGAGCTCACGGAGGCGGAGGTCTCCGAGCTCATCGCCGCGATCAAAGACGGCACGGTCAGCGACGTGCAGATCGCGGGCTTCCAGGTGGCCCTGCTGATGAAGGGCGCGTCGCTCCAGGAGATCGCTTACATCGCAAAGGCCATGCGGGACAATTGCGTCCCCCTGAAACCAAAGGTCGATGCGGAGACCATGGACACCTGCGGCACGGGCGGCGGGCTCTCCACCTTCAACATCTCGACGGCGACGGCGCTGGTCGCGGCGGCGGCGGGCATCCCCGTCGCAAAACACGGCAGCCGGTCTATCGCCAGCCTCTCCGGCAGCGCGGACGTGCTGGAGGCCCTGGGCATCAATATCATGCTCAAACCCAGCCAAACGGAACAGATGATCGAAGAGATCGGCATCGCCTTTCTCTATGCGCCGCTCTTCCACCCGGTGATGGGAAAAGTCCTGCCCCCGGAACAGGATCTGGGTATCAAGACGATCTTCTATTCCATCATCGGGCCGCTGATCAACCCCGCCTTCGCGCCCAGGCATCTGCTGGGCGTCTACAAGCCGGAGCTGCTGGACACCGTCACCTATGTGGCGAAGGAGTTGGGCTACACCAGCGCCATGTTCGTCCACGGCCTGGACGGGCTCGACGAAATTTCACTCCTCGGAAAGACGCGGATCAACCACCTCAAAAACGGCGAAGTCACCACCTTTGAAATTGAGCCGGAGGATTTCGGTCTCCCCCGCTGTTCGCTCGCGGACATCAAGACCGGCACACCCGATGTGAACGCCGCGGCGATCAACGGCGTCTTTTCCGGAAAAATCACGGGCCCGCACCGCGACGCTATCGTCCTGAACGCCGCCGGCGCGCTGGTTGTCGGCGACAAAGCCGGCGATTTCAAGGAGGGCATCGCCCTCGCGCGCGAACTCATTGACAGCGGCGCGGCCGCCAAAAAGCTGGACGCGCTCAGAGAGATGTCCAACAGTTTCGGGAGCGGGGCATGAGCTCCAGGTTTTCGGACGCAATCCGCGCGGAGAACGCGCTGGGCTTTGCCGCCGTCATCCCCGACATCAAATGCAGGTCGCCCAGAGACGGTGATCTGCTGCGGGGGCGCGACCCCGTGGAGACGGCGCGGGCGCTCGTCCGCGGCGGCGCGCCGGTGCTGTCGGTGGTGACGGAGCCGGAGCGCTTCGGCGGCAGCGCGGAACTGCTCCGGGCCGTTGCGGAGGCCGCGGATGTGCCGGTGCTGCGGAAGGACTTTATTGTCACCGAGGCGCAGCTCCATGAGACTTTGGAACTCGGCGCAGCGGCGGTTCTGCTGATGTGCTCCGTCACAGGCGAGAAAAATCTGATGACACTGTACGAAAAGGCGCTCAAGCTGGGCCTTGAGCCGCTTGTAGAAGTCCATACGGCGCCCGAAATGGCGCTGGCCAAGAAATTGGACGCCAAACTGGTCGGTGTCAACAACAGGGATATCCTGACCCTTGAGCGGGACAACGGCGGGCCGGGCCTCACAGCAGCGCTCGCGCCCTTGGCGCCGGCGGACGCCGTATTGGTCAGCGAGAGCGGCATCCTGGATCCGGCGGGCGCGGCCCTGGCGGTCTCCGCCGGGGCAAACGCGGTGCTGGTGGGAACCGCGCTGTGGCTGACAGACAATATGGGCGCGATGTATCAGTCGCTCCGGGTGGAAAGGGGCAGTTCATGCGGCCGGTTGTAAAAATCTGTGGTCTCATGCGCGAGGCGGATGTCCAAATGTGTATCCGGTACGGCGCGGATGTCGTGGGCTTTGTCGCGGAGTATCCGCGCCCGGTGCCGTGGAACCTGAGCGCCGGCGCCGCGCGGGCGCTGATCGCCTCCGCCGGCAGCGCGGCGGAGACCTGTGTTGTCACGGGCGGGGCGCCGGAGAAAATATTCCGCCTCGCGCTGGAGACGGGGACAGACTATGTGCAGCTGCACTTCGGCGAATCCCTCAATGACACGGCGCGGCTGGTGCGGGAACTGCACCCCCGCGGCGTCAAAGTCATCAAGACGCTCTTTCCCGATACGCCCGACCTGGAAAAAGCCACCGCGGAATTTTGCGCGGCGGGGGTCTATGCCCTGCTCTTTGACCCGCGCAGGCCGGAGAACGCCGCCGAGGGCGGCGCCGCCGACCTTTCGGTTTTCCGTGCGCTGCAAAACGCGGTGAGCTGCCCGGTCATTCTGGCCGGAGGCATCACGCCGGAGAATGCGGCGGAGATTGTCCGCGCTGCGGAACCGCAGATGATCGATCTGATGACCGGGGTGGAATTCTCGCCCGGGGTGAAGGATGAGGCAAAAGTGACTGCGCTCTTTGAGACGCTAAAGGAGTTTTAACAAGGCGGGGCTGCCTTCGGTCGCCCCGTTTTTTGTTGTTTTGCGGCAGATTCTCTGTGATTATCCCCGCGGATTTACAAGCTCTTTACTTGACGAATCCGCCTGCGAAATATATACTGAGATATATGTGAGCAATCCGTGGAGGGCACCATGAAACGTCACAGGTGGCACCGGTTCATCTTTTGGGTACTCAGCTATTTCGCGGGGCCTGTTGTCAAACTGCTCACGGGTTTTCGCTGCCGCCGTTCCAAGGGGCCGGACGCGCCTGCCCTGATCATCGCCAACCACAATACCAATCTGGATCCCGCGCTGGTGGGGATGTGTTTTTCCCGCCAGATGTACTTTGTGATCAGCGAACACGCGCTGCGGAAAGGCCTCTCCTCCAAACTCCTCAGGTTTGTATTCGACCCCATCCCGATCAACAAGATGCAGACGGACGCCTCCGCCATCAAAGAGATGCTGCGCAGGTTGAAAGCCGGATACAGCGTCTGCCTCTTCGCCGAGGGCAACCGCTCCTATACCGGCGTGACCGGGCCCGTCCCCCCCGCCACGGCCAAGCTGGCGCGGATCAGCGGGGCGGATCTGATCACCGTCCGCCTCCGGGGCGGCTACCTCAGTACGCCGCGCTGGGCCGCGCGCAGGCGCAAGGGCCGGATAACCGGCGAGGTCGCGGGCAGGTACGCGGCGGCAGACTTAAAGGCCATGACGAACGGGGAAGTTCTGCGTATCATCGAGCGGGATATCCATGAGGACGCCTATCAGCGGCAGCGGGAGAACCCCATCCGTTTTCGGGGGAAGAATCTGGCGGAGCACATCGAGGTCGCGCTCTACCTCTGTCCCAAGTGCCAAAAGATCGGCACCGTCCGCTCCGCGGGCGACAGCTTCTCCTGCGGCTGCGGGCTGCGGGGAAAATACCTCGAAACCGGTTTTCTGGAGGGGGATTTTCTGCCGTTTTCTACCGTCGCCGATTGGGACAAATGGCAGTCGGAACAGCTCGTATCCCTTGTAAAAGCGGCGGGAGACCGGCCGATTTGCGCGGACGCGCGGCAGCGGCTGTTCGCGGTCAAGGCCGCCTCGGGCGGCGCGCTTCTGGGCGAGGGTCTTATGCAGATGGATCGCAACGTTCTGACCTGCGCCGGCAGGGTCTTCCCCCTGGCGGAAATCGACCGCTTTGCCATTGTGGATCAGATGACCCTGCTGTTTTCGACAAAGGCCGGAAACGACTATGAAGTCCGCAGCGAAACGCCGCGCAGCGCGTCGAAGTATCTGGAAATCTTCCGCATTTTATGCGATTAATCCAATCAATCCAATTGAATGGGGTGCCTCCATGGAGCAGACAGAGACGGGCGTCCAAAAACGCTCAAGAAGATCGTGGTATTTCTATGACTTTGGAAACTCAGCCTATGCTTCGATCATCCTTCTCGCGGTGTACTCCGTCTATTTTAAAGATACCGTCGTGGGCGGCGCGGCGGGAACCCGGCTCTGGGGCCTCTCCGTAGGCATCGCCGCCGCGGTGGTGGCGGTGATGTCCCCCATTTTGGGGGCAATCGCGGACTTTACAAGGTTCAAGAAAAAATTCCTGATCGCTTTTACCACGCTCTCCGTCGTATTCACAGCCCTCCTGTTTTTCGTTCACGCCGACGATGTGTTTATGGGGATGCTCTTCTTTATCCTGGCGGAGATCGGTTACCGCGCCTCTCAGGTGTTCTATGACGCGCTCCTGTCCGACGTATCCACGCCGGAGAATATCGGCGCCGTCTCGGGAAAGGGCTGGGCGATCGGTATGCTCGGCGGCATTCTGGCGCTGCTACTCGTGCTGCCGATTATGCTCGTCAAGAGCGCCGACCTGCGGCCTTACGCCTTCTTAATCTGCGCCGTGTTTTTCACTGTCTCCGCCATCCCGACTTTTTTGTGGGTCAAGGAATCGCGCAACGCGCCGGGGCGTCCCGTGGGGGAGCGCGTGATCGTCTATGCTTTCAAGAATTTGGCAAAGACGTTTCGCGCGGTCAAGAGTTATAAGGAGTTTATTAAGTATACGGTCGCGTTTCTCATCTACAACGACGGCATCATGATGCTGATGGACTTCGCGGCCATCATCGGCGGTACGCTTTACGGCCTGAACACGATGCAGCTCATCATCCTCGTGGTGGTTTTGCAAATCACCGGGGCGCTCGGCGCGCTGCTGTTCGGGCGCATCGCCGACAGGAGGAGCGGCAAAGGGGCTGTGCTGGCCTCCCTCATCATTTTGGTTGCCGCGATCAGCGCGCTGTTCTTCATCCCGCCATTCACACCCCCGGCTGGATATACCAGTCCCCTGACAGATATTTTCACGGTCGCGTCTATGCGGTGGTTTCTGGTTGTCGGCGCTGTCGCGGGCTTCTCCCTGTCCGGTGCGCAGGCGGTCAGCCGCAGTATGGTCATCCAGTTTGCGCCCCCGGAAAAGACGACCGAATTTTTCGGCTTCCTCTCGGTGGCGGGGCGCACTTCCACCTTCGTCGGCCCGCTGGTGTTCGGAACCCTCACCTTCCGGATGCACAACTTTTACGTCAATCAGGGGCTTGACGCCGGAATAGCGGAGAAATACGGCACACTCTGGGGGATCGGTTCCATCATATTGTTCCTGGTAGTCGGCGGGCTCCTGCTTCTCTTTGTGAAGCGCATTTCCGGCGGGCGCGGCAGGGGACAATAACAAGACAACAAAAGGGCTTGTAGCAAAACGGGTCGTTGAGGACGCCGACCCCTACATCATGTGATACATTTTGCATCATGCAGCACAACTTGTAGGGGGCGGCCTCTCGGACGACCCGTTCTTGTTGTTTTACTATAGCCTCTTTTAACGTGATTACTGTTTCTTGTTTGGATGTGGCAAAAACACTCCGACTAGCCCGGAAATAACGGCAGCGCCCGCGGAAACCAGCAGAGTCTCTAACAAAGTATTGTCTTTGACCACAAAGTAAAGCAGCAGAAATACAATCACAAACGTCAGAACCACATGGACTGCAAAGCGTACCCACTTATTCATAACTGACCCCTCCCTCTCCTTTCTTCTTTGATCATTTCGCGAATCTCAGCGCGTACTGCTTGTTCATATGCCGCTCGATGCTCACAAAAAGCAGGCCAAACAGCACGAGCAGGCCGACGATGACGATGAGGCTCAATTCCGCGCTGTAGTGCGCGATGAACTCATAGATGCCGAAAATCAAAACGACAGCGATCGCCAGTGTCACAAAGTTGCCCGCCTTCGGATTTGTGGCAAACAGCATGATGATCAGACTGGCCAGAATGAGGAACAGCATCGACAGGAGCACCACCACATAGACCACCAGCAGTTGGGGCAACCCGCCCAAAATGGACAGATAGGACTGATGGTAAAGGAGCGGGAGCCAGATGTTATTGAGCACCGTGGCGGCGAGAAGAAACAGGAGGCCGACCGTCGCCATAAACGCCGTCATCCCATAAAAAACCCGGCTGAGCGGCAGCGGCGTGGAGAGCAGCGTCTCATAGGTCTTTTGCTTCTTCTCGGCGCCGATGACGCCGACAGCCGTAATGCCCACGACGCCAAAGGTGGTAAACAGCATGAAGCAGAAGGAGAGGATCGGCATCGGGATCCCAAAATCCGAGTAGACAACCGCAAGGACGTTGATCAGGAGCAGAAGCGCATAGCGGGGCAGCATGGATTTCCGGGAAAAGAAATCCTTCGCCTCTTTTTTGTAGATCAGTTTAAAGTCACGCATATGCTCCCCCTCAATTCCGCAATAAGCTGAAAATTTTCGTCTTGTCGTAGTAGCGGCCAAACAGGCCGCGCAAAACGGCATAGACGATGACCGCAAGCGCGAGATAGATACACGCGATGCTGAACACATTGAGCCTGAGCGAGAGAAACCAGATCTTCACCATCGAATCGACTTGCTCCAGAATGAAAATCAGCACCACAATCGCCGGGAGGCTGTACAGTATGGCGACGAAAGTCAGTACCAGCGCGCAGGAGCTGGAATCGTTGGATTTCAGGGAGAAATAGGTCGCCTGATAGGAGAAAAGCAAGAAGGTGACGGGCATCAAGAGGATGTATTCCAGCGCCTGCTGCCAGGTGAAGACGGTGGTCTTGTGCGCGATATAGGAGACCAGCATCCCGAGCCCGGTGGCGCATAGGAACAGACCCAGCGAGATCAAAAAGCAGGCCAGCACTTTCCCATAGATGATCTTCCGGATGTTGACCGGCAGGGTGACCAGCGTCTCCAGCGTGTGGTTGCCTTTTTCGTCCACGAAAAGCTCGGGGGAGATCTGCGCGATAAACACAAGGCTGAACATCACGCCGAACATCGTAAAATACATGGCGGAGAAGAGCGGGGCGATGACGCCGCAGATCACGATCATGGCCCCGAACAAAATGAGATTGCTCTTGGCCGCGGTGAACTCCTTGAGCTGCTTGCCGATGATGAGGCCCGTCATTTCTTTTCCGCCTCCTCCTCGGTCTGGATGTACAGCTTGTCCAGGTCGAGCTCGTCCTTGATGACCTCATACACCATGTAGTTGTTCTTGCAGAAGGCGCTGACGAGTTTTGCCACGCTGGTCTTATCGGTCGTGTTGACGGTGAGCGCAGTGCTCTCCAAGTTATATTTCAGCGCGCTGTCCACCGAAGCGACGATTTGGGCGAGCGCGTCGGCGGCGGGCGGCGTGATAAAGGAGATCTGCGTCTTGAAAATGCCGTCGCTGCCCTCCAGCTTCAGATTTTTGGTGAGGATGTTGACGCCCTGCCGCAGGATGGTGATCTGGTCGCAGACTTTCCGGACTTCGTCCAGATTGTGCGTGGTCAGGATGAAGGTCGTGCCGTGGTTCTGCGCCATGTCGAAGATGATCTTATGCAGTTTGTCGATGCTGATCGGGTCGAGGCCGTTGGTCGGCTCGTCCAGCAGGATGAGCTCCGGCTGGTGCAAAAGGGTGCGGATGATGGCGACCTTTTTCTTCATGCCGAGGGAGAAGTCCTTGATGACGGAGTTCTTCTTGTCGAGCATTTCAAACTCCTGTAAGTAGTAGTCGATCTGCTTGTCATAGAAGGCCTTCTCACAGCCGAAAATTTCCGCGAAAAACTTCAGATTGTCATAGACCGTGAGGGATTCGTACAGGCCGTTGTCCTCGGACAGGACGCCCGCCCGCGCCCGGAGCTTTTCCCCCACGCGCAGCGGATCCTCCCCAAAAACGGAGACACTGCCGCCGTTTGTAGACAACAGGCCGAGGATGATTCGGAGCGTGGTGGTCTTGCCCGCGCCGTTGTGGCCCAGGAGCGCGTAGATTTGCCCCCGCTCGATGCTGAGATCCAGGCCGTTGATCGCCTTGACCGCTCCAAAGTGCTTGCTGACGTTCTTCAGTTCAATGATCGTTTCTCCCATTTTTGCACCTCTCGTTTTTTATTGCGCTTTTGTCGCGACTATTTATGCACCAGTAACCCGATGCCCAAACCGACCAGAAGGATTATAATAAAAATAATCAGTACAGCCAACACAACTCTGAGCCTCGAAAAAGGATAAGGCTGCGTGGTGTCAACATAGTACCGGCCGTCCCCGCAGGATACTAAGATGCCGCGGGATTCGAGGAACGAATACATGAGTCCGGCGGCTTTGAAAGAACCGACTTCCGCCGGGGTTTTCGCGGTCTCGGGCGAGATCGCCCCATGCCATAAAAACCGGTTGATGATCATACGTACCCTGAGAATTGGAACAAAATAGGGTGGCATAATGAAGTTGTCCTCCTTTGAAATTAACTTTTCCCTATATTTAAGACCGGTTTCAGCGCCAGTCCGGATTTTTCCTTTGCGGAGGCGGCCTCCTCCTCCTCGGAGCTCTCCCGAAACGCAAAAACTTCCTCCACCGCCGCGTGAAAGACCCGGGCGATGTCCATCGCCAGCTTGAGCGAGGGGTTATACTTGCCGTTTTCCAGGTGCACGATGGTCTCCCGGCGCACACCGACCAGATCGGCAAGCTCGCTCTGTTTCATGCCGGTCTCTTCCCTGTACGCTTTGATCCGGGTCACTAAAATTGTCATTTTAAGCTCATTCCACCCCGCGGCTGTCATAAATCCAAAATAGAATAATCCGAATAGCCGTAAACAGGACAAATTCACTGACTACGATATAACCGGTCAAGATCGCATCATTCCAAAACATGATCGAGATCAGAATGGGCGCGGTTCCAAGATAAAATAGCTTCAAACAAATGTGATCGGACTTTCTGATACTCTCTCTGCCGGACTCGTCGATAATATCGCGCTTTTTATCAACAACGATGATAAAAAGGACAACAAGGATAGTTGTGACTGCCATCACGATGCTGATCAGCGGCGTCTCTTCCTGCCGGGCAAAAAAATAGTAACTCAAAAACATAAGTGAGGCCGGTATTATCCTCGACGCCCTCCATAATTTCAAACTGACTCTTCGTTGCCGCATACCCCAGATACCCCGCCGCAAAATTGTATTAAAGTGACAATTACATCACACGGTAACAGTTTACCACAGTTCTCCATCGCTGTCAAGGCAGAGATTATGAAGCAAAAGCCGCCCGGCATGAGCGGCTTTTGCTGTGTATAAAGATTGGGGGTTGAAGTTTATGCCGCCGGCGTCTCGGCCGCAGCCGGTGATGCGGAGGCATCCGGCGCCAGGCTGATCCCCCGGGCGGCCTCTGCCCTCGCCTTGCAGACGCTACACAGCGTTGACTCGGTGATCGCGCTGCTCTGCGCGTGCGCATCCTGCACGGTACCCGAATAAACGGTTCCCGTGGTCGCTCTTGTAAGGTAAGTGCAGTCGCTATACAGGTGGTACACCGACCCGTATGTCGTAAAATAGACCAGATTCTGCCCGGTCAGCGCCACGACTTCATTCGCCTGCTCGCTGTACTGCTCCACAGACGGCGGGTTAAAGTTTATGCCGAGCAGCACCGCCGCGACGAGCGCCACACAGGCCACCGCGCCGAGGACGCCCTTCTGTTTGCCCTCCAGATTCTTGTCTGTGAAGATGACGATCACAACCGGCAGAAACGCGATGATTGCGATGATCGCACCCAGCTGATTCTGCACAAAAAAGCGGAGTTTTTCCTTTTTCGAAGCGGGATCCAGGCGGTTTGCCTTTTTCCAGAGCATTGAGCCGACCACCACCAGGATCAGATCCGCCACCAGGAGGCCGATCAGGATAACCCAGCTGAGCGTGTTGTGCAGATTGAACGTGCCCTTCAGGAGAAAATAGATCACCGCGGCCTCACAGCCGAGGCCCAATACCCAGAGGATGACGGCGATAATGCGGTTTGTCGAGGCCTTATCTTTGGCCTCCTGGGTCGCGACAAAGGTTTGCAGCGTCGAATGGGCAGCCGGCGCGGCGGCTGCCTCCGCTTGCGCGACCGGCTTTTTTATCGGTTTGTCTGCCGCTTGCACGACCGAATTCTCCGCCGGCGCCGCCTCCGCCTTTGTAACCGGCCTCTTTGCCGGTACGGTTTCCCCTTTTGCAGCCGACTTTTTTGCCTGCTGTTCTTCCCAATTTACAATCGGTTTTTCTGGCATTGAAATTCCCCTTCCACCTTCTGAAGCATAAAATTTTGTATATCCGGAATTACGTTTTCG
>Ga0209629_10001375_pt1 | contig 15278 bp, 15 predicted proteins | sample TergutCu122P5_FD_187286 | JGI IMG/M metagenome (GOLD analysis project Ga0209629, IMG submission 187286) | Cubitermes ugandensis P5 segment gut microbial communities from Kakamega Forest, Kenya - Cu122 P5 (SPAdes) (version 2) | ecosystem: Host-associated > Arthropoda: Insects > Digestive system...
GTGCGCATGGGAATCTCCAGAAATAGCACCACTCCATGACGCATCGTGATGCCAGTGCATCATGATGTCAATTGCAACGCAATACGCTGCGCTTATTGCGCCTTACGGGGCCGGGCGACGTTGTAACCCGACTCAAAGCAGCCGCGCGCCCCCGCCAATGCCCGGAATTTTTTCTTCAGCGGGGCGTAACTGCCGTCCACCGCCACGAACAGCAGCGGCAGCGGCCATTCGCGGGCGGCGAGCTGGTCGATGATGGCTTTCTGTTTGCCGCGTGTTCGGCCCCACCAACTGATCTCGACGCCGATCAGCCATTGGCGCACGCCGGGGTCGGCGGGAATGATCCGGCGCGCCAGATAAATGGCACTGACATGTTTTGGCGCGTTGTCGCCGAGCACGGCCTGGGCGGCGGCCAGGGTTGCGGCGTCGAGATCAGGCGCGACCAGTTCGCTTTTCGGATCGAGGTTGTCGATCTGTGCCTGGCGCAGCGCCTCCATTCTGTCGCGCGCCTGCCAGCGTTCGGCGCAGGCTTCGGCGGCGGCGGTTTCCTTGCGCTCGACGAGAAAGGCGTGGATGCGCGCCAAGGCGGGTTTGGTGGCCTCGGAGTCGATGGCGATGGCCCGCTCGAGCAGATCAATGCCGGCCGGTTCGCCTTGGTCGAGGCGATGCGAACCTTCCAGGAACAATCCTAGCGGCATGTCGACATGCGCGGCATTGAAGGCCGCCAGCGCCTCGCGCAGATCGGCCTCGGGTTCCAGGCGCAAGGTCAGGCGCAGGACTTCGAGTTGCTCATCGGCATCGGGCGCGGGCAGGGCGCGCAGTTCGGCGAGACGCTGGCGTTCTTGCTGTGCTTCGTCGTAGCGTTCGGCCCACGGCGCGGCGACGTTGTCGGCCCAGCGTGCCTCGAACTCGGCGCGCAGCGTGTCGGCCAGCGAGCCGAGCCAAGCCTGTGCGGCCGAGGCGTTGGCCAGCGGCGGCGGCGCTGCGGCCTGCGCTGCTTCCGGCAGGGCCAGCGCGGCCAGGCGGGCGCGCAGCGTCGGATGGCTGTCGGCATAGTGGCCTTCACGATCCAGCGCATCGCCCAGCCACTTCTGCGCCTCGGCCTCGGCCGGCGCGGCGCCGGCCTGCGCCGCCCAGCGGTGCATCAGGTCGCTCGGCGGCTGGGCCTCGTGGTCGATGCGGGCCAAGGTCCTTTCCATGAAGAGCGCATAGCGCGGGCCGAGGATGTTGCTGCGCTTGAGCGCATCCTGCGCATGCTCCACCCCGACCAGCCGGGCCGAGGCGGCATCGGCCTGGTATTCGTTGGCGCGCGCCAGCACAAAGGTATAGGCGTTGAAATAAGGCACGTACCAGCGCAGCAGCGGCGCCATCAGCTTGTTCACCCAGCCGGACATTTGCTCGAACACCGCCTCGATCGTGGCCCAGGTGTGGCGCAGACGGTAGATGAAAGCGCCGAAGCGGCCGTCGGCGCCAGCCAGATGGCCGTATTCGTGCGCCACGACGGCCAGCGCCTCCTCGGGCGCCATGCCTTCGAGCAGCGGCAGACCGAGCAGCAAATAGTTGCGCGGCCAGCCAATCAGCCCGAAAGCGGGCCGTTGCACGACGGCGGCATTGACCTCGTCGACGATCAGCACATGATGAAAGCGCGGGCCTTTCATCGTCGTGCGCATGCGGTCGATCTCGGCAAACAGCGCCGGCGCTTCGTCACGGGTAATCTCGCGCCCCTCGGGCGGCGGAAAGCGGATGAACAGCGCCTGCACGCCGTTCTTGACCAGATACCACAGCGGAACCGCCAGCAGCAGCAACAGTTTGCCGGCCTTGAGCAACAGGATCAGCGCCTTGCCGCCGGTGAGTGCGACAACGGCGGCAAAGCCCGCCAGCGCCAGCAGCCCGGCCCCGGCGGCGGCCAGAAACAACAGCAGGATGCCGAAGCCGAGCAGCGTCAGCGCCGCCACCTTGGCCCGGTAAACGCCGGGGGACACGGCGCTTTCGCGCTCCAGGCGGGCAACGAGTTGTTTGAAACGATCAATGTCCAAAATGGCGCCCTTTCAACCTAAAAACCGTAGTTGGACGCGCCCGAGCAGGTCGGCAGGCCCTCACCCCCGACCCCTCTCCCGCAAGCTGGAGAGGGGAGGCAAATCCCTCCTCTCTCCCATTGATGGGAGAGAGGCCGGGAGAGAGGGTTGGGGTGGGCTGGCAAGGCGCGACGACGCGGCAGGCTGATGCCTGCAAGGAGGAGCAACGCCGTAGGGCGGGGCTTGCCCCGCCGGTTCAAAGTCAAATCAGATGTTGGTCGGCGGGTCAAGACCCGCCCTACCGGGCGCGTAGCGACCTCACCCATGTGGTGACGGTCGTCGAAGCTAGAAAGGGTAGTGTTCATGCGGATTTCGTAAGGATTGCAAGCGGTCAACTACGGTTTTTATTGATCCGGCAATTAAGCATTGAACATTCCCGCTACGTCATTGCGCTACGTCGCAGCATCCATGCGGCTTGTGGATTCTGCGTACTGCGACTTCGCGCAGCATGACACGCTTCGTTCCGCGCAGAATGACAACACTTGATTGCCGGGTGAATAGGTTCAATTTCCCTGGCAGTGGTCGCTGCCCGGCAGGATGCGGCAGATGACCCGGCCATCGCGCTGGTCGACGACATCGATCGCATCGAGCGCGCCGATCAGGTAGCGCTTCTTCAGCGTGAAATCGGTCGGCTGGGCGTGCGTTGCCTTCCAGAACGTCGTGCTCTCGCTGATGACCGGCTCAAGCAGCCGCGCCCTGGCGCGCAGGCCGACGTGCGCGGCCAGTTCGGCCGGCAGGTCGGCGCTGAAACCGGCATCGTCGTCGGCGCGACGCGGATAGAAGTCGTAGAGATTGGCGAAAGCCAGAAAATAGTCGTAGCGCCACAAAATCGTCATCCGCTGCGGGCTGCCGATCTTGTCTTCCTGCTCGTACTCGCCGCGCTCGACGACAACCGATTGCAGCGGCAGGAACTTGTCGCGGTAGTAATCCTCGTTCGCCGGGTCGGCCTGCGGCTGCCAGTTCCAGCCTTCCGTCACCTGGTTGAAGGCCATCCGGTAGCGCAGCGTTGCTCGTTCTCCTTCGATGTCGACGCTGAAGCCGGGGCTGGCCGCCAGATCGACATCAACCTCCACCACCTGGCCGCGCTGCGCCGCCAACTCGGCCGGCGACAAGCGGGCCAGCGCCTCGTAGCGGCCGGCCGCCGGCTCCGCCGCGCCGGCCGGAAGAAAAAAGGCAGCAGCCGTGATGGCCGTCATCGTTTTTCTCAATCGTCTCATTCGTTCAACTCCTGTCCGTCACGCGCTCCGCTGGCCGCTCGCCGCGTATTCGGCCCAGATGGCCGGATCGGCGTTGCGGCAGAGCGTGGTGAGCAGCGCAAAGGCCGCCGCCGCATGTTTTTCGGCGGTCGGACTCAAGGCCGCGCCGAGTTCAAACTGTTCGCCGCGCACGCACAGCACCCAGGCCGGCGGCGGCTGGCCTTCGGTCTGAACATGGACTTGCAGCACGGCCTCGGGTTTGAGCGCGTGCGTGGTATGGGCAAAATCAGTCGCCGCTTCGCTGCGCTGGAAGGTGTACGGCGCTGGCGTGCCGCTGCCGGCGTCGATGAACAGGGCCAGCCGCCGGTCGCACAGATCGAGACTGTGCTCGATCTGCAACTGGAAATCCTCGATCAGTTCGCACTGGCCGCTCAGCCCCTCGGCGGCCAGCCAGGCGGTCAGCCGTTCGCCGAGCAGCGGCCCGATGGCGTCGTCGCCGCGGCTCGGATTGCCGACGGCGAAGATGACCAGCGGCGCCGTGGTCACGCCCGGCTCAGGGCGTGCACCAGCGATCCGTCGGGGTCGACCAACTCGACGGCCAGCGGCATCTTGCCCAGCGCGTGGGTGGCGCAGGAGAGGCAGGGGTCGAAGGCGCGGATCGCCACTTCGATGTGGTTGAGCAGCCCTTCGGTGATTTCCCGGCCGTGCAGGTAGCGCCGGGCGACGTGGCGCACGGCTTCGTTCATCGCCTGGTTGTTGTTGGTGGTCGAGACGATCAGATTAGCCATCGTAATCAGGTCGTTCTCGTCGACGCGGTAGTGGTGGAACAGGGTGCCGCGCGGCGCTTCGATGACGCCGACGCCTTCCATGCTCCGCTCGCCCTCGGTCATCAGGTCGGCGGAGAGCAGGTCGTCGTCGTGCAGCAGTTCCTTGATGACTTCGGCGGCGTGCAGCATTTCGATCATCCGCGTCCAGTGGTAGGCGAGCGGGGCGTGCAGCGGCGAGCCGCCGGCGTAGTCGACGAATTCGCGGCGTTCGTGCTCGGCGAAGGGGGTGGAGATCTGGTCGCAGTTCTGCACCCGGGCCAGCGGGCCGACCTTGTACCAGCCGTGTTCCTTGCCGATGGCGCGCAGGAAGGGGAACTTCATGTAGCTCCACGCCCTGACCTCTTCCTCGATGTAGTCGTGGTAGTTCTGATAATCGACGCGGTCGAAGATGATATTGCCGTTGTCGTCGCGGGCGCGCAGCGTGCCGTGGTAGAAGTCGAGGTCGCCGCCGTGGCCGACCAGGGACATGAAGTTGGAGCGGAAGATGCCGAAGCTGTTGTACAGCCCCGGATCCTGGGTATGCACTTTCTGGATGAGATGCACCGCGTCGCGCGACCATTGCACGATGGGGTAGATGTCCTTGAGCAGTTCATCGCGCTCGGCCACGGTCAGCGCCTTGTTGACGCCGCCCGGCACCGCGCCGGTGCCATGCACGCGCTTGCCGGCGGTGACGCGGATCACCTCCTGGCCGAATTTGCGCAGCAGCACGCCGCGCCGGGCGGTTTCCGGGTGTTCCTGGGCGACGCCGACGATGTTGCGGCGGGTGACGTCGCTGTCGAAGCCGAACAGCAGGTCGGGCGAGCACAGGTGGAAGAAGTGCAGCGCGTGCGATTGCAGCATCTGGCCGTAGTGCATCAGCCGGCGCAGTTTTTCGGCGGCGGGCGTGAGTTTCTTCGCGCCGACGATGAGGTCGAGCGCCTTGGAGGCCGCCAGGTGATGCGATACCGGACAGATGCCGCACAGGCGCTGCACCAGCACCGGCACTTCCCAGTACGGCCGGCCCTGGATGAATTTTTCGAAGCCGCGGAATTCGACGATGTGCAGGCGCACCTGGTGCACCTTGTTCTGGTCGTCGAGCAGGATGGTCACCTTGCCGTGGCCTTCGACGCGCGACACCGGGTCGATCGCCACGCGGCGCAGTTTCTCGGGGTGTTCGGCAGTTTCCAGGTGATAGCTCATGCCATTCTCCATTGCTTGGCGGGGTAATCTTTCGCCCGCGCCGTAAATTCAGAAAGTCGCAAGGCAGGTTTTACCCCGCCCCGCGTTTGCTACATCGTTTCTACAACCCTGATTGCTTCAGCCGGGGTGACGATCCGTATGCCTTGGTATTTTCCGCCAAGGCTGTGAAGATGTTTGTCCCCTGATACGATCAGGTGCGCTCTGGCCGCCACCGCGCATGCCAGCACCTGATCGTCGTCGGCATCACGGGCAATTACACGCGGCACCTGCTGCGGCGTTACGACCGATACCAGGGCGTTGTAGTGCGCCGCCAGTATTGTCGGCGCGGTTTCAAAGGCCGCCATGCGTTTGGCGAATTTCGGGTAGTGCAAGGTTTGCAACAATTCCGCAAGCAGCGCCGGGCTGCTCACAAGCTGCGCGGCATCATCGAGCGCCAGTTCCAGCAAACGACGCGGCGGGCCTGACCATAACAATCCGGCCACGGCCACATTGGTATCGACCACCAGACGCATCAACTTGCCATCCGCTGGCGGTTCTCGTTGCGCACTGCCTGTACCGCCTCATCAATCAATTGTTCCTGCTCAGGCGTCAAATAGTCTTGCGGCAGCCGCTGCCACATCGCCCGCAGCGCATCGCCCGCTTGCCTTTTCAATTGTTCACGCAGCATTGCTTCCAGCGTCTCGGGAGCGAGCAAACCTGCCTGCCGCGCGATCTGCGCCAACTCATCAGGCAGATTGATTTGCACGGTCGTCATATCCTGTTCTCCTCAAAGTTCAACGGTCGAAAAGGTCGCCTGTTTGCGCGCGCTCTCAACGCATCCTAATCGTAATGCATCAGGCCGTGGCCGAGTTGCGGCTCGCGGCCGGCCAGGAGGTCGGTCAGCACCTTCCAGATGGCATCACCGGAGGGCGGGCAGCCGGGGATGAAATAATCGACCTTGACCACCTCATGAATCGGGTGCACCTGGTTGAGCGGCAGCGGCAGTTCAGGATCATTGGGAACCATGCCGTTGGCCAGCCCCGGACTGGTGTGATAGACCTCTTCGAGAATGACCGTCAGCGGCAGATGGTTGCGCTGCGCCGGCAGGCCGCCATTGATGGCGCAGGCGCCGATGGCGATCAGGGTCTTGCAGTTCTTGCGGAATTCGCGCAGGACATGGACATTTTCGGCGTTGCACAGGCCGCCCTCGATGATGCCGATGTCACAATCCGGGCTACAGGTCTTGATGTCGGTCAGCGGCGAGCGGTCGAACTCGATGTGGTCGAGCAGGGTGAACAGCCGCTCGTCGATGTCGAGAAAGGACATGTGGCAGCCGAAACAGCCAGCCAGCGAGGTCGTCGCCACCTTCAGTTTTTTGGCGGGCGCGTTCATCTCAGACCTCCTCCGCGGCAGCGCCAATCGGCGCCTTATCGTAACGGCGCTCGCCGATCGGCACCACGAAACCCCGCCGCTTCTTCAGGAATACCCCGACCGGACAGACTTCCGCCGCCTTGTCGGTCGGCGAGAAATCGGTGTCGGCCAGACGACCGGACTTGGCATTGACGATCAGGCGCGTGCGGATGCCGCGCCCGGACAGCGCGAACACATTCTTGCCATCGACATCGCGGCTGGCGCGCACGCACAGCGAACACAGGATGCAGCGGTTGAAGTCGAGCAAGGTGTCCGGGTGCGAGGCGTCGACCGCCCGGCTGGGGAAGAAATGGTCGAAGTGCGGACTCATCATGCCCAGCCGGTAGGCGGTGGCCTGCAACTGGCAGTTGCCGCTCTGTTCGCAGGCCGGGCAGAAATGATTGCCTTCGACGAACAGCATTTGCAGCAGCGCCCGCCGCTCGGCGTTGATTTCTTCGGTATCGCTTTCGACGCTCATGCCGGGTATCGCCCGCATCGTGCACGAGGCGGTCTGGCGACCGTTGATCTTGACCGTGCACAATTTGCACGAGCCATGCGGCTTGAATTCCGGGTGGTAGCACAGATGCGGAATGAACACGCCGGCCGCGGTCGCCGCCTGCAAGATGGTCTGGCCGTCGGCAAAGGGAATGCTCTGGCCGTCGAGGGTGAAAGTCTGGCTCATGCGTTCTCCTCCTTGACGATGTGCGCCGCCGCGTCGTCGCGGCCGGTCATCTGCCGCGCCGCCGCCAGCGCCCGGTCGAGATCGAAGGCGGGCGCGAAATCCTGCTGCTTCATGTGTTTTTCATAGGCCGGCCGGAATTTCTTGATGGTGTCGAGCACCGGATTGCAGGCCGTATGACCGAGACCGCAATGGCTCATGGATTGCAACAGGTGGTTGAGCTTCTCGATTTCGGCGAAGTCGTAGGGCGAACCGCAGCCGTTGTGCAGCTTGTCCATCAGGTTCTTCAAGAGCGAGGTGCCGACCCGGCACGGCGTACAGAAACCGCAGCTTTCGTGCTGGAAGAAATGCACGTAATTGCGCGCCACCTCGAACATGTCGCGGCTATCGTCGAAGATGGTGAAGGCGCCGGCGGTCGGAATATCCTCGAAACCGATGATGCGGTCGAATTCGGCCGGCCCGACGCAGACGCCCGACGGGCCGCTGACCTGCACCGCCTGGGTAGCGACCGCGCCGCAATCGGCCAGCACCTGGCGGATGCTGACGCCGAAGGGATATTCATACAGCCCGGGTCGGGCGCAATCGCCCGCCACCGACAGAATCTTGCTCCCCGCCGAATGCTGGGTGCCGATGCCGGCGTACCAGTCGGCGCCCTTGAGCGCGATCAGCGCCGCCGCAGCGAAGGTTTCGACATTGTTGACGATGGTCGGCTGGTCGAGATAACCGTTGGTCACCGGGAACGGCGGGCGGTTGCGCGGCGTGCCGCGTTTACCTTCGAGCGACTCGATCAGCGCCGACTCCTCGCCGCAGACGTAAGCGCCGGCCCCGAGGTGAATCTCGATGTCGAAATCGGCCCCGGCCACGCCAAGAATGTCGGCGCCGAGCAGCTTGTCCCGCCGCCGGCGTTCGAGGACGGCGGTCAAGGGTTCGAGCAGGTAGCGATACTCGCCGCGCAAATAGAGAAAGCCGCGCTGGGCGCCGATGGCGTAGGCGGCGACGGTCATGCCCTCGAACACCAGATCGGCATAGGAAGTCAGCAATACGCGATCCTTGAAAGTGCCCGGCTCGCCCTCGTCGGCATTGCAAACGACGATGCGCTGCTGGCCGGATTTCAACGGCGCGTTGCGGCAGGCTTCCCATTTCAGGCCGGTGGTGAAGCCGGCGCCGCCGCGACCGCGCAGATTGGCCCGCTTGATCGCATCGAGCAGCGCCGCCGGGCCGCCCAGGCCGGACGGCAGCCCCTCGCGCCAGGAGCGCATGTTCGAGGCGGCCAGGCCGTCGCTCGGGGCCAGCGCCCGCGCCGCGCGCAGGGCGTCGCCCGGCGGCATGTCGAGGCCGAGCAGAATGCCGGGCTGGCGGATGTTGTCCTCGACCCGGAACCATTCGGCCGGCCACTCGTCGAGCGGCGTCTGGCTGCGCACCAGGTCGGCCATCTCGTCGATGCGTTCGGCATCGAGGCGGGTGATCGCCCGGTTGTTGACCAACAGGCCCGGCCCTTGGTCGCACATGCCGGTGCACGAGGTGCGGTCGACGCTGACCAGACCATCCTCGGAAACCTTGCCCGGCTCGATCCACAGGGTGTTGCACAGGCGCTCCAGCAGCGCCTGGTTGCCCTGCATGCGGTCGGTGACATTGTCGGAAAAGAGAATCCGGTACTTGCCGCGCGGTTTCAGGTAGAAAAAAGAGTAGAAGCCAGCAACGCCCTCGATCTTGGTGCGCGGCACTTTCAGGGCGGTTTGCAGGCAGTCGATGGCCTCTGGCGAAATCCAGTCGCAGGCTTCCTGCACCTCGCGCAGAATCTGCACCATGCAGGTCGGATCGCGCCGCCAGCGCTCGACAATCCGGTCGACCACCCCGGCCACGGCTTCAGGATGCGTTTCGTTCAATGTCACGACAACCTCCCAGCGATTGCTGAACAGACTCAAAGCCTAGCATCAATACGAACTTTTCCTGAAATTTCGTTGGCCAGGGGCGCGGCTCATGACCCGCTATCGACGCGCCGGATCGTCAACATCCCATCCCCTGCCTGTGCCACAATGCTGCGGCGTCATCGCAGCGCCCCGCGCCCGCCAATCTTCAGAAGGATATTCCGCATGACTACGGACACCACCAGCCTGCCCCTGTTGCCGTTGGCCGGCAAGAAGGGGCTGATTACCGGCGTCGCCAATGACAAATCAATCGCCTATGCCGTTGCCCAGGCCATCGTCGCTCTGGGCGGCGAGGTCGCCGTCACGTATCAGAACGACAAGACCGCCCGGTATACCCAGCCGCTGGCCGAAGCGGTGGGCGCCAGGCTGTTCTTGAAGCTCGACGTCGCCGAGCCGGGCAGCCTGGAAGGCGTCGTCGCCCGGTGCGGCGAGACGTTCGGCGCAATCGACTTCGCGCTGCATTCGATGGCTTTCTGCAATACCGAGGATCTGCACGGCCGCGTCATCGACACCTCCGAGGCCGGCTTCGCTGCGGCGATGGATGTCTCCTGTCACAGCTTCCTGCGTCTGGCCAAGGCGCTGGAACCGCTGATGCCGCAGGGCGGTTCGCTGATTACCATGTCTTACCTCGGGGCCGAGCGCGTCGTGCGCAATTACGGCGTCATGGGAATCATCAAGGCGGCGCTGGAGTCGGCGGTGCGCTACATGGCTTACGACCTCGGCCCCAAGGGCATCCGCGTTTTCGCCGTGTCGCCCGGCCCGATCATGACCCGCGCCGCTTCCGGCATTGCCAATTTCAACAACCTGATCGAGACCGACGCCCAGAAGGCGCCGCTCGGCCGCACCGTGACCATCGAGGAGGTCGGCGCCCTGACCGCTTTCCTGTGCACGCCGGGTTCTTCGGGCATGACCGGGCAGACGATCTACGTGGACGCCGGCGCTCATATCGTCGCCTGAGGGAGCGGCAATCAGGAGAGCATGATGCGCGACAACGCCAGTCCGATCATCACCGATCCGATCCCCGATCATCCCCTGCTGCATGGACGCCGGGAGATCGGGCGCGGCGAAAGCTCCATCGTCGTCGAGGCCGATGCCGTCGATGGCCAGGAGCGCGTCTACAAGATTCTCTCCTCGCCCACCGATCACGCTTACTACACCGCCTCCGACCGCCCGATGGGCCGCCATTTTCCGGTCGTGTTCGCCGATCATGGCACGGTCGGCCGTTCCAGCCGCGGTTTTCCTTTCCACATCGTCGAGGTCGAGCGCCTCTACCCGCTGGGTTCCGGCGAAGCCGCCCGCGTGGCGGCGCAGATTTCCGCCTCTTATTACGACGCTTGCATGATGTGGCGCAACCTGGCCCAGGACATGGGACGCATCGCCCTGCATCACCTGGCGGTGACGCCGATGGGCTGGAGCGACGCGGTGCAGGAGTCGCTGCGGGCGCTGGAAGTGTTTACCGAGGAATACGGCGCCCTGCCCGATCTCATCAAGACCGACAACCTGATGATGCGCCAGGACGGCACGCTGGTTTTCTCCGATCCGGTCTTCATGGAATGATCCGATGCGGCGACGTTGTTTGCTGCACTGCACCATGCTACGATACTAACCACCACCGACCATCCACGGGAGTTCGCCATGCAAACGAATAACGAGCAACATACCCTGGCCAACAAGACTTTCGACGAAATCGCCGTCGGCGATGCGGCCACCCTGACCCGCACGCTGATGCCGGAAGATGTCAAGCTGTTCGCCATTCTGAGCGGCGATTTCAACCCCACCATCGTCAACCCGCAGTTTTCGCAAAGCGGCCTGTTCCGCGAAATGATTGCGCACGGCATGTGGAGCGGGTCGCTGATTTCGACCGTGATCGGCACGCAGTTTCCCGGCCCCGGCACCAACCTGGTCGACCAGACGCTGCACTTCGTCCGCCCGGTGACCATTGGCGACGTCATCACCATCACCGTGACCGCCAGGCAGAAATTCACGCACAACAAGCACATCGTGTTTGATTGCGTCTGCATCAACCAGGAGGGACTGCCGGTGGTGAACGGCACGGTCGAGGTGCTGGCGCCGACCGAGAAAATCTCCTATCTGCGCCAGACGCATATGCCGGAAGTGCATATCGACGACAAGCTGGAGCGTTTCGACAAGTTGCTGTCACGGGTCAAGGGCCTGGAGCCGATCCCGACGGCGGTCGCTCACCCGTGCGACCATGAATCGCTGAAAGGCCCGGTCATGGCTTTCCAGGCCGGCATCATCGAGCCGATCCTGGTCGGCCCGGAGAGCAAGATCCGCGCGGTGGCCGAGGAATTCTCGATCGACCTGTCCGGCATCCGCATCGTCAACGCCGCCCACAGCCACGATTCGGCGGCCCTGGCCGTATCCCTGGTGCGCACCGGCGACGCCGAGGCCTTGATGAAAGGCAGCCTGCACACCGACGAACTGATGAGCGAGGTCATCTCGCGCGCCAATGGACTGCGCACCAACCGCCGCATCAGCCACGTCTTTCTGATGAGCGTGCCGACTTACCACCGGCCGCTGCTGATTACCGACGCGGCGATCAACATCGCGCCGACGCTGGAAGAAAAAGTCGACATCATCCAGAACGCCATCGACCTGTCCCACATCATCGGCATCCCCGAACCCAAGGTGGCGATTCTTTCGGCGGTCGAGACCGTCAACCCGAAAATCGAATCGACGCTGCATGCCGCCGCCCTGTGCAAGATGGCCGACCGCGGCCAGATCACCGGCGGCCTGCTCGACGGCCCGCTGGCCTTCGACAACGCCGTCTCCATCGTCGCCGCCAAGACCAAGGGCATCAAGTCGGCGGTCGCCGGCCATGCCGAAATCCTGGTCGTCCCCGACCTCGAATCCGGCAACATGATCGCCAAGCAACTCGAATACCTCGCCAACGCGCTGACCGCCGGCATCGTGCTCGGCACCCGCGTGCCCATCGTGCTGACCAGCCGCGCCGACAGCGCCGAGACGCGCACCGCCTCCTGCGTCATCGCCGCCCTCATCGCCCACGCCAATCGCAACAAGGTGAGCGCCGCATCATGAAACACGCCATCCTGACCATCAATGCCGGCTCATCCTCGATCAAGTTCGCCCTCTTTCCTCTGGCCCATCCCCTGTCGGCGGAAGCGGAAATGTCCGGCCAGATCGACGGCATCGGCACTAACGCCACGCAGCTTGCAGCCAAGGACCGGACCGGCCAGCACCTCGCCGACCAGGCCATCCCCGGCGAGGCGGTGCGCCATGACCAGGCTTTCGACGCCCTGCTCAAATGGTTTCTGGCCAGCCAGAGCGGCTGGCGGATCGTCGCCGTCGGCCATCGCGTGGTGCATGGCGGCGACCGCTACTCGGCGCCCATCGTCATCGACGACACCGTGCTCGGCCATCTGGAGAGCCTCATCCCGCTGGCGCCGCTGCACCAGCCGCACAACGTCGCCGGCATCAGGGCGCTGCGCCACCTGCTGCCGCAAGTGCCGCAGATCGCCTGCTTCGATACCGCCTTCCACCGCAGCATGTCCGAAATCGCCCAGATGTTCGCCCTGCCGCGTGCGCTGACCGCCGAAGGCATCAAGCGCTACGGCTTCCACGGCCTCTCCTACGAATACATCGCCCGCACCCTGCCGCAATACTCGCACCGCGCCAGGGGCCGCGTCGTCGTCGCCCACCTTGGCAACGGCGCCAGCATGGCGGCGATGATCGACCGCAAATGCGTCACCACCACCCTCGGCTTCTCGACCATCGACGGCCTGATGATGGGCACCCGCTGCGGCAACCTCGACCCCGGCGTGGTGCTGCACCTGATGGAAAGCAAAAATCTCTCGGTCAAGGACATGATCCGCATCCTGTACAAGGAATCGGGCCTCCTGGGCGTCTCCGGCATCAGCCAGGACATGCGCACCCTGCTCGCCAGCGACAAGCCGGAAGCGCATGAGGCTGTCGACCTGTTCTGCTACCGCATTGTCCGCGAACTCGGTTCGCTGGTCGCCGCCGCCGGCGGTCTCGACGCGCTGGTATTCACCGGCGGCATCGGTGAACACGCCACCGAGGTTCGCCACCGCGTCTGCCAGCAGTGCCAATGGCTGGGCATCCGGCTGGATACGGAAGCCAACGCCCGCCACGACACCGTCATCAGCGCCGGCGACAGCAGCGTCGACGTGCTGGTCATCCCGACCAACGAAGAATGGATGATGGCGCACCACGCGCAAACCCTGCTGGCACTCTGATTCCATTTCGCGTTCAAAACGACGATGAACCGCCCCACCCTCCCCCGCTTGCGGGGGGGGGTGGGGGAAAACAGCGCCGGAAAATGCGGTAATGGCCTGAATGGAAAACACTCTGGAACGCCTTGGCCGCCTGCCCGACGCCGCCGCCTGGCGGCGCTTCGGCGATCTGGCGCTGCTGGCGGCGGGTGTCCTGCTGGCGCTGGCCGGCATCGTCTTTTTCTTCGCCTACAACTGGGAGGCGCTGCACCGCTTCGCCAAGATCGCTCTGGTCGGCGCGCCGCTGACGGCCTGCGCCGCGCTCGCCGCGCGTTACGCAGAACAGCGCGCGGGGCAAGCCTGGCTGGGCGGCCCGGTCGTACTCGCCGGCGTGCTGCTGGCGGTGATCGGGCAGATCTACCAGACCGGCGCCGACAGCGAATTGCTGTTCGCCGGCTGGGCCTTGCTCGCGCTGCCGTGGGTGCTGGCGGGGCGCGTGCCGTGGCTGTGGCTGTTCTGGCTGCTGCTGCTGAATGTGGCCGTGAACCTGTTCGTGTTCGGGCGGGTCGACTTTCCGGTGATACCGAGCGGCCTCGACCCTCTGCTCTGGACGCCGCTGCTGCTCAATGCCGCCGCGCTGGCGCTGACCTGGCAGGCGCCGGCGGCGGGCATGGGCGGCGTCGCGCTGGCGCTCGGCTTTGCGCGCGCTCGCGTCTGGCTGATGTGGCTGGGCGGCGCGGCGCAGGTCTGGGGAATCGGGCACTTCTACCACGATCTGCAATCATCCCTGCTCGTCAAATCCGGCCTGATGCTGCTGGGCGGCGCCCTGCTGCTGGCGGTGCGCGCGCTGCTGACGCGGGAGCAAACGCGATGAAGCGCCAGCTCATCTGGGCGGGCCTGGCGCTGGCGCTGAGCGTCGCCGGCTGGAACATCTGGAGCAACGAGCGCATCCTGGCCGACGGCCGCGTGGCGCTGCTCGAACTCGCGCCCGTCGACCCGCGCTCGCTGATGCAGGGCGACTACATGGCGCTCAACTACGCCCTGGCCAACGCATTGCGGGGCGGCAGCGACGAACGGCGGGCGGACGGCTACGCCATCGTGCGTCTCGACGAGCGCGGCATAGCGAAACTCGCGCGCACGCAACCCGCAGCGCAGCCGCTGGCGGCAGGCGAAATCGCCATCCGCTACCGCGTGCGCGATGGCCGGGCGCGCATCGCCACCAACGCCTTTTTCTTCCAGGAAGGGCGCGCCCAGGAATTCAGCGCCGCGCGCTACGGCGAATTCCGCATCGGCGAAAACGGCGAACCCCACCTGACCGCGCTGCTCGATGCCGATCTCAGGCGCCTGGGCGAGAACCGCTATTGAGTCGATTTTCAGAGCAGTTTTGATTTATTTGCTTCCATGCAGAAGCGCAATCGTTTGGGAGTAGGTTGGCGGTGAGCAGCAGGCGAACCCCAACATCGGCAACCCTGTAACCTCAAGCTCGTCGGGGTTCGCTGCGCTCACCGCCAACCTACATAATGTATGCACCTGAATCGAAAGCGCTCTAGAGCGAGTTCGGCTCAAATGCTTACACAATCTGGCGCTGCTCCCTTCATCCCAACCTTCCCCCGCAGGCGGGGGAAGGGGCTTTGTTCCCTCCCCTGCTTGCGGGGGAGGGCTAGGGTCAATACTGTTTCCTTAATTAAAACCATGCCATAATCCCGAACCTCGAACTCGGGATGGATCTACGCATGGCCAGAACACGTAAGGAACTACCGCCCCATTTGGACGTGGCGCATCTGATAAGCGCAG
>Ga0209629_10001376_pt1 | contig 15271 bp, 15 predicted proteins | sample TergutCu122P5_FD_187286 | JGI IMG/M metagenome (GOLD analysis project Ga0209629, IMG submission 187286) | Cubitermes ugandensis P5 segment gut microbial communities from Kakamega Forest, Kenya - Cu122 P5 (SPAdes) (version 2) | ecosystem: Host-associated > Arthropoda: Insects > Digestive system...
GGGTGCTGTGCTATGCATACAGGTGACCGGTCAGAGTCCGGGAGTGTCAAGTCATTTGGTAGTGGAAACATGAGTCAAACTCCATCTCCTACACCATCTCATGGAAGTGCTGGGGATAACGCAGCACTGACTGGCAGCCCCACTGCAGCAGCAGTACCTGTTGATTCACGCTATTTTGTTATTAAAGCAGGTAGCTTGAAGACCATAGAGGCGTCACTTAGTTGTGGTGCTTGGACATTTACGTGCAATACAGAACGGAAGTTGACACGTGTGTACCAGGTGAGGTGTGTCTTTATACTGTTGATAAAGAGCTTGAAATTGAAATTCTTTCTGTGGCTTGTGTTTACATTATTTTGTGACACTTAATGTCATAGGAGGGCAAGCAGGTGGTACTGGTGTTTAGTGTCCAAGGCAGTGGGCACTTCCAGGGATACGCACGTCTTACCGGAGACAAGCCAGATTGCAAGACAGGCACAGCAGACCAGTCCTTTGATATGAGTGGCCCTAACCTCAGTCCACCACTCCCTGTTGAGTGGATTAAGCGAGCCAACATTCCCTTTCAGGCAACTCGTCATTTACTTAATCCATACAATGACAACAGGCGAGTTCAGACAAGTCGTGATGGACAGGTAATATTAACTTAAAATGTTGTTAATTTTCTGCCTTTTTAGTCTCAGGTTTAATCATAATTATGCCGTCATTCATAGAGAATCCATTACTATTCCTAGTGTTTGGGCTTATCTTAATCATAGTAGTTTACTAGGTGTGGCTGTTAAGTTATTGCTAATGTTCCTTTAGACATAAGGCTTCATGAAGGGGTCACTAGGTTACCTTCATCTTCAGAATAGTTCCCCTGAGCAGCTGTACACTTAGCATAGTGATGCTGGTACTGTTAGAAACTATTATGGAACTCCCCCTTCAGAATAACCTTCAGCACTGCTGTCACATTTTTATGAAGACCTTTGGTACCCTCAAATCTTCATCCCTTCAAGGTGCACTTTAATGGTGGAAAGCCAGAAGTCATTGGGAGCCCAATGTGGTCAATAAAGGGGATGTTTAACAGTCTCTTGCTATAAACTGCTTGACAGTGTTCATTGAAATGGAGCATTGTCATGTTGGAGGAACAAGTTGTTGTTTCAGTCCGTTTTCTGTGCAAACCTTCACATAATTGGGCGGATGCTTCTACAAATTAACCCTTTGGTACCAGAATTAAATGCCCGATGTGATGTGTGGGAGACCATAATTTAAATGGGGCTACATAAGGAAGGCCATTAAATGGCATTAGGCATTTTGGGCATTACATTGCATGACAGGTATACCTGACATTAGATGCCAAAGAGTTAAGCCTGATTGTTGTTTTAAAAAAATATCCCACGCAAATGAAGCTACTCCTAGTTGAACACAGTAATTCTGATGTACTTTTAGTGTGTTTGTTCTGAGATGTTCAGTTCAGTTCCTGTGTTGCTGTTTGTGTTGCCTGTTAAAGTTAATGTAATGCCTTTATTTGATTATTTGCAAAAAATAAAATTATCATTAGGTGCTAAATCCAATGCATGAGGGGTATATTTTGGGAACTAGTAGAGTTTGCACTTCGTTGAGATGTTACTCATAGTTACCTATGTACACTCTCTCTCCCTGGCACATAGTGAACATGAGTGTTGCAACAAAATGAAACCACAGTTTGTGGGCCATTGTTTCAAACTCCACATCTTGGATATTTCAGAGCATACAACTGAAACTCCTGGTTAACATGTGTCACTACAAATTTTGCTGTAAACATATTGTTTTTCTCTCAGTGGCCAGTGGAAAGTCTTTGAAATTAAAATCACCATTCATATGTTGTAGTGTGGTTGAGAGTTTGTTCTGTGAATGCGAACTTAAGAATTTTGAGGCTTTCCACAGCCAGTTTCTCAAAGTTTCACAACTGTGAATCATGTATTCAGTGACATCAGCCTTTTCACAGTGTGGCTTGAATTCATCTGGAGTGAATTCTGAAACGTCACTGGTATAGTACCTCAACAGCAATGGGCACAGAAGTGTTCCAAAAGTCTGGGAGCCACCTCAAAATTCTAGGTACCAGCAGCATGATATGAAGCAAGTTCTGTTATTGACAGTCAACAAATACGCTACAGTACAAAATGTTGTTACCATCACAATCTTGCACCTGGTATTTATGCATCCCTGTTCTTGAGAGTGCGCGCGCATGTGTGCGTGCATGCGCATGCACACAGTAGCCTCATTATCAGAATCTTGCAGTCAGACATTGTGCTTGTCAGTATGTCAGTACAGTATGATCTCCTCTGCAATAGTGGCCTGATATCTCAGAATGCAGATTTGTAACCCCTGGATAGTACAATGCAGAGACAGCAAGCTATATTTTTAGGCCTGTCATGTAACAGGTTGAAAGGTGTAAATTCTCTAGGTTTTGCTATGTGGTTACTGTTGGAAATTGCTACTGTGTTTGTATAATATAGGTACAGAGACAGCTGTATATGTATTGTCCAAGAATTCGGTTCTGTTGGATACAGAACACCTAAAAAAAAAAGTGTTTTGTTTTTTGATTCTTGCAGGAGATTGAGCCCAGTATAGGTGAAGCACTTTGCAGTCTTTGGGACAAGATACCTCCATTTGTTCCAAAGTCCACCTTCTTTGGTTCACTCAAAACATTTCAAGAAACGCCTGAAACTGCAACATCGTCTAAGTATGTGGGCTATCATGGACGTCCCATCAGGGGGTATTCACACGTAGGATATGGCCCAGGTTACCAGAATTATGGTGTAAACTATGGTCACCGTGGCCAACATCCAAAGTAAACACAGAAATATGATTACATTATATTGACAGGTAACAATGATATTGTTTGATGATTATTTGCAGTTGGCATTTTCAAAATATAAGACTGACAATGTGCTGCATTTTCGCAGTATTACTGGTTTAAATGGGTATAAAGTTTCTTTTATGCATGGTATGATGTACAAGTCTCTTGTTGTCACTACTTGGTATACTGGGAAGATGTGTATAAGAATATTCAACATTTTGAGTTCTTCAGAAACAGTATTTTATATGAGTAAGACATGATTGATGTTGAGATGTTTAAAAATGTTCAAAATGTTTGCAAGATTATTGGAGTTAGATATGGCAACATCTGTGACTGTACCTGTAATTGTTGTAATTAATTTAATTTTAATTTTAGGTGTTAAAAATTGTTTTACAGTTGTGAAACGACACTCCTGTAGTTGTCTTGGTGTTTATCTCTTTCCCATTTGCATCAAACCATATTAGGAACTGTCTGGTAACTGTATTTATTTTGTGATTAAAATATCTTCATTTGTGTCCTCTGTTAGAATATTTGCATCACGAGCAACAAACACTGTCTCTGCCTTTTGTATATTTATTGGAAGATCGTTTAAATGTATAATAAAAAATACAATTCAGCCAAGGATGGAACCCCGAAGTATGTGATGTTTAATTTCCTCTAGACCAGAAATATAGCTTCCTGATAGCTTTTTGATATGTTCTAATAATTTATATAAAGCATAGATTTGCTACTCCTCTGATTCCATAAGCATCTAATTTATAAAGTAAAATGTTATGGTTTAACACATCATATGGTTTGTGGTGAACCAAAGAAAATTCCAGTTAGGTGTATCTTTTTCTCTATGGAACTCCAGAATCACTGTTGCATTTGATTTTCCCTCTGAAACCATTCTGATCCTATGTTAAGTCCTTTTGATGCATTCACAACAAAGGGATGTAGAACTGTATCTGTTGGCTTCACAATGTCTGACAGCTGGAGAACTGCCAAATGGCTGGTACTGCAATTACACTTTGATGTGGTGACGTGTTATGATATTTGTCAAAGCTGGACAAAATACAGGGCACTTTACACTGGGACATGGAAGCAGCTTGAGTGTAAACTCAGTAACTGTTTAACATAGCAAGAAATTTTTACAACAAAACCTGTAGAAGGAAATGTAACAATGTACTGTTTCTGCATGTCTTATGATTATGGAGATGATTAGACAAAGGTGAGTGAATAAATCAGAAACGTTGCATTGCCTGTGTGCAGTTCTTAACTTGTTGATGTTTGGAGTCATTTGCTGATGTGCTAAATTGAAGTAATGATGTGAACTGCTAAGTAGATAATCTCTTGGTTACAAAATGGAGAGAGAGAGATGGGGAGGGCATGTAGAATTCATGGGAGACATCAGAAATCAATACAGAATTTTGGCCGGAGACACTGAATTGGAGATCCCACTTGGGCATCAGATGTAAGTGGGAGAATGTGAATCTTTTATAAAGTGTGAGTTTGCTGATTGGATTAAGGTGGCTGAGAATAGGAATGAGTTATGGCTTTTTGTGAATGCTTAATGAATGTTCCTAAAACTGTGAGAAATTTTTTGACTCAGTGAACAGCTATTTGCTATTCATGAAGGGCTGTGCTGCACACTGGGTAACAACAGACTTGAAGGGAGCTAGGATAGGCCAGTTATTGTAGCATCTGCGCTGCAGGCTGCATGACCAAGAAACTGTGGTTCAAATTCTGGCAGGGGAACAAATTTTTGTGGTGTCCACAACATTGAGGGTGCCTCTGAGGTCCTCCCAGCTTCAAGTTCGTGTGGCTGGAGCAGTAAGGCAACCACTTGGGGTCAAGGAGAGTTGGTCAGGCTGTACCAGGGTCGCCGTGTTACCGAGAGGTGACATCATCAGCCCTCAGGCAGTTCCAGTCTCTCTCCAGGGGTGTAAGATGCGAAATGCAGTTCTCTTCATCCAAGACCGTCTGTGCATGGTTAAGAACCATATCCTACGAGAGGTGACCCTATTACGCAGAACACAGCAGATCTAAAGGAGTAAACCTTGAAGAAAATCCCCAATCCTATGGTGTGAGTACCATACCTAAGGGATGAATGGCAGTGGGTTAGTCTGTCTCGAACGGCACCCTCTGGGATACCAGGCAACCTTCCAGAGGTATTGTAGCCTTACCAAGTATGGGGGCTCTACTTGGTGGACCTATAATACCCCCCAATTCGTGGGACCAGAAATGGATAACACAGAAACAAATTTAGAGAAGAAGGAGAGCTCAGCAGTTTGGGACTTCAGTAAGGGTTCCTGTTCAGAGGCTTCGTGCGGGGCAGCTGAACAGAACCCGGTTGAACAAAGAGCGGGTGAGACCCCTCTGGCTAGGGAGGAACACCTGTCCATTGGAGGAGGCTGAACAAGTTTTGGTGAGTACCATTTCCTTTATTCAGGCTAACCTGGAACGTAGCATTGCTGCTTCTAGAATTCTTACTAGAACATTAGACGTTAAAGGAATTGACATGGCACAATACAGGAGCCATGGTATCGTGGAGGCTGTATCAGGAGCTTGAACATTCCAGGTTATACCCTGTTCTCTGTGAATGGGGTAGACAGACCTCAAGCCTGCATTCTTATGAGGAACAAGACAGCTTGGATGCTACCAGGATTCTCGTGTAGGGACCTAGTAGCAGTTCTTATTAAGTATAATGAGGAAGGGGTAGAGCGATGCTTGGGCGTATGTTCTGCATACCTGCCCTACGATTCTGGGGATCCTCCTCCGTCTAAGGAATTTGAGGATCTTGTGCGTTACTGTGAAAAGGAAAACCTCTATCTTATTGTGGGGTGCAACTCCAATGCACATTATAGTGTATGGGGCAGCACTAACTGCAACAGTAGAGGGGAGGCCCTGATGGAATTTCTGAATACTACAAATTTGGAGATTCTAAATCGGGGAAATGAGCCCACCTTCTGTAGCGGAGGCAGATTAGAGGTGATAGATATTACCCTGGGGTCTTTGAGGCTCCTAGAGAGTATCATAGGCTGGGAGGTCCCATCTGAGCCCTCGCTGTCAGACCACAGACATATTCTGTTCATCTTACGAGGCTCCGTACCGTTGTGCCTAATCAGGAACCCTAGGGGCACCAATTGGGGCTCCTTTAGAGAGGACCTGAGGGATCGGCTGGAGAGGGGTCCTGAGATGGACATGAAAAGTGACGCTGGATTGGGGCTTGTGATTCATTGGGTTCAGCAGGCCCTTATCTTAGCCTACGAGGATAACTGCCCTCTTAGACCTGTGAAGACGGGTAGGCAATCTGATGTGGATGGCGGAATTGGAATCCCTCAGAAGAGGAGTGAGACGGCTTTTTAATAAATGCCGATCAGATAGGAATCCGCATAGTTGGGACCTCTATAGAGAGGCTCAGCAGAATTACAGGAAGGAGGCAAGAAAGGCCTCTAAAAATGCTTGGAGGGCCTTCTGTAGCTCCATTGATGACCTACCTAGGTCATCTAGATTATATAGGGCTCTTTCTAGGGACTCTAAAATTAAGCTGGGTTCTTTGGTGGCTCCGACGGGCAGGCGAACGCAGTCCGAAGGGGAAAAAGAGCTCTTGCTAACTACACATTTTCCCAATTCAGGGGTTACACGGGAGTTAGCAGCCCCTGCGGCTGCCCTCCTGGCCAGACGCCTAACTGGAGGCTGGCTACGAGAGTGGTCACCTTCAGAAGGGTAGAATGGGCTATAGATCCTTTTGCCCCGTATAAAAGTCCAGGAGTGGATGGCATATTCCCGGCCCTGCTGCAACAGGCTCGGGAGGTGGTTATCCCATACCTGGTCAGAATTTTTCGTGCCTGCCTGGCGACTGGCTATGTTCCAGCTAAATGGCGACAGGTAAAGGTAGTGTTTATACCTAAGCCCAGTAGGAATACCTACAGCGGGACTAGAGATTATAGACCCATCAGTCTCACATCATTTTTACTCAAAACTATGTAGAGGCTGGTGGATAGATATCTAAGAGACGAAGCACCGGCAATTGTGCCACTGCATCCTAACCAACATGCTTACCGGGCTGGTAAATCGGTGGAAATGGCTCTTCATCAGGTTGTTGTACGGGTTGAAAAGGCGCTTGACCAGCAAGAGATAGCCTTGGGTGCTTTCTTAGATATAGAAGGGACTTTTAATAATACCTGCTATGACACCATGTGTGATGCTCTTGTCAGGCATGGTAGTGAATACACCATCGTGCGATGGATTAAGGCCACCCTGGAGGGCCGCGTGGCTGTCATGACCCTTAATGAGATTTCTCTGAGGTTCGCAATGTCCAGGGGTTGCCCTCAGGGAGGTGTGTTGTCACCACTCCTTTGGTGCCTGGTGGTAAATGCCAAGCTCAGTGGAGGTGGCGTTTTTATCCAAGGATACGCAGATGACGTCTTCTCGCAGTGGGTAAATTCCCAAACACGGTATCAGGACTCATGCAGTGGGCATTCTCAACTGTAGAGATATGGTGCAACGAGGTCGGACTGTCAGTCAACCCTGATAAGACTGGGCTTGTTGCATTTACTAGGAAGAGGAAACTCCGCGGGTTCTTTGAACCACAGCTTTTTGGAGTTAAGTCTCTCTGGGTCGGTCAAGTATCTGGGTGTTATTCTGGATTCTCGATTGACCTGGACAGAACATGTAGAGGTTAAAGTGAGGAAGGCTCATAATTTGTTGTGGGCCTGTAGGAGAGTGTGCGGGATGGGGTCTGGGACCCAAGGTGGTTCACTGGCTCTATGTTGCCATCGTCCGGCTGACCATCTCCTATGCATCCTTAGTATGGTGGCCCGGATGTCAAACGCCCAGTACTAAGAATAAGCTAAGCAAAGTACAGAGATTGGCTTCCTTAGGAATAACGGGAGCTTTTCATACTACTACTACTGGTGCTATGGAGGTGCTCGTTGGCCTCCCTCCATTGGATCTGGTGATACAGAGGGAGGTTAGGTAGGCGGCACATCACCTCTGGAGCTTAGGGTGTTGGTCCTACCTTCACCCCCAACAAGGACACAGCTGCATATTGACTCGACGTCAAAAGTCAGATCCCATTCTTAATATGAGAGTCGACATTATGAAGCCGGTCTTTAATCTACGTACAACCCAAATACAGGGTCACTATGCTAACCAGAGAGGAATGGACCAGAGGTGCTGGTACTCCTCATATGGTTAAAGGGCTCATCTGGTTTACGGATGGGTCCAGGACTGCGGAGGGGACCAGGGCAGGGGTCTATGGGCAGTCTGTGAAAAGAAGGCTCAGTATCCCTCTAGGTGAACATGCCACAGTCTTTCAGGCTGAGGTATATGCGATATTAGCCTTTGTTCATGAAATTGTAACTCAGGATCGGCCAGAGAAATACATCAGTATTTGCTTCGATAGTCAGGCGGCTCTGACAGCACTTCAGGCTGCCAAAACAACATCTCCTTTGGTGCGACAGTGCCAGCAGGCGTTGAATGATCTCTCTACCTGGCATGCCGTGAGGCTGTACTGGGTCCCTGGCCATGCTGGAGTGAGAGGAAATGAAATCACTGACAAGCTCACAAGGAGTGGTTCTGGTCAGCAGTTTATTGGACCTGAGCTTTTGGGGGGTCTCTAGGCAGAATATAAGAAGAAAGATGAAATGCTGGATGAACAGACATCTGGTATTGTGGTGTGGTCCTTGCGGTACACAGAGACAGGCTCAGGAATTAATCTCTGGCCCTAATCTGGCTACAGGGGCCCGATTATTGTCCTTCAGTAGGACACAATCCAGGGCTGTTATTGGTCTGCTCACCGGACATAACACCTTGAGATGACATCTACATGTAATGGAGCTAAGTAATAACCCCACCTGTAGGAAGTGTGACACTGAGGAGGAAACCTCAGTACATATTTTAGGCAAATGTGAGGCCTTAGCCTCACTCAGGCATAGGTATCTGCATTCCTTCTTTTTGGACCCAGAGGACATCAGGTGGGAGCCATCTGGAACTTTGCTAAAGGAACAGGGCTCCTCTGACTTAGTACAGAACATGGGGCACAAAGGGCCTGTCTTAAGGCCTAGGTGCATCAGGCCCAGAACGGCTTGAACCCAAATACTATTCTATTCTAAGACAACCACTCTGTCTGTCTAGTGCCAAGATGAATGTGTGGACCCGTACTTCCACCTCCCCCATATGGCTTCATGGCTTAGTGTTGGATTAAGCACATGGACAGCTATACCGCCATACTGTACATTAAATGTTGTCATGTTAGTGAGCTGTCCAGTGATCATGTTTTTGGTTCTCACACTGTGCATTGTGCTTGATTGTGTCATTACAGGCAGCATCCATCATCAGGTTGACTTAATTTTAATGAGACAACATCATTTAACCAACAGTTTTGGCTGTGGTGGGGGTTGGGCTGATAGTGGTGCCTGGCTGTGAATAACCTGTTCTCCTGATCAGGATTCACCACTAGCACTTAAATTATTTTCTGAGTCTGTGTATATAAAGAAGTACAAGAAGACATTATTTTATCTGACAATTCACTCAGACCAGTTCACTTTATAGTGGGTAGCAATATTGAGTGAATAAATTGTTGAAACATGAAACATTTTAAAACACTTTGTTTTGATTTATGAGTGAATTGGGTATTTTAAATATGCATAGTCAATGACTACAATTTTTTCCTTTCTTGTGACTGGGATTTTCACTTCTGGTTGATCTGGAAGCAACAGCATTTCACTACTGGCATGTAACTAGTGTTCAAGTGGTGATGAACTGCTGTATGTTACCTCAGTCAGTGAGTGTCTACAGGCTGCATGTCCAGGATTTCTATCTTTTCCACAAGTTCAAAGCATCTGTGATGTCAACTCAGCTTACAGCACAATTAGTGCTAGGGCTTTTTTCACTCAAATAAGAAAATGGAACAAGGGACTGGTTCTTGATTTCAAACTTTCGCCATGTAGTGAATGTTGTATGCTTTCTTTTGGGTGATACCCCGGTGTCTGAAGTTTATATGCCGATGTTTCGGAACACACTGTCTGTTCCATCTTCATAGGCAGGTAGGTGCATGTAGAATGAACTAGTCTGAGGGCAATATTGGGGTATTATTATATGGGAAAAGTTTTGGCTTGGAAATGGTCTGAGCCATTAGGATGGGGGGGTCAGAGAACAGAAACAAGCTGTGAAAGTTTCCCCAGCTTACATTGAGACCAGAGGATGTGTGAGGGAGATAGGAGGAGTAGGGGTGGGCAGGGGATGGTAGAAATCAAACTATTGTGGCTTTCCTTGAGTGTGCGTAAAAGCGGTTTCCATGACTTGCTTAGGATCAGGCCATCTTCTCTCTGACCCTAAGCAAGTCGTGGAGACTGCTTTTACGCACGCTCAAGGAAAGGAGACAGCCACATATAACACAATAGTTTGATTTCTACCATCCCCTGCCCACCCTTACTCGTCCTATCTCCCTCACACATCCGGTCTCAATGTAAGCCAGGGAAACTTTCACAGTTTGTTTCGGTTCTCTGTCCCCCCCGTCCTAATGGCTCAGACCATTTCCAAGCCAAACCTTTTCCCGTATAATACCCCAACATTGCCCTCAGACTAGTTCATTCTACACGCACCTACCTGCCTATGAAGATGGAACAGACAGAGTGTTCCAAAACGTCGGCATATAAATTTCAGACGCCGGGGAATCACCCAAAAGAAAGCACACAACAAGGGACTGGTTGCTCACTTACTGCCATCCAGTACCCAGGTCTGGAATATGCTGCACTTCATGTCACCTATACATCTTTGTGGCATCACTGATTTATAGAGTGGCCACTTTAATTATCTTTTCACCTTTGATTTGCAGTGAAACCAATATACTTCAGAAAGAATATCGTCTTTTTGGACAGTGTAGTCGAAATTTACAAACAATGGAACACTGTTGAAACTCTTATATCATACTCTGGAACAAAGAGCTTGGTTGCAGAATGGTGTAGTATACTTCTTCATATTAAGAATGTAAAACATGCCTTAGAAAATATCAAGTGTGTTCTGTAAAGGAACAAATGTCTTTTGTTGTGCACATGAGAAGTTTCCATATATTATTTATTAACGTGTCATGAGTACAGTGGCGTAGGTAGATTTTTTATGCCAAGGGTGAGCAATAAAATTGGCCGATCCTGACACAAATTATGAACTTTAAAAAAATCACGATTTGTTGAATATACTTCAATTTTTCCCAGTAATTTAAATTTTTTTGAGTGTGGAAAATCAGATTTTTTCATTTACAATGTTCATTTTGTTGTCTATTTTGCCACCCCTTGGATTCCACTGCCTGGGTTGGCTGCACCACTTGCCCCACCCTAGCTATACCTCTGCATGAGTATCTAGTTTTGCTTGAGTAGTTTTAAAAAATGATGTGTAGACATTCTGCAAATAACATGTTTGTTGCTGAGTAGCTTCCATATGGAACAATCACTGTCACTGCATATAGAAGTTCATTTGTTGACCCACATGTGAACTGTCTATATAATTTTTAGTGAGGGAACACAGAGAGAAGAGACCACTTGAAAAACCTTCAGTTCAGATGGTAGGATAATGTTAACATTATGAGAGATCCATTGAATTCTAGTGCCTAAATGAGCAGCTGATAGATTCCCTAATGCTGTTTTTGGTCCAGCTGTATAAAGATTTGTCCAATTATATTGTGAAGTAAGTGGGAACTTTTGAACGCAAGCAACAACATATATTTGGAATCAAATTATGTGCAAAGCACTTGCAGAATTTTCAGATTTTAATGGCTGTAGACCGTCACATACATAACTCACATTTCACAGATCCATTATTTGAACTAAGTCAAACTGAATATGAAATTGGTCAATATAATACAACACAATACAAAAATTTGATTGCACAATACAATCTTGTCATTAGTCCAACAGCTATATACAGTTTGCAAAATGTGTATTATAAATTATTACAAATTATTGTGCCTAAAATTTTGCATACATAATATGAGGTCAACCATATTTTACTGTTGTTCATGATCTTCCTTTCCTTAAAATTTGAACTGTTCTTCATAGTGATTACCTGACAAAAATTCATGTACTGAATACAAGGCATTTTTTATGAGATTTTATTTCGAGTTCTTGAAGGCCATTGCATTTCATGTAGTTGTACAATGTGTGGTGGAAGTTTATTAAATATCCTTATTGACGTAGAGCAGACACCCTTTTGGACTGAAGTCTTACTAATTGTACATGAAGTTGGTTTTTTTGTCTTGTATCTTCGCTTTGAATTGAATCATTAGTTTGTTAGTTGTCAGGATTTTTTATTACAAACATCATTTCAAGGATATATAAACTTGGTACAGTTACTGTTTGTAATTTAATTTCTTTCTACAATGAAAGCAGTATCAGTAATTTACATGATGAGGCAGTGATCTCAATTTACTTCATGGTGCTGCATGTTTGGTGAGTTGAGACAGTAACTGCTGGTATTACTGATGAGAGAGAATTTGCTTTCTGTGCTGCTGTTACGAAGCATATGAGTTATGAAGAAAAATGTTTACTTTAAAGCAATAGTTTTGGGCATTGTTGTGTGTGTAATGATGTCTCTGTTGAGACAGGTTTGTTACATCTATAAGTTATTTCTAGTGTTGTTTTTGCATTCAGTCGTGCATGGAACATCATCAGTGCTTATGTAAGATTCCAATACTGTAATGGTGAAAGACTTACAACCCGTGGATGTTTGAATGCAGATGAAACACTGACAAGCAGTTCTGTATACAAATTAATATTTGACATTAACTGGCTGTATCAGACAAGCTTGCTTGCTTACTGATTCCATGGAGCAGGGTCCATCTTGCGAAGGTAACCGGTTCTCGACTAGCCAAGAAATTCCCCACATTTTATGGAACCCAAGGGTTCATTACCACATTTACAAGAGCCCGCCACCTGTTATCCTGAGCCAGATCAATCTAGTCCAAGCCTCCCATCCCACATCCTGAAGATCCATTTTAATATTATCCTCCCATCTATGCCTGGGTCTTTCAAGTGGTCTATTTCCTTCAGGTTGCCCCACCAAAAATTTGTATGCACCTCTCCTCGCCCCCATATGCACTACATGCACCGCCCATCTCTCATTCTTCTTGATTGATCACTCGAATAATATTTGGTGAGGAGTACAGATCATTAAGTTTCTCATTATGTAATATTCTCTACTGCCGTTACCTCGTTCCTCTTAGACCCAAATATGCTCCTGAGCAACCTAGAAGACAAAAGATTCTGCACCAAATGATAGTGAGCATTCCCTGACTTCAATCTGCTTTTTAATTTCTTCCTGAAAGGCAATTGATTCATTAGGTTTGCTCCCAAATATTTGAACTGTTCCACCCTTTCAAAGCAACTATTATCAATCTTTATATTGTGACTTCATCCTGCATTCTATTCTGGAAACAGGTACATAGATTTTATCAGCATTTCCTTCTAGTCCAATCTCCTTACTAGCAACTACTGAAGCTTCTATGTTTTTCTTTATAATATGGATGTTTCTGCCCAATATATTGACATCATCAGCATAAACTAGAAGCTGATGTATACCATTTAATTGTGAGCCATCCTGGTTTACCTGAACCCCCTAATGAAATACTGCAAGGCAGTTGAAAAACAATGGCGATAAAGCATCTCCTTGTTTAAAACCTTTCTATCAAACAAGTTTACCACTTTTTAAAAATTTGTAGTATTTCCAAATTTTTAATATTTATATATTTGTTATATATCATAAATATATGAATGTTTAACCAACAAAACTATCTACAGCCACTACGTTTTACACAAGGACAGATGTATGAGTTGCACTCTGTAATGTGACTGTACCGTACAGTACTATATCATGATATATGGTCCATTATATTTACTGCCTAGTAGTGTATTTAGTTTGTTTATAATAAATAATACAATTTAAAGGTTTGCTATGATTTTGTGTGTCTTTGTTAGGGGCTGGGGTTGGTGTTGGAGGAGAAGGTATGGTGTAGGAGGCTGCATTATCAATGTCATGCTTTAACTACATACAGTGAGCTCTGCCAGCTACAGTCACCCATGTACATGCCACAGATGGTGATGTAGCCTATGTACATTTTCACAGAGTTGCTTATGTGACAGATATAGTAATATGTGGTCTTGACCATCACATGCTGTAATCAATACTACAGACAATTTAATAGACAAATGTTCACCAAACAGCAGTACAGTGCAACTTGGAATAATAGTTTGTGGCAGATTTGAAGCTGTGTGTATGTGCCTTCAATGTAAATGGTGCTGTGTATAAATTTTTTATAGTCTCTTTAGAACATTGTAAGCATAGATGGACAACTGCTACTTTTTTCAACTTTTACAAAAAAAAAAGGGGGGGGGGGATAAGAAACCCTTATGGAGATAGGGTGCAAGTTCTACCCACTCTTCCTTCTTGCATAGCTGTCACTGACCAGATAATGATCTCGTCAATGTCTGTGGTATCATGATCTGTTTATATAATGGACATCTCTGATCTGTGATGGACATATTGTCTCCTCCTATTCACCTCAGGACATAAGTGAATCCAATACTGTATACATATCATGATGGTGGAGACAGCATGTTTTGAAACATTGGAAGAAACCCAGTATACTGTACTGTGTAAAAACCCAGAAGACCAGCTTTTATTACACACATTTGTTTTCTCTCTCCAAATCATAAAAATACACTAGGGGTTCCTAGCATAGCATACAAAGCCTATATTCATTCTGCATAAAAATCTTTAATTCCATCAGTACTACTACTGTGGTGTTTTTGTACAGCACTTGTTACTTGCAGATTTTATGTTATGTTCAGTTTGGTGGATGTAACATAAAAGTTTCACATTTTCACCATGTTTCAAATCGCTGATTTACAAGTCATATGTCACACTGTATGTAGGTATGTACAGGATCCATCATTGTACACATGCTTAGATCCAAAAAATTCACTAGTTATTGCCATCAAAACCAAAGCATAAAAAATGCATGGTTGTTATGCTGTTTTACATTTTATAAAATTACTTCAACAGAAGTTTTCATATTCTTCCAAAGTCTATTGCCATACATCATTCAAGGACCCTAAAATAATGTACCACATGTGGTTGGTCACTCCTGGCATTACATTAATAAAAGGGTTTGTGAATCTCAGTGATCTGGTTCAAAAGTTTAAAGGGGCACAAATATACACACAAAGTATGGCAATATAAAAAGAACTTGAAAACTTTAAAGTTCATTGGAGGACAGTAGATTGTTCCCATTTAAGACACTTATATTCAAGAACTGGAAGACTGAAGGGCAGAAATGGATTGGATTTTTTAATGAATATGAATATATACATACATACATATATATATATATATATATATATATATATATATATATATATAAATATAGGTTCTGTTTCCATTCTCACGCTCCTTCCCTAATACAGAACACCAAACAAA
>Ga0209629_10001377_pt1 | contig 15271 bp, 9 predicted proteins | sample TergutCu122P5_FD_187286 | JGI IMG/M metagenome (GOLD analysis project Ga0209629, IMG submission 187286) | Cubitermes ugandensis P5 segment gut microbial communities from Kakamega Forest, Kenya - Cu122 P5 (SPAdes) (version 2) | ecosystem: Host-associated > Arthropoda: Insects > Digestive system >...
AAAGAAAAATGCTGCCTAAAGATGTAATTCCACATGGGATTTACATTCATGTTCATTCTAAAGGATGGATGGATGGATGGAGAAGGAATGAAGCTGTGGTTAGAGAAAGTGTGGTCCAAGCGTCCAGGTGGTCTTCTTAAAAAACCGTCTTTATTAGTTTGCGATCAGTTGAAGGCACATGTAACAGAACCAACAAAAAGGCTTGCCACTAAACTGAAGACGCATCTTGCAGTAATTCCTGATGCAGTAACTAGTCAATTACAGCCTCTGTATGTTTCAGTTAATAAACCATTCAAGGGATTTATGCATGAAGAATGGGCAAAGTGGATTGAGGCACCAACTCATCATGTTACGTCGGCAGGAAGAGTGAGACAGCGAGTTAAAAGTGAGACTATTATAAAGTCTTTAAAAAAATGTGGCATTAGCAATGCACTAGATGGAAGTAAAGATGACATTTTATATGAAGAAAGGGACGCATCGAGTGAAAATAACCATGAAGATGATTTTAGTGGCAGTGACAATGATTTTCTGGGTTTCTATGATGAATAAATTATATTATGGTTGCTAATTTTGGTATGTAACAATCCTGTCTTCTTCCAATAAATTACTAAAATTAAAATACATTCATCATTACTTTTTTCTAAAATTTCTAACGAAAAAATCACGGTGCGTGTTATGGGCCAGGAAATACAGTATGCTACATTATGTTCAGTAGTGTCAGATTCACTAAAGAAGGTAGGACGTAAAATGTGGTTTGATGCTCCAAATGGACCTTGGAATGGAGAATTTATATGGAATAATATTCTAGTAAAGTTACCATCAGTCTACTTACAGAACTGCTGGCAAATTTGTTGGATTTTTTCCATAAACAATTTAAGAGGGTTTTACTCTATTTAATTCCAAATACTTTATGCTAATTTTTTCTCTCCTACTGACTATAAAGAAATATTCTCAGCAACATGCTGCACTGATGCTTCACAATGGAGCTAGGCAGGGTGAGAGGTCAGTTTCTTGCCATCACCTTCCTGACATTATGCTGCAGGGGCCTTAAAGCCAGCCTGGACAATTTGCAGAAAATATGTACCCTTGCCTGGAATCAAACCATGATTCCTTGGTTGTTTAGCCTGTAGACTGGTCACTACACTAACAGAGCTGTCCTGACTCTCATATGGGGGTCAATCGTGAGAATTTACAGAAGCGCACAGTGGCTTCCCAAAAGGCGCTCATTTCTGCAGGATGTCCTCTGACTGCTCTGTGGCATATGTAGTCGTGAAGTATAGTATCATTACACCATCTTGCATTGCAGCACTGCACTGTTTCTGTAGTGGTGAGAACGCAACTGCAAGCTGATGAAGGAAAAGGCTGTAGCGATGGTGGCGATGTACACTGGACAGTTTACATTGCTTGTTCACTGACAGTATTGTTTTATAATACAATAAAATAAAAGTACCACATCACGCTACAAATGACTAGATTCATGGTCTTCTGGGATGTGACACCATGACAGGTGATGCCAGAGGATTGTAGTGTATTAAAAATATTGGAAAATACACGTCCAATGAGAGAGTGGCACATCCCAGAGGACTGGAATCTTCAGCAACCCTGCCAAGAGAACATAAAATCTCACAAAAATGATCAGCATTCTTACTGACACAACATGTACAACATCCATGTTGTCAGTACAGCCGCAGGTATTCTACACAGTACAACTTGTTGGTTCCTTGAGTCTTCTTAACTGACAGTTTTCCTTCTTGAAACTGCTGCAAAATGGGTAGCAGCCCCTTCAGGTCATTCATGTAAGCAATCTACAATCAAACAAAATTCTGGCAATAAGATGACCTTCATAACTTTATGCAGATCCATACCCAACTTTCTTTACACTGTGTTTTATCAGGTGCATTCACAAAACGAGTGAAGAGCGAGTGTTGGCTGTGCCATCACATCTGCCTGTCCATCCTGTCCATCTGGCCGGCTGCACTGGATGGACAACTCTTCCCCCAGTGGGTCGATTTTTGTTAAATTTTATACTGGCGATTTTTAGTAAAATTTGAGAAGAGAATTCAAATTTGATTAAAATCAGACAAAGGTGACTGTCACTTTACATGGAGACTGATGTACATTTATGTCTATGCTGGTTATGGACCATAGTTACCATGTTCACTTGTTGCTCTGGTTATGTGAATGCTCCAAAAGTGTTCTGCACTGCTGACGTTTGTTAATTATACTTTTGTTAGCAAAAGTATGAACACAGTGCAGAACCTTATATTACCATGTATCACCATGACTGTGATGGCACAACCCAGCACTGCATATCTTCAGTATCAGTTCTGTTACCACAAAGCTAAAATATCATTGCAACCAGCTGTACAAAAGTGGGTCATTCAAATTGCCATTCCTAAATACTCATAACAGAAGTTAATTATATGGTCACATGGTGCTAGGATAAGTTCCAGTTGCTGCCAATCACAGTAACTCCACAATGCCCAGTCTTTCTACAGAAGATGACAGTTGCTGAGCTGGTCAATAAATTCCATCATTTTATGAACCAAAGATTCAATACTTGGAAGACCTAGGTGCAGATGGGATAATATTAAACTGGATCTTGAGTAGCATGGGACAGAATAGACTGGATTCATCTGGCTCAAAAGTGACAGGCTGTTGTGACATTGGTGATGAACTTCCAGGTTTCATAAAATGTGGTAAATATCACAAGCTGTGTAACTGTCAGCTTCTCAAGAAGGTCTCTGCTCTGTGGAACCAGGTAATGGACCCTCTTCTGAGCCAGACAAATCCAAACCCTGTAGCTAGAAGACTCATATTAATGTCTTCCAGTCTACACTCAGTTATATGAAGTGGTCTTCCCTAATTCATTTGTCATCTAAAATGTCAATCATCTGCCATCTCATCAAGATGACCTTCAAAATAACACTGATAATAATGAACTGTCCTGTTACACTATCAGATGGCACAAAACAGCAGAACAATACAATATTAAAGACATGCTGATGATGTAATATAGGGGTAAAATTAGGCAATGAACACTGGTCTGAGCAGGTACCAAAATTACTAGAAACAATTCATGAAGGTAAGGAAACCATATTAAGGGACCCACAAGTACAAACTGACAGAACCATACTAACAGTACAGTGCACATTATAACCCATGATAATGAAAGAGGAATTTGTATGCTAAGAGATGTTGCAATTTGAACATGTATACTAACAGAGGTCATAATTGCCAGAGGCAGGAATGTGAACAAGAAGCCAAGAAGATGCTAAAATATAAAGACCTTACAACAGAAATACAATGCATGGGGAATGTAAAAACAAAAGTGGTGCCAGTAATAATGGAACCATCTCAAACTTATTCCTAAAATACTTGAGAAACATACCAGGAAAGCACAAAATCCATAACTACAGACAACACCCACACTGGGCACTGCACACATGGGAAATAACATTACATGTACCATAAACTGTAACTGCAGAACAGATGCAACACTTTATACCCTAGAAACAGGGTTTGTTTCAGGTATCCTTGTATAATTGTACATACTGTGCATAGGGGTGGTGGTGACAACAGTAGACTTCAACTGACCTCTTAAACAGTTCATTGATAGGGACAGCAAAACAGCATTTGTAACAAATACAGCAGTTTCCAATACAGAGGGAGAGAAAATTACAAGATATGAAAACTTTGCCCTGAAAATCAGAAGTATCTGGAAGCTTAACAACGTATCTATATAGCCCTTAGTCATCTCAGCAGAAGTGGTCACAACAAACTTTCTGACATATCCACAGAATAGAGGTTTATAAGAGTGGGGCATAAAGCAGTACTATTACAAACATCATACAGTATGCAAATTTCTAGGACACATCCTTTGACCTTGGGGGGATTGGGTGAATTTCCTTCCCTTGATTGAGCCTAATCCCACTGACATTCTGGGAAAGGTGAAGGTTTCCCAGCAGACATGCTCCAAAGTGTGATCAATTTGTCATCATTGTCAACAACAACATAATCTGGTTCTCACATTTCCTACATCAGTGTGTGAAGATGAAGATAAAACAGTACTTTTGAATGTCATGGACAGATGGATGGACAGACAGGTTCTGGCAGATAAGCCAGACATAATAATTAAAATAAAAAAAGAAATAACTTTCTTAGTGATGCATGTAGCAGTACCATAGGATAGGAATGCAATATGGAAGGATGCTGAGAAGAGAATCAAATACAAAAATAAGAGCATAGAACTTCAAGAAATGTGAAACATGAAATGCTTAGTTATACCAGCACTTACTGCGCCCACAGAAAATGTTAGTAACGGGCTAAAGACAGTCTGGAAAAAATACCAGGCACTCAACAGACTCTTGACAGAAAATGCCCGCACTGGGAACATCATGCATAATAAGGGGATTTCTGTAATCTGAAACATGAAGCCTTAGTGGCGAGGTGCACCACTGGTTCAGGGTGGAAAATAAATTACAGCATGGCCGACGATGACCTCAAAACAGCCCATAAGCCCTCTTCTGGCTTGTTCTGTCTTCATGGTTACTGGTTTCTCCAACTTTACTTTTACCAACCTATGCTTCTTCTGTCACCTGGACTGCATTCTGCATGCACGTATCATTCATTCTTCATACAGTTGTGTCCACTGCATTTAAATTACACACATTTAATTATTCTCTCATATCTCCATATGTTTTGTGGTCATACAGTGTTATCTCCTGCAGTGGCTGAACAATGTCATCTCCACTGTCTCTGCTCTTCTCTCATGCTGTTCTACTGAACCCCAATCCTTACAGCAGTCTACAGCTGCTGGTGATGCTAAAGCATTCTTAATCGCAGCACTAGGAGGAGGTGAACAATGTATAAAGATATCATGTTTATGATCAGTTTATAAATGAGCAGAATGGTAGAAATATGGTAAAACAAGTGTGTCTGTTGATAGATGCTGACGTATGTGATTATGGTTAATGGGTCCCAGTTAATCAGAAACATTGACAGTCTACTGTACAGCAATGACTAATGACATTCTACTGTACAGCAACGACTAACGACATTCTACTGTACAGCAATGACTAATGACATTCTACTGTACAGCAACGACTAACGACATTCTACTGTACAGCAACGACTAACGACATTCTACTGTACAGCAACGACTAACGACATTCTACTGTACAGCAACGACTAACGACATTCTACTGTACAGCAATGACTAACGACATTCTACTGTACAGCAATGACTAACGACATTCTACTGTACAGCAATGACTAACACTACAGCCACAGTGTTCAGTTTGTTCTTTAACAATCTGTATATATAAACTTGAAAAAATGACTACAGCACACAATGTAACCACAACCTCATACAATGCAACCACAACCTTATACAATGTAACCACAACCTCATACAATGTAACCACAACCTTATACAATGTAACCACAACCCCAATCATCTTTCAAAAAATTATTTCTGATGAACTTTACCTGGTCAATGACAAGTTTATGAATTCTGTGCAGCAATTCAAGAACCTGAGGATCCCCAGAAAGGAGGCAGCGTTGATAATGTGCATCCAGCAGCAGACTGACCCACTCTACCAAATTATGTAACTCCACTTCTGGTTCGTGTGCTTCAAATTGTGCAGTTAAGTAGTGAAGCAGAGAGAGCACATGGTGAAACGGGACAGGGCGCAGCCTGGGCAGCAAGCACACATCACTAAATGGTATGTGAAGTGTTGCATTTAACAGCATATGGTGCTGTGCTGGTTTATCAACCTTCGCCAAGCTTTCCAAACAGAATATAAGTATTTGAACCAGGGATCTCTCAGGGATGTCTGTAAAGTATTGTATGCACCAAATCAGTTCTGGTACAGCTTTGGTTTCCAGCAGCTGTGGAATCAGTTTCTCCACCATCCTGCAATGTGAGATTGCCATTTACAGGTTAGCAACAAGAAGACTGTTGAATAACTTTCGCTATACATAAAAAACATGGTGTGGCAAAACCTGTTCTGTCCTGTCCATTTTCCACTTCATTCCTAAGAGCTTCAAATTAATATGATTGACAACTTAAAGAAACAAGTTTAACATGGGAGACTGTAACTTCTACTGCCTTGTGTTCCTACATGTGAACTACTAGAAGAGATGTCAGGGAATATAAATAGCAAAAATATGACACTCAGCATGTGATCATACTGCAGTGGTAAATATGTAGTTTGTGGAAGGATTCTGACACTGAATATGTCTGGGAAAAGAATGATTTCAGAAGCCATGTGATGGAGGACAGAGGGAAAGTACAGATCAAAGTACTGCACAGTGCATACATAATGATAATATTTATCAGTCATGCACTCATGCTATATTAAGTACATGATATTTACTGAACTGAACAGAATACACTTCAGTCATTACACTACTTTTCCGTCTCTCACATTGATGATTCAAGTTTTCTGAGATGTCATGCTGTGTTGCTGGGTAAACAGATACACACAATTTGTATGATGGTAACTGTTCACCAGTGGAGGCACCATAACATCCCAGAAGACTTGTATTTCCAGCAACACTGCTGTAAGAACCTCCATTCTCACAGTCTCTTGCCATATGCCTCACTGCTGCTGGTCATACTAAATCTTCCCCATTTCTGATAGGAAAATTCTTTTGTTGACATATTTCAGATGGGCTAGTCTGGAAAATATATAATAAGAACAAATAATATCCAAATATTGTACACTGTATAAACGCCATTAAAATAAACCCTCAAGCATAACTACAACTGCCTTGCACTAAAAAATGCGAACAAACAATATCCTATCAAATACTGTACAATGTTGTGCATTACACTCTCAGTCCAGGTTCTATTGTAGCCCAGTTTTACTCGAGGCCCACAAAATATGAAACATTTAATGAACCAGCATGGATTCTTGTAACTAAATACCACATTTTCCTGAATATCAGAAAAGGATGTTTTCCAAATTCGTGGGAAAAAGTGAAAACTATGCACAAGTTTAAACATTTTGTGTTTAGGAACTTTACTGGAAATTGAGGGCTCTGACATGGGACAGTCTTATATTGAGGCAAGTCTCACTGCTCAAGGAACACAATGTACAGTATTGGGAAGGCCAGGCTGTAACACTGACACAGAACGGCGATGGGGACAGTGGCATGAAACAGGACAGTGATTGACCAGATTTGCTCACAGTGGGAGTGCACAGTCAACTCCTCTCAAATTCCTGTTAAACTTTGTGATGGTAAAGAATTCCCACCTACAGCAAAATGACAATTCAAAGCTACCACATATGCTGAAATTGCAGAGAAAATCATGAGGGAGGTCTTGTACTGTTGTATGCTTTCTTCTGGGTAATTCCCCAGCATCTGACGTGTAATTACCCAGAAGAAAGCATACAACATTCAGAACACAGCGAAAGTTCAAAATCAAGTCTTGCACTGTACTTATACTGACGAAACTTCACTTCCAGTTTTCACTGTCAGCAGTCTACAGGTTATAGTAAGGGCTTCCATGCCACAGGTTTGCACCTCACCAAAGCCTCTTTTTAAGTTCTATGTATTTTGTTTTATAACCTGTGTCACTGTTTCTATTTATTTCCTCACACAGTACTTCAATGCTCATGTGCTCTAAACCTGTCACCTCCATGCACACTGCCGTGCACTGCTGACTGTACTCGTATTTCCTTGTTTATAATACTTAAAAACTACTTTGTTTTACAAATGGTGCAACACAATTTTAATTTTCATAACATAATTGTTATTTTTATTATTATGGGAGAAGTTATTTCCACAGTGACTATTTTTATTGTTATAATAATGAACACCCGATGCACAGAGCCAGTAACTAGAAGGATCAAGTTTGCTGTATGGCCACTGTCATTTGTGCATGAACTCTGATAAATCACTCACTCCATAAAGCATGTACAGTTCACATCAGACAAACGCAATAGAGTTCTGTACCGCATCAGTCAGTGAAATGCATCCAACCCTAGGGACATCTATTATCACAGTCTGGAACAACAAAATTATGATACTGGAGTCACTCTTCATGATAAGGAATCAAAAGTGGAGTTGAAAAATGCTTTTATGCACTTTCCTCAATTTTCACCTGATTCTATAACAGTACCAGCCACATTACTGCATGCCTTCAGACACAACAGCCAATAAACTGGTGTAAAAAATCTGGTCTGCAAACAGACAAAAAAACTTCCTTTATAACCACCTTCCAACACTCCATTCAGCCAGACCATCATCAAATGTCATGATATTTGCATAAATACAGATTTAATTTTCAGTTAGAAGTACCATATTTCCCGGCCCATAAGATGCACCACGATTTTTCGTTGGAAATTTTAGAAAAAAATAATGATGAATGTATTTTAATTTTGGTAATTTATTGGAAGAAAACAGGATTGTTACATACCAAAATTAGCAACCATAATATAATTTATTATCACAGAAATCCAGAAAATCGTTGTCACTGCCACTAAAATCATCTTCATGGTTGTTTTCACTATCTCACAATAAAGATGTTGTATAACAGATGTACACGTATTTATAAGTTTGGAAATAATACTTAACCTCGGCGCATAAGACACAGGTCAAATTTAGGTCACATTTTTCGGGGAAAAAAGTGCATCTTATGGGCCGGGAAATAAGGTAAATAAATGGACAAACTATTCTTCAGTATTGTAAAAGGTATACATGTATGGCAAATAAACACTGAAATAATGTATGGGAAAATAACAACAATAATAATAATTACTATAAAATAAACAATACACAAGTAAAAAAAAAACTTCAGCAGACAAATGCCTGTAACAATTGACTTGGAAGCCCTGCTGGTGATAATTGGGAGGGAGTGGCAGCAGTGCTAAGGATGACAAAGGATGACACAAGTTTAATTTTCTCTGCAATTCAGTTCTACAGTGCTTTGACCAGTGTGTATGTTAATCAGAAGCCCTCTTCTCTTTGGAATTTGTCCACCATCTTGTATACAATTACAACACTATGTTAAGGCCAGCTGTATTTCCAACCTCATGTGCAAACCTAAGCAGGTGGACTCCTTAGAGACAGCGCAGTACCTGAGCGTGGCTCTGTCTAAGGGGTCCACCACACAGGTTTGTGCCTGTGGATGGAAGCAGAGCTGGCTTCTGAAATGTAGTGCTGTAACCGTGTAACAGACAACAGAGGAAGTACAAAGCAAGAAAAGTGTTTCTAAATTCTCTGCAATTTCTGAAAATGGGGTTACTGTTTGGCCATGTTGCTTTATGCCAGGATTTCTTCATCCTCAGTATGTTCAAAAGAAATCCCCTTGTCAGTGCAGACCTCACATTTCCAATGTATTCAGCAAAGGATGATGTCTTCACTGACAACATCAGTTGTACCAAACCATGCATTTACTACATTTTAACATGCTAATGAAAATGGCAGCTTCACCACATACAAAACCTGCACCAGTACAGATGTCCCGTGGCAGCCGCAGCGCTCAGGGACACCATAAAGGGAGACGCTGTTGTTAAAAATTGAAAACACATGGCAATGTTGTATTTATATCATGCACATCTTACGCAATTGCTACAGCAAACACACTAAAGTACACAGACACAAGAATTTTCAACTACTTTATTATGCCTCACTGCAAGTGCACAACTGTATATGTACAACCTACCGTATTCCACTGTTGTTTATGCTGTACTGAACTCCTTGATAATGGCCCAGATGGATCAAAACATATTAGAAGCTTAATAAAATAGCAGTACATGTACATCACAACCTCAGTGTACTTAGTGGGTTTGTTGTAACAACTGAATAGCCTTGGGTTATTCACATGTATACTAACACAGACTGACAACAGCCATCTGCTTGTAGAGCATCCATCTCCTCCTTAATTGCTTTAGGAACCTGTTGATTGGGTTGGCAATACATGGACATATCTGCTGTTGTACTTTCAGCCACCCAGCTGGCACATGGCGTGTAATGCAACTCCTGGACATCACAATCAGCAATGCCATCACTGCAGTGTGCACCAACAAGTGCTGACAACTGCTGTGCCTCAAGCTGATATGGCACTACAGCTAGGCTGTGTGCTGCAGCTATCAACAGGTGGCTGCCAGCACACCACAGTCGTGGTGGTAACGCAAATAACTTGAAATGGAGTCGAGACTGCACCACTCCAAACTGCACATTATAGATGATAAGAGATGCTCCTGCAAAAATAATTACCACTTTAACCCTCTGAAGCCCAGTGGTTGTACCATCAGGTTTAACATTCACAAATTCTATATTCTGTCCACAGTATATTTCTGTCTTGCATGGATATCTGAACAAACACTGCTTACTTGTCTATGCAAAATTACCTGATAAGACTTTTACAACTGAGACAGTGTGTCTACTGCATAGTATGGACTGCAACTTTATTTAACATTCAGATTAATTTTAGACCTTTAAAAGTTAAAATTAAAATGTTGTTACTCAGAAACTGTATTTCAAAACATGTTTCATATAACAGTTACAATTTAGCGGTGGACTCTTTCAAAGGACACACAGCTGTGCACAAATATACTTAAAATATATTCATTCATTCATTCATTTTTATAAAGCAATCAAAATGGGGCTGATTTTATTACATGCTGTAAACATGTATGATATAAGATAGGCATTTTGGTGTGTGTGTTATTTAATGATGCTCTCAAATGTTAAGATAATACTGCACTGGTGACAGACACTTGAATGAGTATGGAGCACTGGTGGAATGACACAGACAGGAGAAAACTAATGTACTGAAAAGAAGCCCGTCTCCTCCCAAAAACTAAATGCTTTAACATATGCTAAGCAGGCCAGAATATGTGAGAATCGAAGTCAAACTTGTGAAAACTACAAACATGTATTTCAAAACCTGTTACAATAAAAATGAAATTTGCATGCCCATAAATATACAGCATGAAGGAGCATATGAATCTGGCAGCAGAATCTAGGTTCACAAGGCAGTCTTGGTGAAGACTTAAGTCTTCTGGGATGTGATGCTGTGCTGTTGGTGAGTGGTTCCTGATGTACTCTGTGACTGTGGCAGCAATGGGTGATCCCATAGCCAGCCGGCCAGGCAGTCACCCTGCCTGTAGAACTGTCAATGAAGCTGAGGTATGAAGACATCAAGGCATGACTCAACACAGCTAGGTTGTTCTCTGCATTGCACTGACCCAGAAGGCTCAAGGCCTTTATGATCAAAATAACACATCATCCTATCTCTGAACAGTTGTACCCTCAACAGTATAAACTGCATTCTTGATAGGGAACAAGAAGTAATCTAGCTTACTGGGATCAGCTGTAAGAATTTTGCTTGCACTAGCCATTACTGATGTGGTAACAACTCACCTTCTTCACTGGGATCAGCACCATATACTGCCACATGGCTGGAGCTCAGAGCAAGCAATGCAACGGGGTGCTTTGTGCTGACCGCTCTGACTGTGTTAACAAAACTGCCAGGGAGCTCCGGGCTGGGTTGAGGGTGAAATGGCAATGAGTATAACCTTCCATCTGACCCTGGTAACAGTGCACAAATATTTGGTGGCATTATGACTTCAATTTGTATGTTCATACACTGAACACTTACAGACAGGGAAAAACTCACAGAAGCAAGAATGGAAGATAAATTAATACTGATGTTACCATCAGCACTGAGGTTCACCCAACAAAGAATTAACTCTCTCTGAAAGATAAACCTCCTGCTTGACATTTTTAATACCATACATACAATGCACCATGTTCTGTACCACCCTTTCATGTACCAGCTGCTGCACACAATGTTGTGTTTCTTCACTCACACATTAATTATTGCTCCTACACATTACAATAGCAAATGCTCCACAAGCAAAATGTGTAAACAACTATGAAATCATCAAACAAAAGAAATGCAGTGGGATTAAGGCTCCTGCAGATGGCGTTAATAAACACCAAAACATGTAGGATTAAGAACTAGTATGTGAGTGAAGAAACACAGTGCAGTGGACGACAGTTGGTAGACAGAAGGGTGGTGTTTAGTTAACACAACAGGTTAATGATGAAAATGAATACAGTGCAGATGGCTGTCAATGATGCAACACTCACGTTAGAAGAACCCAATTTAAGGTTCATCTGGGGGACAAGTGTTTTATACCTTAACTGAGAAGAACCTTAAACAGTGGCTGTGTCTGAATCAAATACAAAATGACCACTGTGATTACACAAACACCACATTCACCATAAATTCAAACTGTATGACATTCTTCTTCACACCATTTCATATTTATACTGTTATGTTCATTCGATGGTACACAAACAACGAAACTGACAAATTAGAGTTCTGCTGCACAAGGCATTCTGTGAGACCATTCTTCAGTCAGCAGATCCTGAGAAGACAGTAACACTACACACTGCAATGAAGCCCTTGGTATGATGACCAGACATAAGGTAGCTTTCATCAGTGGTTCATAATCACACAATAAAAGTACTGAGTTAGAAACTTGCTTATATGTCAACAGCAACTTTCATTGGCTATTTGACCACTCACACACATGCTAACTCTTGGGAACTGATAGTACATTTGATGCAATGATTGCAAACTGATTCTGAGTTGGTACATTTCAACTGTGCCTAACAGTGGCATTGTTTACATAACCCAAATTAACATAAATCTGACGCTCCAAAGTGGCGTAGAACCAAATCTGCATGTCTTAAATGAGGGAAAAACCTAAAATTGAAAAAAAAATTACACAATACTTGTATGGGGTGCGGACTGGGACCACAAGAAAGGAACCTTAAATGTGGTAAAACCTTCAAATGAGAAAACTTATAATGGGATTCCATTGTAGATTTTGTAACACAAAATTAAACAGTTTAAAACTGCAATGGACACACACACACACACACACAGCTTATCAGCCTACTTCCTTTCTGCAAGATGCAACAGTAAATTAAAATGTCCTGTATTACCACTTACATAACGTAAGGAAGTTACAAGAAGAACTATGTTGCACAATCGTCCGTCCCACCAAATGGAAGCCTTTTCGTTCCACTTTTAATTTCACATTTGAAATACTGCCTGAAACTGGAACTACACAGAAGTGTGGAACATCCTGAAAGCAAAACATGTATTTGTATGGCTATGTTACGTTTCTTACTTCATGATAATTTAAAATTATGGATGTCATTTATATTATTGGTATTATGTGATAAAGCACAGTCTGCATCACAAGAAGTGTTCATGTTCACTTGCACTGCACAAAAATCTAAATGCAAATGAGTCATTAATCCTTTATCCATTGCATTCAGCAGGCTAATATGGGTGACATCAGTGCAGGTTTGCAGCATACAGTGGTGTCTCATTGTCTGTGATTAACTGGGACTAACTCTTCTGTTAGTGAATATCAGAAAACACTGTCAATGTAAAATGCCCATTTTATTCAAGTAACTTACAACATACCAGTAACAAAGTTATTTAATATGCTCAAAGAGCATAAAAAATATGCGTGTTTGTTTATAATACAATATGAGAATTTCTGGAAACATGAAATACTGAAGGAGTGTCAATCCACAAAGGACACAAGCAATCAAACTCACTTACTGAAAGAATGAGTTGAGAGAGTCCTGCACAGTATGCAGGGACTGGGGGGAAGCCAATTTATCAGCCATGTGGTCTCATCCTAATTCATTGAAATCAGTCACAAAAGGGTGAAACAATGGCATTGAATTGGGTGATGTCCAGAGGTCAAAACCTGCACATCAAGTTATATGAACATCTTAATTTCAAAAGAAATTTTATTACGTTAGAAGGGCCATGTTTAAATGGAGAAGCAAAGAGTGTACAAATGCCGACAGCAAAATAAAAACTGTTTGATTATGTAATAGTCTTTAAATATTGAACTACAAATGAAGATGTGCAGAGACAGCGTACAGCTAACAAGTGACCGCCTACTGTAATTAAATCCATACAGCCAAAGTCTTTGGGAAACACTGCTCCTCAGCTAGTCAAGATATTCCCCTCGTTGTACGGATTTTACGGAACCTGATGGTTCAGCACAGTGTTCACAACAGCTTGCCACTTGTTTGTATCCCAGGACAGATGAATTCAGTCCACATCCTGCCACCCTATTTCTTCATGATTCATTTTAATATTTTCCTCCAATCTATGGCTAGCTCCTAAAAAGTCTTTCCTTCAGGTTTCACCCCACAAACCCTGTATGTATTCCTATTCTCCATATGTACCACACACCTTTCCCATCTTATACTCCTGATTTGATCACCCAAAAAATACTCAGTGAGGAGTACAAATCATACAGCTCCTCATTTTGTAGTTTTCTCTGTCCTGCCACTTCCTCCTTCTCAGACCCAAATATGAATCTTCCTCAGCCTGCATTCTTCCTGCTTTGTACCACAGGAATCTTAATCCTACAGATCACTGCTTTGAGCTTGTTCACTAGTTGATGGCACAAAGAAGAACAAATTTCGGCTGTTCTACTTGTACTCCCCCTCTAGAGGGGGTACTGGAGGGGTGTTTAGTCAGCTGTACAACACACATTGTTGTGTTGCCTGCCACTAATCAAATAACACACTGTTCTTCACAGAATACTTCTGCTATATGGGGCCAGACATGTCAGAGACAGGAGACCCACTGTCTGGGATGTGATAATGGTATATAATGCTGGAAGTGCCTGCCAGAAGAGGCAATAAACGGGATAAAAATTCCAATGAAGTGTAATTCTTCAAGGGTAATGGCTGCTGCTAATGATATTCGAAGGAGAATGCAAGCAAGAATCAGGGAAGGAGGAAAGGATATTTAAAAAGGGGCAACACCTTTCTTCTGTTGCAACATGGACAGTCAAGGCCAAGCAAGAATAATATCAGCCGTAATAGGCAGAGAAGGACTGTTTCCTTCCTGCAGACTGCTGTATTTACAGAAGGAGACTTTTCATAAAATGCTTAGTCATAGGTAAAACTGTAAGTCATTCAAATACCCGTGGCATGTCATCAATCCTTATGAAAGTATCCAAGCCTGTAATGGTGGAATAGCAAGTACAGTCCTAGAGTGAACGCACTGTATTCAGTACAGTGCATTCACTAAACTAAATGTTAAACAAGTTCACTACATTTTAATCCTCTAATAATTAAGGTCCTATTATTGATATATACAGGGTGTCCCAGGAGGAATGGACAAAACTTCGGGAGAGTGTTCCTTATGTTGAACTATACCGATATAACCCAAAACACCTATATCCAAAGTTGAACGGTT
>Ga0209629_10001378_pt1 | contig 15268 bp, 14 predicted proteins | sample TergutCu122P5_FD_187286 | JGI IMG/M metagenome (GOLD analysis project Ga0209629, IMG submission 187286) | Cubitermes ugandensis P5 segment gut microbial communities from Kakamega Forest, Kenya - Cu122 P5 (SPAdes) (version 2) | ecosystem: Host-associated > Arthropoda: Insects > Digestive system...
AAAAAAAAAAAAAAAAAAAAAAAAAAAAAATGGGTGACTAATGAGAGAGGCACAGTTTTTTAATATTTTACTGGTTATTTTCAGCAACTGTTATAAAGAAATTATTGATGGCACTGGCCACATCTGTTTGATCCTTTAATTTTTCATCATTCACAAGTAATGCTGTAGCAAGATTTTAACTTCAAGTGTGGTTGTGAAGATTTTATTGTAGTAGATAACAATGTTCTGTGACCTAACGAACACTGAACACCAGTGTGATGAGAGCCCTGAGGTGGACACAAGTGACGTGAATGAAGAAAATGTAATCTACTAATAACAAATTACTTTGGACTTGTGTTTTTTTAAATGCTACATGATAACTTATTGTGAATTTTAAACACTAAACTGCATATCCAAGTTTCCTTAATAATATACATTTGTAACCTTGGTAAGTGAAATAATTATGCAAAAATTGCTTGAGACAAAAACAGAAAAGTAGATCTGAAAAATGAACCTAATTTTTACATTTCCCTTATAAGAAGGTTTCCTGTCAAGTTCTTTTTTACTGGCCCATTAAAAACTTCTTACACACGGAACATTGTATTTGGAGATGATGCTATAATAGGCAAATGGACACAATTACATAATAAGTAACTTCAAAACTTGTACTCTTCACCTGACATTAAACTACCAAGTGTTTAAGGAGAATCATTAACAGATCTTTATACACACCCAAGGCAACTTGAATTTCCACTTGGAAGCACGTGTCTAGTAAACTAGATGGCAATGTCACACAAAATGTAAGTAGACAATCAGATGAACAAGTGTCGCAAGAGTTACTTCATTTGTAATGAGACCATTTTGGATAACAGTATGTTCAGAGTGGGAGACTTGTAAGAATACCCCAATTATACAGCTTTCATTAGTACAGGGGAGGGGGAAGACACTTACTTCTTTGCTTTTAATTCAAATTAAGTGCTCCACTATTGTACAAACTATGAGGATAGGTGAAGAAAAAACTAATTTCCTCAATGATATGAAGCTTTCCTGTAGCAGCTGATATTTGTTTACCCAATCAAGAATTTCTGTTTAAGGAGCCCAAAGATACATTAGCCTGAAATGAAAGGCCTATCACTGGACTCTACTCTGGGACTCTTCAAATCCAATTACAGTGGACCCTCAATAGTCGAACGGTTTGATTCTCGAACAACTTGAAACTCGAACAACTTGAAACTCGAACAACTTGAAACTCGAACAAGAAATTTGAGAAAAATTCAGTTTGAAACTCTAGTAAAAATTTGAAAGTTGAACCATGAGTGCAGCATTCCACAGCATCGTGCGGCTCAGGCCACCATGAGTCAGCAAATAAGAACGTGGCTAGTTGAATGCTGCTGGTCAGTTTGCACATCGGCACATCCAGTTCTCCCATAATTTCAGTTTAAAAAGTGAGCATCTGCGTTGTCTAAGTACTTTTGTGATTTATTTATTTTAATTTTATTTTTAAAAATACCCATTTTTAATGGCACCAAAGAAAGTTACTAATGTTGAAAACCCTAAGAGGAAGATCATAATGACTAGGTAGAACTGAAAAAAGAACTTATCACTAAGTGGGAAAAGGGTACACGTGTATCAGACCTGACCGTTCAATACAGTATGGCTAAGTCGACAATATCGACCATACTGAAGAACAGGGAAGCCATTAAAGCAGCTGATGTAGCGAAAGGAGTAAAATCTCTTACTAGTAAAAGACTGCCAGCTGTGGAAGAAGTGGAGAACCTTTTAATGGTTTGGATTAATGAAAAACAGTTGGCTGGTGACAGTGTGTCTGAGGCTATTATTTGTGAGAAAGCTAGACTTTTGTATAGTGACATTACACGAGATACCCCTGGTTCTAGTGCTGAAGAATTTAAGGCTAGTAAAGGGTGGTTTGACAATTTTAAAAAGAGAATAGGGATTCACAGTGTGGTTAGGCATGGAGAAGCTGCCAGTTCAAATAAAGATGCTGCTGAAAAATTTGTGGAGAAGTTTAAAGACTTTGTAGATAGAGAGGGATTTATTCCCGAACAAGTATTCAATTGTGACGAGACAGGCCACTTCTGGAAAAAAATGCCAAAAAGGACCTACATCACAAGAGAAGAGGAGGAGGCCTTTAGTGTTATTATATCATGTTTACATAACCAATATTTATAAATAAAATGTTTTATAATGAGTAAATTTTGGAGATCTTGAACAGATTAATTCAATTTACATTATTTCTTATGGAGAAATTTAACTCGAAAGTCAAACAAATTGAAAGTTGAACCGACTCTTGAAACAAATTGTGTTCAACTTTCGAGGATCCACTGTAATGTGTTCATAGTAGATCACTCTAAGATTTGTGTTAATAACACCCTCCTCCCAAACTTTGGGTCTTCTTATTGGTCTCTTCCCATTCAATTTTAGAACTTTCCTTTTTATAATAAGTACAGTAATAAAACTAAAGGCTATCAACATACTGTGTTTGGAACATATGGTATGCCATAGTACTGATTTTGCAGTTCAGCCAACACATCAGTTGTAGATCCTTGAAGAGGATGCGAGCCATGATACTGCTGATCAAGAGCAGAGTAAAAAACCTGCAATTGCATTTCTGAAGCAGCAAACAGATGTTTTGATGCACACAGACGCACCAGCATGTCTTCTGGCATACATTCCTGTGTCTGGAAATGCCTGGCAAATGTACGTACTACCTGAAAAATGTTAAATGATCTTCAGGTAATTCTCTTCCCATTCCAACAGAAAGTAAACTCTGCACAAATTTGAAATTTATCACTGAAGAGAAATTGCACACCTTGGTTTCAATATGTCCACCAAAGTAACACTGAAATGTATGGAAAATAAATTATGAACTGTCATGCAACATAAATTGGATAATTTGGCCATATTAAAAAAATAGGCATCTCTTCATTAGCAAGGGAGCCATTAAAAATTATGAAGAAAATTATTATAACAGTTTTAAATTAAACACAATTCAGTGGAACAAGTAACTATTAATATTACTGAATGTGTGTAACTAGGTTTAAAGGTGTAACAGCACTCAAGATTTTTTTGCACCTGGATCAAATTCAAACTTCTTAGGACAAAAAAAAACATTCTATTTTGTAGTGCCCCTTACAGACATACTGGAAATGACATTAATCTTCACCCACCCTGGGATCAGCAGCAAAATATTCCATCAGTACTGATGGCACTTCTGCAAAGTCAGTGGTGCATCTGGTCCCTGTGATGTGCTGGTAGCATGTACGTGCCAACATAGAATGCATAGCATGTCCCATCTCATGGAACAAGTTGTCTACCATGCCAGGGGTCAAGAGGCTTGGATGTGACCAGCGTGGAGCTGGCAGATTTAGCATCAGGACCACCACAGGGTTCTGCATAAATATTCAGTGCAGACTAACAATCAGGTTCAGAAGCATAAGATTCAAATCATTAATACAATTCAGTCAAGTACAAGAGTAATGCCACATACATACATTATCATGCTATGCAATTCAGTAGACCATAAAAGATTCCAAATTCACAGGTGACCTGGAGGTCTAGTAGGGACTTAACTCTGGGTAAAAGGTCTTGGGTGTGGGATGGATTTTTCCACAAATTTCCCTTCTGTCACTTCATAACTGCAGGAGAAGGATCAGGAAAAGTATAAGAGGTTGAAGTGAATGAAGACGAAGAAGTAAAGAAGGTGAAGAGGACGATGACAACAACAACAACAACACAACAATAAATACACCTGCTGCTGTGGTAGTAGTAGTAATAATAAATCTGTTACATAGACATTTTCGCCACATTTACAAACATCACTATCTTTAAAAAAATTTAATATTCCAAGCTTCTATGGTTAATTATTGAAATCACAAGCAATGCCTATTGTACAGTGCACTTAGCTCTTGCATTATTTTACATTCTAAAAAATAACCTTAACAAAAGTTACATGCTTTTGGCAGTTATTAGCACACAGTATTTCAGGATGCTATATTAAACAGCAGTAATGTTGCTAGTGTCTCTCTTACATCTGAAGTTCTCACCACTGCAATGCAGTATTATTCATGGCAGGAAATTGAAAAGAATAAAGATGGATTAGTCTCTAGTGCTGGGACAGTAAGCTACTGGTATGCGTGCCATATATGTTGGGTTGAAAACTTTGGTTTTGGAGAAATATGTGGATAAAAATTGTAACTAAATTACAAATGAAATGTTAACTTACATATGGCCTCAATGGCCTTAAAAAGGTTCACCAGCCTTGCTGCAGTGGTATTTTTGTACCGTGTTTCATGAAAAGTAGCCAAATGGTTTAAAAGTTACTGCGGAAGGATATGACACATACAGGTGAAACAGAGATGCATGGACATATAAGACAGTCTTATGATAATACCATACACCTGTCTTTTTTTTTTTAAAGTGATATTAACAAAGTAGACTATAACTAAATACACTAAAACTGCAAACCTGATGAATCTTTGTATCCTAGTTCCAGACACACATGATACTGTATGTTTGTTTAGTACCTGATATGACCCATCTGGTAGTTCCTTTCCACCGCGAATTGTGAAGTGGCAGTCTTGGTTAGGTTTTCCTGGACGTTCATAGAAGTCACAATAAATATGTCCTAGAAGTCCCTCCCTTTCATGAAAAACTGCAATAGAAAATTATGGTAAGAAACCCAACCAATGTCACCAAATTTAAATCCTGATTCTGCTCTCTGCTACCATGCCATCAGCATTTTTAGAGGCCTTACTAGACACCTTCTTCCTCCAGCTTCCTAATTTATTATTTTTTGAGAATCCTAACAGAATTAGTCTTCCAGTACATTCTTTCCATACTTCTGCAGTGTTGCAGTCAATGTTAATAGTAAAATATGTAATTCTTTAAGTCTTTTTTCACTTTTATCAAATTACTCGCAACAGTGTGTATTCTTTACCCACATTTTCTTAACATAAATTTTACTGACACAATAATACTGCATATTTATTATGACAAACTTATATTTCCATTGAGTAAACAATGTTATTGATAGTCCCCCCTGTTAATTCAAGTTTTTTTTTAAATACACTATTCTGAAAAACCATTACAATGATGTTATGAATATATATTTCCAGTTGATTATTATTATTATTATTATGTTTCTACAACTATGGTACTGCACTGAAATAACTTTATGCATTAAATGGTTGAAAAGCAATGAAACAATGGTACAAAGAGACTATACTTGCACCATAAAAACATGACTACAGATCAAGAAAACTGCTCAGTTTACAAAGGATGCAAGTTCACAATAAACCAATGGAGTTTTTCTTCAAAGAAGCCAACAGTTATGATACCAGCAAGTTTATAAACGTCAGAAGCCCAGACTTCGCCCGGTGCCATCTCATCGTTGACAAGTCTGATACTATACAAGTTATTCATGAGGTTGTTCAGACCCTCCATACAGGTTCCAAGTGAGAAGTAAGGAGTGAATTCAGTGTTATCAACTTGAAGCCAATCTCTTTTCACCTTGTATGTATAGTATGGTGTATCCCATGGAGCCAAATTCTGCAACAGAGAGAATTACATTTTTGCATATACTGTTGGCATGCAAGCGGTGATATGACAGATGACCAGAAGGGCTGAACTTCACTAACAAAAAAAAAAAAAAAAAAAATATATATATATATATATATATATACATACATATACATATACATATATATATATTTCTTGACTGCACTGACTCTAACTAATCAACACTTTCCATCGTTCTTTAAAAACATCAGTGAAATCAATCCTTTGAAGTTACAAAATTGATTTTTGGCTCCCTTCAAGCTACTGATCAACTGCAGAAGTTATTTATTGTCATATGTGAAGTCATATGATGGCTATGCAGGCTGTGTTCAGAAAACTTGGAAAGAATTGGTCACACTCTATTAAAGTACCATCCCAGCACTTACCAGAAAGGAATTAGACAAATCATGAGAAAGCTATCATTACAGCTATTCTCGCAGTCATAAATCAAACCATGGACCTACAATCTATGAAAGTAGGCACTACAGACTACAATAACAGTTTTGGAGTAAATTTGTAACAAGTGTTTGTATCAGTCACTATAACTCCAATTTGCATGATGTTCACATCAAATTTCATACAATTTCTTATTGTGCTAGCTGTTTAATCACATTACTAACTATAATTTTCATCTGAACCACTTGTTGATGGGATGCACATGTACCAAAATATAAAGACAATTTACAACTGTAAGCAGAGTACTGTCTCAGTCATACTAATGTTTGTATCTCCAATGAAGGATTCAAGAATGCATTAGCATAAAGATTTCACTGGAAAGTATGTGAATTCAAATTCTAATGTACATTTTCACTGCTGTTGATTTGCATAGTGTTGATTTTATGTAGCAACGATAAATATCTTGACTTAAGACATACTCAAAATGCAAGAGAATTATCCACACCTGTCCAACAAATCCTGGATATTCTGCAGTCTTCATCTCCTTCATAGTATTAAAATCAGCTGCTGCCCTCTTTTCGAGCTGCTCAGTCAAGATTTCAAGGAACTCCTTCACCATTTCAGGAGTCTCTGCTGTGCTTGACTTCAGAGCTCTGGTTCCATGCAAGTTATTGGTAAATTAGAAGTGAAATATGATCTGCTGCTACTGCCATGTCCAAAGCAGATTCATTTATAAAACTTGAATAACATTTTGAAGTACAAACTTCTGTTCCCAAGGTAAGCAGCAAAAACTATTCAAAGTAAATTTTTGCATGGTCATGCCATCTCACAAAATACAACAGACACTCAGACCATAAGGAATGTTCAGCTCACACTATCTTAGGCCTAACATAACCTGTGAACAGTTCTGTTACTGAGCTGGCAGGAAAATATTTCAGGTGTCACGGACACTTGCAAGATTCAAGGTTCTTCCTATGATGTTAAAGATTCAAGTCTTCTTGGATGTTACACTGTGACAACTGGTAAATGGTTAGTGATGTTGCAAAGGATTATAGTATCTTCTAAATGTTCGTTAACTCTTTACCAACTGGCATGGTGTAACATCCCAAAAGACTTCAAACTTTATCACAGACACTACATAGCAAAAAGCAAACAACCATTACCTTAGTTAAAAAAAAAAAATTCCACCCTGTTCACAAGAGCCGGTCTGTATCTACACCAACCCACCATACACTAAGATCAATTTCAAATTATCCTCAGATCTATACCCAGGTCTTCCAAGTGGTATCTTCCTTTCAGTTTTCTGATCAAAATTCTGTAGGCAATTCTCATCTATTCCACACATGCTACATTGCTTGGCCACTACAGTTTCGCTGTTTTCATTAATCTAATATTTGGTGCACATCAAAACCATGAAGCTCCTTTTTATGCAATTTCTCCATCCGTTTTCCCTTCATAGAACTTGCCTGTGACCGAATGTAGCAAAACCACACAGCTGAGCCAGTTCATGACGAGAAACGAGCATCTCGCTAAGCAGATATTCCTGATGTTTATCTGGATGCAGGAAGATGCGATATGCTGCCTCACGTGCCATCACATTGGGAGAGTCTGCATACAAACCAGTCACCAGCACCTGATCACCATCGACTGAGAAACTGTAAAATATGATTGCATGACCAAAATGTGTCATTTGCACAATTCACATTTCCACAGTAAGGAACTCTTTTAAACCTCTGAGTACTATGATTGGGATATTATACCTAACACTAGTTCTTTGCTTTGATATAGTTAGAGATTCACTACATGGTTGAAAATGAACTTATTTTGTCATTTGTGACTTCTGAGCTCTTATGGAGTACTATGCTTACTTTACACCAGAGTACTAACTGCTAAGCTTCTGTAAGGTTGGATGTGATATAGTGTAGTGAGTGTGAAGGGATCAGGAAGCTTGATAGATGATGAAGTCATGATCTCACGGTATTAATCTGACTGAATTCAGCAGAGTACGAAAACCTCAGTCAAGATAACAGCACTCCACGTACATTTTGACCCAGAACTGCCAGAATGCATTAAAATTCTCGCAACCCACTCAATGGACAACAAACAATTACCATTTTTTTGGCTTCCAAAGTGATAGCACTGGACTTTTATATGACCAAACTTATGACCTGGAAGTCTTAAGTCAATCAAATATGAATGTTGCAAAGTACTCAACATTCTCTCTGGTATACCACAAAACATATTTTTCCTTCAGAATCAACAAACTCACAACTTTAACAGGCAAAAATATGGAGAACTTATTCAAGAAAATCAAAGTGTTCTCAGAAAGCCATAGCAGGAAAGTTAAACATTGGTTTAGCTACGGCCAAGGAAATTATTGCAGATCTGGGTTACAAAAAAAGTGTGTGATCGATGAGGCCACATCAGCTTATACCCAAAATGAAGATAGAAAAACTGGAAGCATATTAGTGACTACTCACTCACTACAAGAGTGAGGGTTATGATTTTCCATACAGCACTGTCACAGGGCACAAGAGTTGGATGCATCACTATGACCTGAAATTGAAAAGCCAGCTACTTGAATACTGTCACCCCACTTCTCCCAGAAAGAAAAAATTCAAGACTCAACCTTCTGCTGGAATATGATGCTCACCATTTTCTAGGACTACAGAGGCATCATTCACCAGGAGTACATAGTCAAAGGCATAAATATCAACTCAGAGAATGACATGATGACCCTAAAGTGGATGAACAAACAAATCAATCACATTTGTCAGACAAAAAACCAATGCTTCTTCAACATGATAATGCCAAACTTCACACTTGTTCTGCCACTTTGGTGATGATAGAAAGCATTGCACTTGAAACTGTTCCACGCCCTCCCTATGGCCTGGATCTGACACCATCTGACTTCTGGTTGTTTACAGTTCTCAAGAAACATCTCAAAAGAATTCATTTCACATGTGATGAAGAAGTTCAAGCTGCTATGGGAAAATGCTTTCAAGAGGAGACTGAAGATTTCTACAGTGACAGGTTTCAAAGACTTGTTCGGACACGACATGGAAAAATATGGTATAGAAACCAAATACACATTCTGAGCTATATTTTATTTCTTGTTCATTTTGATACCTTGTCTGGCTGTAAAGATACAATACAGAGACATTACTTCCTGAACACCCTACGTATGCTCATACAAATGTAGAGCTGAAATAAGCTTACTGTATGAAGCAGTACATGTAGTACCCCTAACTGCATTTTGAATGTGAAGAAAATACACATAAAGAGATTGCTTACAATTGACGTAAGTTTGATGGGAGCAAATCTTTTGGGATGGCACGTGGAGCCACAGCACCTGCTATGAACCTCTGTCCCAAATGTAGGATCGAATCATTCAAGGCCACAACTCGCTTTCTGTCTTTCTCTGACAGGTGAATGCCAGACTGTTCAAAGTCAAACAGGAAGAGCTGTGCTACATGTTGGTCCACCAACGATGTGGGAAACTTGTCCCCTGCATCCACAACAGCACGAAGTGCACAGTAGAGTTCTTGGTTGGTATTCAGTCTGCACAAGAAACCATTAATAAAGGGCAACTTCTAGAGCACTTTAAAATGTCCCAAAAGAACTACCTTATTTATCTAAATCTTAACACAATGAAGGAAAATTAACTAACTCTAGTGCTAGCAATAGACATTTATTTTATCCAACTCACCACTAAACTGTGAATACTCTCATGTTGGATTTATTTCACTTTAAACACCTAAATTAAAGTACATTAAGAAAATGCTGCATCTACACACTTATGCATGACTACAGTCAACAAGCATTAAGGCTCTTAAGTTATTCTGTCCAGTTGCTAATCTCTCAGAAATTGAAACAAGGGTGTCATACATACTTTTCAACAATGCCACTAATACTGATGCAGGCATCTTCTGCAGCTTGGGAATATGCAGCTTGAGGGTGTGCAATCCTGACAAACTCAGCTAAATCTGCAACTTTACACAGCGTGTCTGATAACTCGTCAAATACTTCTACTATTTTCCGGGTCCTGTAAAGTGACAATATGCTTTACATGTCCTATGCAAACAGTGACGGCCTATAAAGTACAAAATGAACGTTAGACTACAAATTGTAAATTACATTAAAAAATGCTTCACCTGTTGGAACTGCAAGATTCTGAAATCAGTTTATCTGTGTCCCACACTGCTCGTTCTTTCATAGCATAAAACCCTTCATGACTCCGCAATTCTGGAACGCCAAATAATCCCTAAAACATGAGCTGTAATCAGAAGCTTAAATTTCACCGGGCACATCTAATACAGAACGTGAATAAGAGATAAATTGCTTACAACAACGTCCTTTGTAAGGCTTAAATTAAGCTTTCGCCCGGGTCTGGTGTTGAATGCTGTTGCTAATGGTGACCAAGTACTTACTGACACTGAAGTCAGCGGCTTCAGGTTACTCAGAAAAATTCTGAAGTTTCCTTTTATTCTTATAACAGTAATCATGCTTCCCACAGTTTAGTGGTTCAAGTAAAGGCCCTCGAATAATTCAAACCCAATCCTTAAAACAGGGTTGTCTCTCATAAACGCAACCATCTACCTCCTTCATAATTTCACTATCCATTCGCGTAAATTGTGATCGAATGTATTAATGCCATGAGCTACATTGTAAAACAATATATCATTATTCTACACAAAGCGCCTGCCATGACACATTCGGCGGGCAAGTACCAACATTTGTAATACATGACAGTACATGGAGCAACACTCGAAATTATTTCAGAAAACAAGTGGATAATAAAATAATAACAGTAGTAACACAAATAGCATGTATACTTTATAATTACTCTTTTTACAATTAGTTCTTTTTCTAAAGAAAGTTTACTGTGTAACATGGATTACAATCTAAGTTTGCAGCCTGGCTAATGGTACTAATTATTGAAATGAGCCAAATGTTCAAATGTCTTCAGTTTGTTGCAAATTGTCATACAGAGCAACCAAGCCAACGATGTAAAATTTATGATGTTACTATTGGCTTGAAAAGAAGACTCTATTGACCATTCTTTACTTGATATAATTTCGTGTATGTATATACTTGTGTAATATTAATGCCTGAGTGGCACTGATGCTTTGAATTCAAGGCCTTTCGATTACACGGACAAACAGTGGGTTAATTCGTGCTGTAGGTGTGCCGTGACGGCAGTGATAAATTGTTAATTGGTGAAGTTGTGAAAGTTCTGTGAATTTGGCTTCAAGGAGTTCAGATGGTTAGTATTTTGGCAGCTCGAAACGATGTGTTTGCATATCAAAGTAACAACTGTCTGTTTATGTATAACATTTTGAAATAGCTGATGAACGAAGGGCCTCAGGAGTACGTAAATTTAAAATCTGATGTAATTTTGTTAGATTGTTAATGGCTCGCTTGTCGTCTTTAACCCCGCCAGGATGCGAAGAGTGCAAGATGTTCGATAGTGAATGATGTTATTGGTGGAGTATCTGCAAAACGATCCGGGAAGAAATCAACACCCAAGACGTCTTCCAGTGAGAGTGGTCCTCTCTTGCGGCGTTCGCCAAGACTGAATGAAAAGGTTATATGTTTTATAAGATTTTTCGGAAAAAATGCAGAATATGGATTCTGGGCTAATGTAAATCAGTTAAACTGTAAAGATATGTCTACTAGGCACTAACACCTTGAGTCTGATAGAAATTTACCGACGTTTCGGAGGAATCTGCTGCCCCCATCTTCACGGTATACGAATAAGCCCCACTGCATAAAGCGGTGCAGTATATAATTCAAGGGAGAACAAGCAGGGTGCGGGCAAGTTGTGTGGTTATGTTTGGTTATGGTGGATTTGCTTCTGGAAGGTCTGTACCATAATCTGTATTTTTTGTTGAAAAATGTGCTAGGCAGTTGACAGTCAGGTTTCTTCACAGGGCAGCCACATAACCAAATAGCTCTGGAATACTGTTCCTTATTAAAGTATTTATTTTTGTGTTTACCTAAACTTATGTTGATATATTGTATGATTTGTAGGCATGGCGTGTTTGGTCCAGGTTTGTTTATTTGTAACTTATTTTTCACAGCCTCAAAGTGAAAGACTCTTCTAAAACTTTTGTAACACTATTCATCTTTCTTTGCTTTATGTTTAGACATGGCTTTAATTAAATGAAACCCTCAGTATTTACAAGTCATCCATAGGCAGTATTGTGTTTGTGTGCCTACTGCATTTTTCACATGAAACATTGCAATAGTGTGCTTGCTCAGACTGAACAGAATTAGAACAAACGCATTCGCTTGTACAATTGTAGGGATGAAAATCTGGCATCTGGCAGAGGTAGGGTCTGGGCAATGGGTGCCCCACCTCACAAGCTTTCTGTTCCAGGTCCAATTTCCTTTTATGCCATGACTACAAAGTGTATCCTCAACTGGAATATATTTATGTTGACAAGGTTGAAACTGAAAAGAATTGGAAACATGTTCTGAGAGTGACTTATCACAGGTCATTGGTATTTCATGTTAGCACACATATAGAAGTGTGTGTGCTGTCACCATGCCTAAACTACAGTAATATTTTAGGTGATGCACTTTTGTGAGTGGCTTGCCTTGTGAGCTGGCATTGTTACAAACATATTGGATTTTATATGGTATGAGTTCCTATTTTCTACAGTTTAACAGCAGAACAGATATATCAAGTTTTGTGGTCATTGTATTATTGGCCTTTTACATTTCCAGGCCAAGCCATCACAGGAAGTTGTTGCAGCCAAGAGAAATGCTAGAATGTGCCAAGCCAGTAATAAGAAGATTCCAGACATTGTTATAAAAGACATTTATCATACGGTAAGATAATGAACTTTCTTCTTGGGTGTGTATGATATGATACATTTCATGCTGAGAGTGTGTATACAAGGTCTAACAATAAAGTTTGCGAACTCATCGCGGTAAAAGTGCTACATACCTCATTGCTGAATACCACTGTGGTCACCTTCAAAGCACTCCCCTTGGGAAGCTATGCACCGATGCCAGCGCCTAGTCCGCCCTTCAAAACAATTTTGGAACTGGTTTTGTGGAATAGCCTTCAGAGCTGCTGGGTTACTCCTGATGTCATCAGTGTCATCAAAATGCCTTCCTTTCAATATTTCCTATATCTTTGAGAACAGAAAAAAGTCATTGGGTGCTAGATCTGGTGAATAGGTGGGGCGTTCCAACACAGTTATTTGTTCAGTAGCTAAAAACTCCCTCACAGACAGTGCCATATGAGCAGGTGTGTTGTCATGATGCAAGATCCATGAGTTGTTGGCAAAAGTTTGCGTCGTTTCCGTCTAACTTTTTGACACAGCCTTTCCAGTACTTCCAAATAGTAAACTTGGTTGACTGTTTGTCCAGTTGGTACAAATTCATAATGAACAATCCCTCTAATAACAAAAAAAGTCAGCAACATTATTTTAACTTGATTTAGACTGACGGAACTTTTATGGTCGTGGGGAATTGGCAGTCTTCCATTGTGCACTTTGCCGCTTCGTTTCAGGGTCATATTGGTAGATCCATGTTTCATCACCTGTGATGACACAGCCCAAAATATCATCTTGCCTGTCCAAAGAGTCTTGCCAAATTGTGACTCTTATTTGCTTGTGTTCCTCGGTGAGCTCTTTTGGGACCATTTTTGCACACACCTTCCTCATGTCAAGATCTTCAGTTAAGATTTTTCTAACTGTTTCTCTGTCGATGTTCACTTGTTCTGCTATGCTCCTGACAGTCAGCCGACAATTTTCATGCACAATTTGACGAACTTTTGCAATGTTTCTTTCAGTTCTGCTTGTTGCTGGCTGTCCTGATCTCTCTTCATCAGTGACACTTTCTCTTCCCTCAGAAAAACTTTTCACCCACTTGTAAACTGCTGTTTTCTTCATAGCATTATCCCCGCAAACTTGCACTAACATCTCTCTGGTTTCTTTTCCACTCTTTCTAGGTTTAACAAGAAATTTAATGTTCATTCATTGCTCTAATTCAAGCTCCGACATTCTCGTGGCGGCACACCAAAACACACACAGACAGTAATAGATGTCACTCAGCAAGAGACTGCCATAGATCAACAACAACACAGCTGTGAAACGCTGATATGTCAGCATCATCAAACCATACTAATGCTTTTGTCCAGTGCTGCCACGGCAACCACACGGTGGCAAGTTCGCAAACTTTATTGTCCGTCCACGTATTTATAAATTATTATGAATATGCGTATGATGAATGTTGTCTCTCATTTCTCCATCTCACAACTGCGTATATCTCAGAAACACTGAAAAATTACCTCAATACAATATGGCATCATCACTCAAAACTGGATACATAGATTTTAACTGACCGCCATGAATGATTTCAGGTGCTTATAATTGTGCCTGTGATTCAGATTTGACTGCTTAGTGAAAATTTGAACAGTGTCATTTCCAATGATAGCACAAACAACCAGGAGTATCTTTATTGTTGCACCTTGCATTTTGAAGATTCACTGAGCATTATACACCAACAAATGCACTAATTGTATATCATATATTAGTCTAAAATTATTTACACTAAAACACTGCTCCTACATGTTTCGATAGCACATCACATATCATCATCAGGGAGCACGTACAGTTCCTAGCTAAAGTCACGTATTAAAATTATGAGTCTTCCATTATTATGAGTGACTGGCAGCATATCTGTAAATAATCATTAATATTATAAGTAGTAGTATGTCTAAAATCAATAGTTAAAACAATTATAGTTAAAATATTGAAAACCAGTATCAGATTATGTAATGTGCTTACCATGTATTAGTGTGTGCGTTGTTTCCAGTGCAGGGAAGTATGTGGACTGGCAATGGTTTGAGTCTGGGAGTGTTTGTTGTCTTTGCCAGTTCCAAGAGGGGGTTTGTGTCGCTAACTTGTTGCTCGGTAATCAATATTTTTTTGTTGATGAAGTGCTTGTATGTATAGTATGTATATAATATTAATGATTATTTACAGATATGCTGCCATGTCACTCATAATTTTAATATGTGACTTTAGCTAGGAACTGTACGTGCTGCCTGATGATGTTATGCGATGTGCTATCGAAACATGTAGGAGCAGTGAAAGTGTTTTAGTGTAAATAATTTTATACTAATATATAATATACAATTAGTGCATTTGTTGGTATACAAGGTGTCCCACGAGTTAAGGTCACTACTTCAGGAGAGTGTTCCTTATGTTAAAATATACCGATATAACCCAAAACACCTATGTCCAAAGTTGAACGGTTACGTAGATAATGGCCAGAGAAGTTTGAAACTTTGACAGCT
>Ga0209629_10001379_pt1 | contig 15267 bp, 9 predicted proteins | sample TergutCu122P5_FD_187286 | JGI IMG/M metagenome (GOLD analysis project Ga0209629, IMG submission 187286) | Cubitermes ugandensis P5 segment gut microbial communities from Kakamega Forest, Kenya - Cu122 P5 (SPAdes) (version 2) | ecosystem: Host-associated > Arthropoda: Insects > Digestive system >...
GAGATCGGCGTCGTCGGGGGCGAGGAGGACGGCGTCAAGGCCGAGATCAACGAGAAGCTCTACACCACCGTCGCGGACGGCCTGGCCACCGCCAAGGCGCTGGGTCTCGGCGAAAAGGGCCGTTACCTGACGGCCCTGACGTTCGGCAACGTCCACGGCGTCTACAAGCCGGGCGCGGTCAAGCTGCGCCCGGCCGTCCTGAAGGAGATCCAGGACGCCGTCGGCGCCACCTACAACAAGGAGCGCCCGTTCGACCTCGTGTTCCACGGCGGCTCCGGCTCGTCGGCCCAGGAGATCTCGGACGCCGTCGACTACGGCGTCGTCAAGATGAACATCGACACCGACACCCAGTATGCGTTCACGCGTCCGGTGGCCGGCTTCATGTTCGCCAACTACGACGGCGTGCTCAAGATCGACGGCGACATCGGCAACAAGAAGTCCTACGACCCGCGCGCCTGGGGCAAGGTCGGCGAGGCCGGCCTGGCCGCCCGCGTCGTCGAGGCCTGTGAGCGCCTCCGCAGCGCCGGCACGCACAAGAGCTGAGCGACGAACCAACGACGGACGGTCGGGGTGCTCGAGCAGCGAACCCATCCTTTGAAACGCGACGGTGCACCCAAAGTCGGCGCTGCAAGCCAGACGCAACGATGCAGGTGAGTCGCTCGAGTATCCCGGCCGTCCACCAGCGACGAACCCACGACGGACGGTCGGGGTGCTCGAGCAGCGAACCCATCCTTTGAAACGCGACGATGCACCCAAAGTCGGCGCTGCAAGCCAGACGCAACGATGCAGGTGAGTCGCTCGAGTATCCCGGCCGTCCACCAGCGACGAACCTCCGGCGGACGGTCGGGGTGCTCGAGCAGCGAACCCATCCTTTGAAACGCGACGGTGCACCCAAAGCCGGGACGATCCAAACAAGACGCAACGGTGCAGGTGAGTCGCTTGAGTATCCCGACCGTCCACCAGCGACGAACCCACGACGGACGGTCGGGGTGCTCGAGGCCGACAGTCGGCCGAACTACTTCTTGGTGTTCTTGACGCTGGAGGTCCGGTCGCCGTCCGGGTCGACGGCGTAGCAGACGAGGATTCGGTCGCCACCCGTCCAGACGTCCTCGGGCGGATTGACGCGGAAGACGGAGAGCCGGCTGTGCGCATAGTCGATCCCGACGTAGTGCTGGAACGCCGGATGGCAGTACTTGTCGACGTTCGCCTGCCAGCCGTCCTTGTCGGGATAGGGGCCGTTCGGCATGGCCGCCGCGTAGAACACCTCCGAGTCGTGGGGCTGGCTGCAATCGATGGGCCAGATGTAGGTCGTCTGACTGTCGACCGTCGCCTTCTGCTCGAAGCAGACGCCCACCTGGATGCGCCGGATGGGCATGCGGTTATCGGTCGGCGTCCCGCTCGGGGCCTCGCTGGGTGTGGCGGATGCCGGTGTGACCGGCATCGACGGCGCGATCGTCGGCGTCGGCACGGACGGCAGCGGCTGGGTCAGGGTGTGCCAGGCGAAGCGGGCCACAATGGCCAGCACCACCAGCACGGCGAGGATGATCAGCAGGGGCACCAGCACCGGATGGCTGCGCCGGTCGTCACCGTCGTCGGCCGCCTCGTCGTAGTCATCGGCGGCGTAGGCGTCGTCGTTCGACATGCGATGCTCCCTCACGATTTCACTGGCGAGTGCCGCGCACGCTGGTCGTGCGGTCGCCCGCCGGATCGACCGTGAACACGACGACCCAGCGACCACCGCCCGTCCAGTCGGATTGCGCGGGATAGTAGTACTCGACGCCGTACCTGGTGTCCGCCCAGCCGATGCCGACGTAGTTGGAGAAGGCATCCGCCGAGTTCTGCACGACGAAGGCCGTCACGGCGTCCTCCGTCGGGTAGGTGCCGTCCGGCATGGTGCCGGTGTAGAACACCTCGGCGTCGTGCGGCGCCGTGCAGTCCACGACCGAAACGTAGTAATACTTCGTCCCCTCGACCTGCGACTTCTCGAAGCAGTCGCCCACTCGCAGACTGTTGAGCCTGGACTGGCCACTGGGCACCGGGGGCGTCGAGGACGGTCCGGAGGACGGCACGCCACTGGGCTGCGTGCTGGGCATCGGCGTGGGTGGCGACTCGCGCGGGCGCAACAGCGAGACGGCGGACACCGCGGCCACCGCCGCGACGACCAGCACAGCAATGGCTCCGACTACCCAAGCGACCAGCGACTTCGACGCTCCGGCCACCGCCATCGGTGCGTACGGCGTGCCGTAGGGCGTGCCCGGCTGGGGCGGCTGGCTCACGGGCTGCGGCGCCCGCCATTCACTGGGAGCCTGGCTGGGCACCGTCGGACGCGCCCACGGATCCACGGACGACGCTGCCGGCGACTGGGCGGCGCTCCATGGCGTCGTCGGCTGGGCGCCGGCGCTGCCCCACAGGGATGGCGGCTGGACCGGTGCGGACGCCGCGCGCTCGGGCGGCACGACGGGCTGCGCCGGGACGCCGGGCAATTGGGGCGCCGCGGGTTCCGCGGGCAGCGCGCGTTCCGGACGCAGCCACGGAGCGTCCGGCGGCACGGCTCGCTCAGGCGGCGCGGAGGCGGGCGGCGACGGGCTTGGCGACGGCGCGGCAGCCCAAGGCGGCAGATCGGAGCCGGCCGCGGATGGTGGCATCGGCAGAGGGGACGGACCGGAGTCCGGGACGGACGCCGGCGGCTGGGGTCTCGGGACGGACGGCGGCCACGGCACCGCCGGGTAGGCCTGGGGTGCGGGCCGGGGCGATACCGCAGGCGGCCACCCTGACGTCGGAGGTTGCCCCTGTGTTGTCGGAGGTTGCCCCGCCGTTGTCGGAGGTTGCCCCGGCGCAGGCGGGCGCGCAGACTCGGACCCCCACGGGGTGGGATCGTGGGTCATGCAAGCCTCCCGAGGTGTGACATCACCACATAAATCCTAACCCCGCTGGCCGGGTGACGTTTCCAGATGCCCACTGACAAGCACAATTGCCGCAAGGCAGTCACGTGCCACCTGGTCAGCGCACAGCGTCGTCGGGTAGGGTGAAACCATGGATCAGTCAGCCGTGACGGCAGGCCGGGTGTCCGTGCCGCCCGCCGATCCGGTGTCGACGGCCGGCCCGAAGCCGGCCCCGAACTGGGCGCTGAAGACGGTCATGGCGGCGACGGGCGTCGTCATGTCCGCCGCGCTGATCGGCGGCCTGGTGGCGAACCTGGTTTTCTTCGCCGAATACGCCTACGTGCGGCACATTGTCGGCCTCCGTGGCAACGCCAGCTGGTTCATGGACTTCTCTTGGCCGGACGGGGGCATCGTCCGGCTGGTGGGCGCGATCGTTGCGGTGCTCGTCGTCGTCCACGTCTGCGCGGCTGTCGTGCTGACGCGTCGCTCGCTCAAGGCGCGTGGAACGACGCCGGCCAAGCTGCACGGCCTGCGCTCCTGGTGGACGAAATCCCAGCCCGTGACGGGCGCGCTGGCAGCCGTTCTGATGGTCGCGTTGCTCGTCGCGGGATCGCGTCTTGACGTGACCGTGCCCGCCGACGGCTGCACCGACGCGTCGTGCCCGCCGGGGTGGCCGAGCCTGACCATCGCCTCCGCCCTGCCCGCACCCGTCGCGGTCACGCTTTACGCCGTCGGCCTGGTGATCGCCGGGCTGCACATGGCGCGCGGGCTCACCACCGTGGCGACGATCGCGGCCGGCAACGGCGTGCTGCTGGGTGGCATCAAGCGCGTCGGGGTCGTCGTGGGGGGCATCCTGCTGGCGCTGCTCGTGGCGGCCAACATCGTCGTCCCGATCGCGGCCTGGAGGGGTTGGCTCTGATGTTCGAGGCGCCGCGTTCGAGCGTGCCGGGCGTCAAGCTCGGGACGGACGTCACCGCCGGGATTCCGGACGGCGATCCGGCCACGGCCTGGGACCGCCGCCGGGCATCGTACGCCCACGTGTCGCCCGCCAATCGCGCGAAACTCACCGTCGCCGTCATCGGCACCGGACTGGCCGGCGGCGGCGTGGCGGCCGCGCTGGGCGAACTGGGCTACGACGTCCACGCCTTCACGTTCCACGATTCGCCGCGCCGGGCCCATTCGGGCGCCGCGCAGGGCGGCGTCAACGCCGTGCGGGCGACGCGGATGGACGGTGATTCCGTGCGGCAATTCGTCGAGGACACGATCAAGGGCGGCGACTTCCGCGCCCGCGAGGCCGAGGCCTTCCGGCTGGGCCAGGAATCGGCCCGCGTCATCGACCATTTCAACGCCCTGGGCGCGCCGTTCGCCCGCGAATACGGCGGCGCCTTGTCGACGCGGTCGTTCGGCGGGGTGCAGGTGTCCCGCACGTACTACGCGCGCGGCCAGACCGGCCAGCAATTGCAGATCGCCACCCATCAGGCGCTGCTGCGCCAGGCGCAGCGCGGCACGGTCAAGCTGCACACGCGCTGCGAAATGCTCGATTTGATCGTCCAGGACGGCGCGGCCCGGGGCGTCGTCGTGCGCAACCTGGTGACCGGCGAAATCCACGCCCAGCCGGCGCACGCCGCGATCATCTGCTCGGGCGGTTACGGCACGATCTTCGACCGGTCGACGCTGGCGGTCGGCTGCAATGCGACGGCCGCCTGGCGGGCCCACCGCAGCGGTGCCTACATGGCGGCGCCGTCGTGGGTGCAATTCCATCCGACTGCCCTGCCGGTGCAAAGCGATTTCCAGTCGAAGACCACCCTGATGAGCGAATCGCTGCGCAACGACGGCCGGCTCTGGGTGCCGGCGCGCCCCGGCGACGACCGCCCGCCTGAACGGATACCCGCCGCCGACAGAGACTATTTCCTCGAGCGTCTGTACCCGGCTTTCGGCAATCTCTGCCCGCGCGACATTTCGTCGCGCGCCTGCCTGCGGCAGATTTCGGAGGGACGAGGCGTCGGTCCTTTGCGCAATTCCGTTTACCTTGATTTGACGGACGCCGTGCGGTCGCAGGGCGGTGCTGTCCTGACCCAGAAATACGGCAACCTCCTGGAAATGTACCGGCAGGCCATCGGCGAGGATCCGCTGACCGAGCCCATGCGCGTGGCGCCCAGCGCCCATTTCACGATGGGCGGGCTGTGGGCCGATTTCGACCTGATGACGTCGATACCGGGTCTGTTCGTCGGCGGCGAGGCCGGCTTCAGCTACCACGGGGCCAACCGGCTGGGAGCGAACTCGCTGCTGTCGGCCAGCGTGGACGGCTGGTTCACGCTTCCACTCTCGGTCGCCAACTACCTGGCCGGCCACCTGGACGACGACCTGCCCGGCCCGGCGGATCAGTCACTCATCGAGGTCACGACAAGGGTGAATGAGCGAATCGACTCGCTGTGCCGCGGTGGCGGCAAGCGCAGTCCGGCGTCCTTCCACAAGGCCCTGGGCGCGATCATGTACGAGCACTGCGGCATGAACCGCAGCGCGGACGGCCTGCGGCTCGGCATCGACAAGATCCGGGAGCTGCGCACGCAGTTCTGGCGGGACGTGGCCGTGCCCGGTGGCACCGATCACCTGAACGTCGCGTTGGAAAAGGCGGGACGCGTCGCCGATTTCCTCGAGCTGGCCGAATTGATGTGCGTCGATGCCCTCGACCGCGACGAATCGTGCGGCGCGCATTTCCGCGTCGAACATCAATCGGACGGCGAGGCCCGGCGCGACGACGCCCACTGGCAATTCATTTCGGCCTGGCAGACCGATGCCGGCCAGTCGCCCGACCAATTGGTTTTCACGCGCCACGCCGAACCCCTGCAATTCACCGCCGTGGCCGTCCGCGAGAGGAGCTACCGGTGAAGCTGACTCTCGAAGTCTGGCGCCAGGCCGGGCCTGACGCACCCGGGCGATTCGTGACGTATTCGCTCGACGGTTTGTCCGACGCGATGTCGGTGCTCGAACTGCTCGACCGTCTGAACGAGGACCTAATTGCCGCAGGTGAGGACCCCGTGGCTTTCGAGTCCGATTGCCGGGAGTCGATTTGCGGCACGTGCGGCATGACGGTCGACGGGCGTCCGAACGGACCGACGCCCCACCTGACGACGTGCATGCAGCGGCTGCGGCAGTTCCGCGACGGCGACACCGTCCGACTGGAGCCGCTGCGGGCCGGCGCCTTCCCGGTCGTCCGCGACCTGGTGGTCGACCGCTCGGCGCTCGACCGCGTGCTCGCCGCCGGCGCGCACGTCGCCATCGATGCCGGCCAGGCGCCCGACGCCGATGCCACCGGCGACACTCACGAAACCGTCGAGACGGCGCTTGACTACGCGGCCTGCATCGGCTGCGGCGCGTGCGTCGCCGCCTGCCCAAACGGCTCGGCCTATCTGTTCCTGGGCGCGAAGCTGACGCACCTGAGCCTGCTCGGCGTCCCCAGCCGGCAAAGGCGCGAGCGCGCCACATCCATGACGAACGTCGCCGAGGACGAGTTCGGCCCCTGCTCGCTGTATGAGGAGTGCGTCGCCGTCTGCCCCGCCGACATCCCGGCCGGGGCGCTGACCGTCCCCGGCCACGAGCGTCTGGGCGCCCTGCTCGCGCACCGCACCGTCCGCGCCGACGCTCCGCCCCTTTGACGGCGTCCGGCTAGCCGGCCCCGGCCACGTGGCGGCTGATCGTCCTGACGCCCGCCAGTGCCAGGACCGACGCCAGCAGGGCGACGGCCGTCGTCCCGACGAAACCCGATTGGTAGCCGAATGAATCGATCAGACGGCCGGCCACCGACGAGCCCAGAGACGCGCCGAAACCGATCGCCGTGCCGATCCACGCCAGGCCCTCGGTGAGGCGGTGCTTGGGCACGAGCGCACTGATCAACGTGTTCGCATTGGTGAACGTCGGCGCGATGGCCAGGCCGGTGAGAAACCCGACCATGGCGAGCAGCGGGACGGAATGCGCGATCAGGTACAGCGCCATGAGGACGCCATACGCCGCGACGCCGATGGCGAAGCGGCGCGGCAGCGACGCCTTCCAAACCCGGGCGCCGTACGTCAAACCCGCGATCGCCGACCCGAGCGAAATGGCCGCCAGCACGACACCGGCCAGCGACCGGTGTCCCATCGCCGTCGTTCCGGCCACCACAGTGATGTCGACGGCGCCGAACGTCCCGCCGAACAGCAGCGCCACGATCAGCACCGACACCACACCGCCGAAGGCCAGAATCAAACGATCCGGGCGCAGGCCCGCCACGGGTTTGGACGCCGCACCGGAGGCGGGCATCCCAGCCTGTTCCGCAGCCACCCGCGCGCCAACCGGCGGTTGGCTGGCCCGCAGCCCCTGATAGAACCAGAGCCCGCCCGTCAAGGTAAGCAACACCGGCGCCACCAGGCCGGCCGTCGGGTGCACGGTGGTCGCCAGCACCGTGGCCACGAGCGGACCCACCACGTACGTCACCTCGTCCAGCGTCGATTCCAGTGCGAACGCGGCCTGCAGTTGCGGTCCACCGTTCAACGCGTGATTCCACCGGGCGCGCACCATGGCGCCGGCCGAACCGCCCGTCGCGCCGCTGATGATCGACGGCACGAGCAGCCACCAGACGGGCAAGTGGCACCACGCCGAGACGATCAGCCCGGCCAGGCTGACGGCCGTCACGATGGCGGCGGGGATCATGACGCGGCGCTGCCCGTAGCGGTCGACCAGATGTGACAGGACGGCGTTGCCGACCGCCCAGGCCAGCCCGTTGGCGGCCGAGATCGCGCCGGCCCAGGCGTACGAGCCGTACAGCGACGACACCATGAGCACGATGCCCACGCCAACCATCGCGCCGCCCGACCGCGCGATCAACCCGGCAGCGCAGAATGCGAGCCGGCCGGGGGCGGCGAACAGATCCAGGTACGAGCGCGTGGCGAAGCCTTTCGTCGACAGGTTGGGGGCTTGGCACATCGCAGCCGAAACCCAGGTGCTCGAGTCTACCGGCTGCCCCGGTGGCGCCGGAAGAGGCACGAGTTCAGGACAAGACCACCCGGCTGACCGGGCCCAAGCCGTCGCCGACGATACACTCCGCAGCCAGCGCACACCACCGGCTCCGTCACATCGGACAACGGCCGAACAATCACCGCCACTCCGAGTTCGATCGGCCGGGAATTCCGTGATCTAGCTCGAGTGACAGGTTATACCGTACTTGATTACGTCTGGGGCCAGGCTGTCCGCTTCACAATCCGCACCTAGATCAGTCGCCTCCCAAGCACCATTGACGTAGTGAAGGAGCGCCGTGCCTTCCATGCCGTCGCTATCGGCGACATGCAGGCCCGCCCAGCCTTGGCCGCAGTAGGCCAATTCGATCACTCTTGTGGCCGAGAAGCCCTTGCTCTGGAAGAATGCCGCAAACCCTTCCGGCGTCAAGCACCGGGCATCCAGTGCAGGCGGCGGGTTCTGTTGAACTGTGTCTCTGGCAAACACCATGGTGCGCTGATCCATGTCAGTCGCAACGATAATCGTGTCGGCCAGGCTTCCGATGCTGACGTTATTGTCAGGGTGGTAACGTTTATCGACTGCCGAACCCTCAGGGCAGAACGTGAACGAGATGCCGCCCTGGCCATCGTATTGCGTTGAACTCGCGATCACCAGGCACTCAGCGTCCATTTGAGCATTGAAGGTTTGCGACTGCACCGCTTCCTCCGCCTTGTTGGCAATCACTTTCCCCTGCAAAGTCGCGTAGTAATTGCCAACAATTTCGTCGGCCGCGACGACCAACGAATCCTGACCGCCCTGCCGCCAAGTCACGTCAAACACGTTGTAGTCATACATCGCACTTGCGATCTCCGTCCACGTCCCCTGCAGGCTTTCGAAGTTGCCGGCGGCAATTTCCGACAGCACCATTCCCACCGGGGGCGGCGGTGCAGGCGGAGACGATGGCGTCTGTGTTGACGGTGCGTCCGACGAAGGCGGCATCTCATCGGCCTCCGAGGTTCTTGTCGATATGCTGGGAATTGTCGGTGTTGACGCGCTTGACCCACCGCGGCCGGCCGGAGCACCCGTGAGCAGCCATACGACAAGGCCGATGACAACGAGACCTGCGGCCCCGATCAATCCAAGCACCTTGGCGGATATCCATGTCTTGGGCGACACCTTCGGGCTTGGTGGGACATGCGACGCACCCGGTCCGGTGGCCCGCCGCTCAGCAACAGCCCGTGCCACATTCGGGTCCCCTTGAGCCTCCAGCCAGTCCAGCAGGTCGGGGTACACGTTGGGATGCGCGGCAATGGACGCGTGAAGTTCGGGGTGGGTCCTGGCCAGATGCATGAGCTCTTCCGGCGACGTCGTCGGATCGGTCACTGCCTGTGCTGCACGATCGGCACGAGACGGCTCGTACATAGTCCCCTCCTGCTCCGCTTCGAACCTGCCATGCTGCTGGGCAATCTGCCAGAATGCATGAACACAAAGAGATACCGCACTTAGATTACGTGGGAATCGGATCACGCGCAACGGGGAAGAGTGCCAACCCGGGTGCCGGCAATCCGGGCGTCAGTGGCCCTCGACGAGGTTTCCCGACTTGGCATCCGCGATCGTCCTGTCTGCGCACGTCATCTGGTCGCCTGTCATCATGCCGCCCCTGACTCGTTCAGAACCTTGGCAATCGCCATCGCCAATGTGCAAGAGTCACCGCAACGCCATAGAAGGCGCAACCGTCCCTGGCGAACAGCCGCGGCTCTGCAGGCGAATCGCGGCGCTCGCCGTGGTGGTCAATTCCCATGGGCGGCTGCTTCACGCCGCCTATACTGGACACCTAGCTCACGTGCCCGGCGATGCGAAGGATTCTCGTGGATGTGCTCAGCACCTTGCAGACCGCCCAGGCGGTCGTCGCCGATCCGACGGCATCGGCCTTAGACCTCGCGGCCATCGCGGCCAAGTACCCAAGCCTGCAGGCGGCGATCGCCGTCCACCCAAACGCTTACCCGGAACTGCTCACCTGGCTCAGCGAATATGGCGACGACGACGTCAAACAGGCTGTTGCGGCCCGTCAGGCGACACCCGATCCACAGGATGTCACCGCGCCTGCCGCCCCGACCGACTGGACGCAGCAGGCCGCCTATCACCAGGTGCCGCCGCCCGGCAGTGGCCGCAAAGCCGGCCTAATCGTGGGAGCGATCCTCGTCGTCATTGCATTGGTTGTCGCGGGAATTGTTCTGGACGCCCGCAACCGAGGGTCTTCGGGCGGCCAGCCAGCGGTGACGCCTTCCAACGCCGTGGCACCCCTGCCCGCGTCATTCGCCTGGGGATCTCAGACGACCTGGACGATCACGCCGGCCGATTTGGGCATCACACCAGACATGACACCGTCTTCTGGCATTGATAGTTTTGAAATCCGTCTCTTGGCAGCCACCGACCAAACATGGCTCATTGGTGTCGGCGGGCTTTCCCCCACTAACTGGACCCTCTTCGGGGTTGACGCGAAAACAGGAGCCAGCAAATGGGGATCGCCCACCGATTCCGCGGAGGCTCACATGTGCGCCTACCATGCCATCAACGGCCAGTTCTATTGTGATTTCAACAACTACATCTTTTCAGTGGCCGAGAACGACGGGCATGTGACAGACATCGCCACTCCGTTCAAGGAAGGCGAGGTCATCCAGACGGTTGACGGCCCGGTCACGGTGGGATCGCTATCGGATTGGGGCGTTAGCTTTCAGGTCACGGGAGACAATCTGTTGGCGAGTGATTACGAGAACAATCCGCCGTTGGTCAGCCTGATCTCCCCCAGTGGACAGATCAAATGGACCAACGGATCATTGCCCCCATTATCCTGCAACGGTCTCACCCAGTCCGATGCATGGGCAGGTGGAATCGTCGTGATCAATTCGTCTTGCGGTGGCGACGTCTTGGACGTCAAGACGGGCAAACTGCTTTACTCGACTCCAAATGTCTCCCTGGGCGTCGTTGACGAGAGCCACTTGTGGGGCGGCACTCGTGAGGGCGCTCCGGCGACCGACAGCTTCGCCACATCCGACGGCACGAATTGGACCGTATTTCGACCCACTGACGGGTACACGCCGGCGTATGCATCCAACCCAGAGCGCGTCGCCCCGGTGGCCCTGACTGGCTACGACGTGTCCCATGTGAGTTGGTGGGAAGCCAGTCAGACCCAGCCCAGGTGGTCTATCCCTGCATCATTTGACTCTTACCCGACCTCCGCCTATGACGGAGAGCACCTGATTCTGTCCGAGGCTGGTTCAGGGCAGGTGATAGGCGTCTCGCCAACCGATGGCAGCATCGCTTGGCACATCCAGATTCCGGCCACCACATCGAAGGATCCAGTTGCGCCGACCGCCATCCTGGCCGATGGCACGGCCTTGACTTGGACGTCGGCGGGCGCCACGGCCTACAGCGCCGACACCGGCGACATCTATTGGACGACCGCGGCCGGCAGCGGCAACTCGGTTTCAGTGGTGCCCTCATCGCCAGGCCCTTCGACGTCGCTAGTCGAAGAGAATAGCGATGGCTCCCTCAGCCGGATCGATCCGGCCACCCCGCAGACTCGCGTGCCATCGATGCCGGCAGACATGCCGTCGTGCCCGGAGGGCTGGACGCCCGTCGGCTGGTCGTCCTGGACGGGCGGTCACACGCTCATTTGTGCGAATGCGGGAAGGACATACTACATAGAGATCGACGACGGATCGAAGGCCTACTCGACCAGTAACGCCACGCGCGACGCCAGTGGTGTGTATTCGGCAGACTTCGGGCTCGGTCAAAGCGGCACCATTTCCCTTGGAAATGGCCTCATTCAATTGGGTAATCAATCATTTGTTGCGACAAGCGCATGGGATCGTGGGACCGCGGGCGGTTTCACCAACGCGCCTTCGAGCGCGATCCCAGCCTGTCCGGCGGGCAGTTATCCAATGTCGTTGTCGATTTGGAGCAGCCAGTGGTTGCTGACTTGCGGAATCGACGGTTCGGTCGCATCTTTCTATTATTACAACGGCCACGCCACAGACACCGGCGGCGCGATGGCCAACCAAGACGACATGACCTGCGGCACGGCTCAAAGCGGTGCGACCGTTTGTGTCGGCGCCTCGAGAGTCACGGTCACCAGCAACGGTGACACGGCTGCATACGACACTTCGTCCGACTATGTGCCGGGGACCGGCCAATCCAACGAGCCGGTTCCCACGACGTATCCATCCTTCCGATACGGCACCTATTACAACGCGCGTTACGGTTTCTCGGTCGACTACCCCGTCGAACTCATGGCCGACCGAGCACCGGACAACGGCGACGGTCAGCGCTGGACCAGCGAGCGGGGCAACGTCGAATACATCGTCTCCGGGTCCAACAACCCCTCCAGCGACGCTGCCGCGGAGGTCAACGACCGCATCGCATTCGCAACCCCGCCAGGAGCCCAAGTGACGTACCATGACGGTGGCACCAGGGGTACCAATGCCTGGGGGGTGGTGTCCGGCTGGGACCCATCAGGCGCACGTGGGTTCTACACCTATGTCGTGGCTGGTCCGGGCAGCGTTGTTTCCATGACATGGCACTGGGATCGGTCAGCCGACTGGACACCGCAGTGGACGGCCCACACGTTCACCACCCTGCAACACTCCGATCTGTCGCGGTCCTACTGAGGGCGCGACGATCGGACTATTCGGCTGTCGCTCTGCGGCGAGCCAAGGCTGTCGCCGGGACGTCCCACAACTGTCGGAGGCGTCCCCTAGGGTGGAGACGTGCGGATACGTCGATGGTTGGTCGCGGTGCCGGCACTGGCGCTGTGTGTGGCGCTCAGCGCCTGCACGCGCACGCCACCAAAGCCGCAACTGCCCGACGCCACGGCAACGGCCGGCGCGCTGGCGTCCGCCCTGATCACGGGCGATTGGAGCGCCGTGCAGTTCAGCGGCTCGTCCGCCGACGCCGTCAAGGACTACGGCGTCGTGACGGCCGGCCTGAGCGGCGCGCGACCAGCCACCGTCACCTACGGCGGCCTGACGTACGACACCGCCTCCAACACCGCCACGGTGCAACTCGATCAGACGTACGGATTCTCCACGCCCTGGACGTTCACGAGCGTGGCCAACCTGCGCTACGCGGTCACGAATGGCTGGCAGGTCGACTGGTCGCCGTCGATCGTCAACCCGTCCCTGGACGGCTACACCCGCCTGACGATCAGCACGTCGTCGCCGAAGCGGGGCCAGATCCTGGCCGGCGACGGCACCGCCATCGTGTGGAACCGGCCCGTGTTCAACGTCGGCATCGACAAGACGAAGGTCAGCGGTGACCAGCAGGCGGCGTCGGCCCGCGCCCTGGCCACGCTGGTCGGCATCGACCCCGACGCCTACGCGAAGCAGGTGGCCAACGGCGGGCCCCAGCAATTCGTCGTCGCCATCACCTATCGCGCCGGGCAGGTGCCCGACGGGCTGGACGCCATCCCGGGCGCCTGGGCCCAGCCGGACACCATGTCGCTGGGGCCGTCCCGCACGTTCGCGATCGGGCTGCTCGGCACCGCCGGCGAGGCGACGGCCGAGGACATCGAGAAATCGCACGGCACCGTTCACCAGGGCGACATCATCGGCAAGTCGGGCCTGCAGGCCAGCCAGAACGCCACGCTGACCGGCAGCACCGGCTACACGGTCTACCTGGCGCCACGGGCCGCCGGCGACGTCATGACGCCACCGTCGGCGATCGGGCCGACGTCGTCCGCGTCCAGCCAGAAGCAGGTCTTGTTCGAAATCCCGGCCATCGACGGCGCCGACCTTCACACCACCTTGAACATCGATCTGCAGACGAAGGCCGAGACGATCCTGGCAGGGCAGGCGGAAATCGCGTCCCTGGTCGTGCTCGATCAACAGACCGGCGCCATCCTGGTGGCCGCCAATTCGCCCGCCGCCGGCGCCAACTCGTACGCCATGAACGGGCAGTACGCGCCGGGCTCCACGTTCAAGATCGCCACGGCGCTGGCTCTGCTGCGGTCCGGCATGACGCCCGATTCCACGCTCGACTGTCCGACGTCCGTCACCGTGAACGGCAAACCGTTCTCCAACGACTCGGATTACCCGCCCGCCCACAACGGCACCATCACGCTGCTCCAGGCCGTGGCGTATTCGTGCAACACCGCGATGATCAACGGCGGTTTGACGCTCGGCCCGTCGGCGCTGCCCGACGCGGCGGCCAGCCTTGGCCTGGGCACCAAGCCGACGCTCGGCGTCGCCAACTTCATGGGGTCGGTGCCGCCACCGAAGACGGACGTCGAACGAGCCGCCGACTCGTTCGGACAGGGCAACATCGCGATGTCGCCGCTGGCGATGGCCACCGAGGCGGCCTCCGTGGCGGCGGGGCGCACGATCACGCCGTACCTGATCGCCGACCCGAAGACCGGCCAGCCGTGGCAATCGCCGGCCCCGTCCGGCTCGCCCGGCACTCCGGGGGCATCGGCCTCGGGCACGGCATCGCCTGAGGCGACGCCCACCCCGACGGCCGCACCGGTGGCGCCGCTGACGCCGGAGGAAGCCGCGTCGCTGCGCGGCATGATGGCCGCCGTGGTCGACGTCGGCACCGGCACGGGGCTCAAGGGGTTGGCGGACGGCGCCAAGACGGGCACGGCCGAGTTCACCAACCAGGACGGCCAGACGCTGGCCCACGCCTGGATGATCGCCTACAACAGCCGGTACGCGATCGCCGCGTTCGTCAACGTCGGCGACTTCGGCGCGACGACGGCCGGACCGCTTGTCAAGGCGTTCCTGTCGTAGTTCTCGCCCGGAGCAGGTCGCGGACACGCACCGTAAACCGCTGGTCAGAGCGTTTCTGTCTCAGTTCTCGCCGTGCAAGATGCGGGACGTGACCAGGTGGGCCTCCGGTAGAGTGACGGCCCGTGCCAAAGCCCGAACCCGCCTCCCGCGGCGTGCTGCTCGGGTTCGCGGCATACGGATTGTGGGGGGTATTTCCCCTGTATTTCCAGTTGTTGGCCCCGGCGGGCGCCTGGGAGATCCTGGCCCACCGGGCCGTGTGGACCTGTCTGTTCGCGGCGGCCGGCGTGGCGGTCGCGCGCCAGTGGGGCAACGTCAAGTCGGTGCTCGCCAGGCCCCGCGTGGTCGCGACGCTGGCCGCGGGCGGCGTCGTCGTGGCCGCCAACTGGGGCATCTACGTCTGGGCCGTGATCAGCGATCACGTCGTCGATTCATCGCTCGGCTACTACATCAACCCGCTGGTCACCGTGGCGCTGGCGGTCACCGTCCTGCACGAGCGGTTGCGCCGGCTGCAGATCGTCGCGCTGGCGATCGGCGCATTGGCCGTGATCGTCCTGGTGGCGGCGTATCGGCAGGTGCCGTGGGTCGCCTTGGGTCTGGCCGTCACATTCGCCGTCTATTCGCTGATCAAGAAC
>Ga0209629_10001382_pt1 | contig 15258 bp, 13 predicted proteins | sample TergutCu122P5_FD_187286 | JGI IMG/M metagenome (GOLD analysis project Ga0209629, IMG submission 187286) | Cubitermes ugandensis P5 segment gut microbial communities from Kakamega Forest, Kenya - Cu122 P5 (SPAdes) (version 2) | ecosystem: Host-associated > Arthropoda: Insects > Digestive system...
TGCAAACTGTGAAAGGAGAATTTAATTCAGAGTGTATAAGCTAATAGGAGTTACTAGTAATTGATGTGCAATTTCTTTAATATATTATGCAAACTGATAATGATTTTTTAATCTTTATGTGGGACATCCCCGTGTGTGGTGAATATAAACTAGTGTGATTGACGATTATTTGTACTAGTTGATAATGATTTTTTTTTTAATTTTTTACATTTTAGCTTCTTGTATGCATTTGAATGTCGTCGTCGTCGTTGTTGTTATAAAAAATAGAAAGATAATGTGTGTTTATGGATGTGTTTTGTGTCCTGGATCTGAAGTGAGTTAGTTTGTGTGTGTTGTGTGTAGGTGTTTCCCCTCGGGCCACTTCCCCTCATCCTCATGTACAGCAGCCAGAACTGCTACACCAGATGATGTTGCAACAGCAGCAACAGCAGCATCAACAGCAGCAGCTGCGTATTCCATCTCCATTAAATAGCGGTAAGCTAGTGTAAGGCTGAGGGATACTGGAATAAAATATAAGTGGATCTTATTGTTTCAGAATCTGATGGGATAAAGGCTGCTGGATTTGTAATTTATTAGCTGGATTATGTGTCTTCTTGACTGGTACTGGAACCTTTCATCTGCCACTCGCCCTTGCAATCTTTGCCCCTGAGATTAGTTGTAATTTCAACTTCCAGTCTTCTTCTCAGTCTTCTGAGTGTCTAATGTTCCAAGAGGTTTCCCAAATATAGTGTTATGTGCATTTATTGTTTTCCCATTCCTGGCTACTTGTCAGGCCCATCATAACCACCTAGATTGCACTTTGGCATCTTTGCATATCACAGAATTGTTTGTTGTTTCACATTTTACATTACTGATGGCTGTCATATTGTTTAGGTCTACTTATTTGGTTGGGGAGTGTATTTTAATGCACTTGTAATTCGTATTCTGTTCAAAGTATGCAAACATGTTTTACATGTGTGTGTGTGTGTGTGTGTGTGTGTGTGTGTGTGTGTGTGTGCTTACCCATACAAGCATGTGTGACCACTACATGTCATGTCCAATCATTATTCATTACTCCTGTTCAGTGCTATATAGTCTTGAGCTCACTGTATCATTAAATAAGCCATAAATAAATAAAATAAATTGAATGAAATAAATATATGAGATGATTACAGTTTTTTTAATATAAGTGAACTAAAATCTTCTCATAATTTTGTTTCAAATTACAAGATTATCAGAGGTTTAATTTTATTTAAGGAGTGATACACATACACGTAAAAGAATATGTTCTTAGGTGTTAAAAAAACAAAAGCTTTCATAAATTGTGTGTTAATGCATATGTATAATAGGTATGTACTGGTAGGTAATGATTGTTGATTTAAATCTTGGCTTGATTCATTGGCTATCGTGATGACTTATGGCTTTATGTTGTTTTTCTCAGTCCCTGCATCAGTAATACGTTATTTAAGCCATGACCACTTCTGATTACTTTGCATTTCTCTGTTATTAGTCATTGTACCATTTGCTGCTGTATGGTTCAAGTTGCATTTATCATAAACCACAAGGAAAGAATGAGTAAGGCATTAGATACCACCTAGACTCTTGAACGTGTGTTGCTTCCCAAAAGCTCAGAATGACTGAATGTAATTTAAACAGTAAACTCATGTTCTGGTGCTTTCAGCCTATTGTCAGCAGCCCCCTGTCATATCTCCTAACTTGGCCAACAACCCCAACACTCTATCAGTTCAACATACAGGTGAGCTCAGCATGCTGCATGCTGAGTGTTACTGTTCCAGTTTTTATTCTATATGTCTTAAGTTATATTGTTATGCTTGTTCCTGTATTCTAAGAAAACGTATGCAAAGTGAAACATAACTGTTTTCTTATTTTAATGGATCTCGCATGTTGAGTGCATATTCCTTCCAAATGAAGATGGAGATGTGCACCTTCAGGAGTGTCATTTTTTTTTATTGAGGCAATGGGCTGTGCCTAAACAAAATTTTCACATAATTCACCATATAGTAAACTGCATGAAGGCATAAATTATTTTACATTGTATTCTTTTAAATATATACACTGTTTGTAAATGTTTCAAGTGAAGTGAAAGTCCTTTTTAAAGAAAATTCTTAACAGCATGAAAAGTCAATGATATAACAATGCTTCTTGTAGACAGTGTAGGGGTGCTTAGCCTTTCAGGCAGGTAGGTTGCACCGAAAGATATACACAGTCAGAGTTAGAGCATGTGGTTGTTTCTGACAAAACTGAACATTACAGTGAATGCACCCGATATGTGCCTTATTAATGTGAAGCATGTACCTGCATGTGTGGCAGTCCCCATTCAGCTCCTTTACGAGGGCGAAGATTATTGTTATGTGGTTCCACACTTGCCATACATATGGCCACTTGTAACTTCTAGCACCTGCTTTCTTACACTCTGAGGCACCTGTTACTGTATTCCACATTCTGGCTGGAACATAAGTTTTATGACAAACAGTGATGGAGATTTCCTATCCAACTCATGTCGCGTGGCATCCTAAGTGATGATTGTGGTATGTTTGTTAGCATTTGGCATACTTGTTCAATTTGAGTTGTTTTATTTTATGTTTGTATTTAGAGTCTAGCTTTGTGGTAGGGAGGTGTGTGTGCGTTTGCATGTACAGTTGTCCATAGGCCACAGATGCTGGGAACCTGTACAGTGTAGCATGCTCTTAACTTCTGTCTTCTAAAATCTGCAGTCTTCATATTGACTGTGTTATATTAATTCAAACTTGAGTTGTGGATGTATCACTTTTAAAAGGCAAGGAAGCCAGAGGTGATAAAGCATACACACATCACAACTATCTGCTTATGGAAACAGGTGTTTACTTCACCTTGCACGCACGTGTAGGTCGTTAATCACATTTGAGGATTTTACATTGGTATTGATGGATTGTGACACCATGTAATCTGGTAGCTCATTATGAACATGGTGGAGATATCTGCTTCCTCTTTCAGAGTAGATTGAGGCAGTAGTTTTCTTTGAAGTGTTCTACCAGGCCATATGGTATCACATCCCAGGTGACAGCAGTCCTTGGCAGCTTACAGTAGATTCTTTGCATCTGCAGCCATTATCTGCCTTCTTAGTGGTTTCACTGTGCAGGTACATTCCATAAATCTCGAGTCTCAATCTCATTCCTGGGAAGCAGTAGTGTGAGGGCTGGAACACATTGTTTGTTGTAAGGTAATAAGGTAAATTTCATTTAAAAGTTATAAGGTAAAGTTGTAACTGCATGCCATGGGGGCATATGGGCAAGTGGGGGCACTTGATAGAAGTGATTGGTCAGCTTCACACCCCACCTGCTGTACCCCTGAGGAATTACCTTGTGTTACCCATAGCACTGGAGGCTGGTTGAATGCCAGATTTGGTCTGGTTACTTTGGAGAAGAGAAGAATCTCGTGTTCCTGCTGGGAATTGGATTGCCATTCAGTGTTTCATCCAGCTTGTAGCCCTGATAGTACACTGACTGCACTATTGTGGCTCTGTTTATTTTAGTACAGCAAACTATAAAGAAAAGTGTCATCAGTTCATGAAACAAGAAAATATGATACGTTTGGGCTGCTGGTTGCACACAACTGTTGAAAGCTGTTTTGCCAAGAACCAGCTGTTATAAAATTTTTAACAATAAAACTGATAGAGATTATAGTTTTGTATATGAATGTATGACCTCCTTGAATTTCATGTAATGGAGTGTGCTGCTGTTAGTAGCACACATGTGGGGAATGCACTGGTTTTAGCTGCTTGTGTGTGGTTCAGTTATTGTGTATTTGTTTAAACTGGAGATTTTGTTTTTGAAATCCATTTACAACCAGTGATTTGTGATCATTATATTGCAGTTTTGCAGCATCGAGTGCCATCACCTCGTGAGCTGATTGTTCACACACAAAACATAATGCAGTCGGCACTGATAAAGAAGAAACTAGAGGAACAGCGAGAGAATTTCCGAAAACGCCAAGAAATGCAACAGTAAGTGTCATACAGCTTTATAAACTTTTAAATGACCTGGTATGTGAATGCTAATAAAAAAACAACCCTGGATATTCATTTTATGTGTTTAGGAAACAAGGAGGTTTGCTTCATTTTTAAGATATCCTGCATAATATCTTTTATTTCCCACAAAATGACATTTATTTTATAATTTTAATCTTTTTCTGTTCAAATAATATGTTTTTCATAAACCATGCACTATTATTTAAGTATCAATGCACTCTTTAAAAGCTTAATATCTCAGATGCAGTTGCATTCATTTTGAGGAGTAATTGTGTGTTCTGATTAGTTTATTAATTTTAAGGTATAAATATGCATGTAAGCATCAGTACAAACAAGTAACAGAACTGGGATGTAATGTTTGCAGCTTGTGTAACCACATATGTCAGTGTATGTGGATATTAATGAAATAGGGTGTTACAAAAAACATTTAATCCAAGTTCTTTTTTAATGGATTTAATGTATAAGAAATATAATTTTAGGTCTCTTTCACCGAATGTGTCTGGAATGCCGAGTAATGTAACAAATAATAGTGGGGCAAAGATTAATGACTCTTCATCACCTGCAAAACACCTGTCATCACCAACTCCTCTTGCCTTCACTCCAACATCAGTGTTGAGGAAGATGACTGCAGAGAAGGAAGCTGAGACATCAGCTGGACCTGTTAGTGCCATGAGAAACGAATCAAAGGCAGCTGTTTCAGGTGACAAAAATTACAGAATTATTTCTAAAAGCATTAGAACTGTGAACTGTGCAATAGTGTTGATACTTGGAAATAACAAAATGAGGTGCCAGTGCCAGGGAGAACTTCTGATTCATCCATTGAGAGTGATCAGTTTTAAATAATGGTTGATCTTTTGTATCAGATAATATAATTTCTCTGTTCAAATGTTGATTTTTTCAGCACCAAGACAGAAGTTCTTATTTGTTCTTCCTTCATTAATTTGGAGTAATTAATGACAATGTTCACTTTCATTGAATTAATACTGTAGTTCCATGTTTTGGAGTTTGTTATAAGTGTTTCATTTATGAGGGTTATGTCTGTTTTTGATCTTGTCAGAGCAAGTGCTGGATGCACACTGTAAATTTGCTAATGTAAGAGCTGCTCTACAAGCTGTTAACTAGGTGTTTGAAATCTTAATCCATCATAAAAGCAGATGCACAATCAAGTAAGAAATTTAACTTCGTGATCACCTTATAGCATTTAAAGCTGCAGTTTTACCTTTATTTTCTGTTATGCAAGTGTAACATGTTTGTTTATATTTTATGTTTACTTTACCCATGATAATTTTCAGCCCCAAATGATCTGAAACCACAGTCTATGGTTGTCCAGACATCACGATTGTCATCGTCTGCTACTCACTTAAGGTCACAACAGACGGCAGCTCCACCTTGGAATATAACAAAACAACACCCAGGTATTTTATATATAGTTGAGGTGCAATGGTTGTCCATCATTGTTGTTATGGTTTCCAAACTTGGTGTAGTAATGTGCTGAAGGATACTTAATTTCAGTTTTTATTTAATATAACTTCTTTTCCTTGTATACATTTTCCTCATAAATGATCTTCACCCTTTCAGTTTTGTGTTATTCTGATCACATTTAAGGTACAGTTAAAAAGTACAAACTATCTGAAAAAGATCAACAAAAAAAATTATTATGAAAAACTAATAGAACTTTAATCAAGCGTGCTCAAGCAGTGACAGACTTATTTTAGCAATAAAAGATTTTAAAAAAATGTGATATTAAGCCTTCAACCACAATGTTTGGAGAGTCTTGTGGCCAGTTTCACTTGCCTCTGTGATCCATGTCTTCATCTTTGCTAGGTGTCTTCTTGGTGTTTTTTATTTTTTTACACACACACACACACACGCGCACGCACGCACGCTTGGCAGAGTAAATTAGGCTCCCTGCCCAATTTTATCGTCATATGTTGTCATTACAAACTGCTTATTGTCAACACCTGCTAGACGAGACTCCAGGATGAAAGCCACTGTAGTGCAAAGGAAAACAAACATCATACAAGATTTCAAAGCATGAAGACACTACAAAACTTCTAATCCAGAGGTATACAGGTTCTTAATTGAGGTGAAATGGTCAGAGAGTGAATCTGACCACTGAGAATCATCTAATGCAGAGTTAATGGGTGGGGCTGTTATTCCGTTCCTCTGTATGAGTGTATTGCGTGTTTAATGCCGCCCAACATTCCAACTGTCATAACGCCTGTAAATCTTGGCATCTGGTAACTTTGCTTCCTAGAGGTTAAAGTAGTATATTTGTTAGTGACTGGCAAGTGAAAGGGGAAAACAGGTAGATTTAATGTGCACATCTAGGCTGACACTTTGAGTATCAAAAAATGGGAAATTTTTTGGCAACCATGACCACTGAAATTTGTGTTTAGTGTTGTTAAGCAATATGTAGGGTATTTCTATGAGAACATTACAAATAAAACACATCAAAAAATGGAAATTTTTTGACAACCCTGGCCACTGAAATGTGTGCTTAGTGTTTTTAAGCAATATGTAGGTTATTTCTATGAGAACATTACAAATAAAATGCTTGCTTTTATCCATAAGATACACACATTGAAGATGTCAACTGTTGTGGGATATGATTGTGTCAATTCATAAATGGCTACTGGTGACTTTGGAAGATCTTGCTTTTTCAGTTTTTAGGGTCTCTCCACTCTTCTTGAACTATTCATACCCCTAACACATGAATTTTCTTAACAGCAATGTGAGTATCTCAAATATCAGTGTACATATCATATGTGCATGTTGTAGAGACATGGTTTGACTGAAGTAACAGTCCTTTAGATGGCCGTATGAAAGTGTGTGGGTGAATGAAAGTGTTGTTTCTCTTTGAAGTGCAGTGTTTTGTTATTTGTGTTTTCAGGACGTCCAATAGTTAAAGGTAATGCCAACTTCCAGTATACAGCTAATGTTGATTACCAGCAACAGCAACAACAGCAGCAGCAACAGCAACATCGACACAGCTCATTGATATCTGGTGGTGGTAATTACAATAACAGTGTCCCAAGATCAAAGATGACACTTGCTACACCTCCTGCTACTTTGACTCCACAGATTAACACGCTCATGATGATGCATCGGTCACCTAATGTCAGAGGTAAGGACCATCTTGAAATTGTGGGCAGGGTGAATACATCGTAGTTTATGTGGAAGGATAATGGTGTCTGAAGGCTTATTGAATAAATGTTTTTCTGTTGGTTGAAATTGAATGGAACACATTGGCTTATAGTGTCAGTTAATGGTAATAATTTATTGGGCATTATAAATATGAAGAGACATGTAAAGACTGTTAACCATGTACATTTTTGTCACAACATTTCATGACTAGTACATTTTCACACTGTTGTTACTGACAGTGTATTTTGTTCTTTGACAGACAGTCAAAAAATTTAGCACAGGGTTGTTTGGGTAAGAAAGGGTTTTTTTTATTGAAATGGCTCCAACTTGTTCATTTAGAAATTAATGTAGAAGCAGTGCAAGAGATTTTCATTATGATACAAAACAGAATCATCATATGCTGTTCAAATTCTTTTAACTCCGTAGTGACAGTGGACACTTGTGGCATCATCAGTGGGAATACTTATACCTTAAAGGCCTATGATGTAGAGCTGTTTAAATTCAATGTGAAAATTCAGCACCACTGCTGTAAGAACATCAAGTCTAGCAAACATAAATATCTTTCATAAAAACTGATGGATTTTCTTCAAAATTACTGGGAAACTGTGTGATACAATTGTATGCAAATCAGTTACATTACCTTAGAAATGGATTTTTGTAGGTATAAGGATATCTGCACTGTACTGCTAATCACTTAATAATATCTTACAAATTGTTGCAGTAATGACAAATGCACAGTTCCTTTTTATTCATGTTTTGGCCTAACTGCCATCATCAGGGAGTTAACACCTATGTTACAAAATAACTTACAGCAATAAAATAGTCTTACAGTGCGTACGCATATCAGTGTACAGATTATAGTTACAATTTACAGTGTTTAAAATGTTATAAAATGTTGATTATGAATTGTTGTAAAATAATGGTAGTTTTTATTGTTTAAATTTGTCTTCTTGCCATTGTGTTTCTTGTTCAACAAACATCTTTTGGGTTTTGATAGAATTGGATCCTATCCTGTAACTGTAGACACTGTGCTTTAGTTATGAGTAAATTTCTATTTGTAATAAATATTAATGTGGTTATGCCTGTTTACTATGTACGTTATATTTTGTTTGTGTGAAGTGCACTACCAAACTGCATGGATCTGTGTGTTATTGTGTGTGTATTGATTGGATTGTATGCCTGTGCCATACCTACGCTTTACATTTTGTAATATTTTAAACACTGTAAATTTTAACTATAATCTGTACATTTGATGTGCATAAGCACTGTAAGACTATTTTATTGTTGTAAGTTTCAGTAACATAGGTGTTAGCTCCCTGATGATGGCAGTTAGGCCAAAACATGAATGAAAAGGAACTGTGCATTTGTTGTTACTGTAACAATTTGTAAATTATTCACGATGCATGGAATGAACAATATGAAGGCACTTAATAATAGTTCATTTTAATGTGATCATTTTTAAAGTAGTGAAAACACAATAACATTGTACTGCTGCCTTTCTGCAAACTTTGTGTGTCCAGCAGTCTCTGTGGACTAGATTTCCTCTCATTTGGTAGTGTCCTCCAGATGAGGTGCCTTTCAGTGAGGCACAGCATAGTGTTGTGTACATTCTGCATTCAGTTAAATTTGTATACTGAACAAACCTTCCACCATTTTCACTCTAAACAGTAGCTGGTCTGTTTGATCCTCATAATGTTCAGTATTGTATTGTGAAACCAGCAGGATGCATTCATGTACCACATACTGATGCATTGCTGCTCTTATCATGTCACTTGCCAGGTGGTAATGTTTCATGTAAAACCCAGCCCATTTTTTGTTTTAATCCAGCACACACATATGTTTTTCCTTTTGTCCCTGCTTGTTAAAATTTCTGTTTCATCACCGCAGTACATTCTTGTGGTCAGGTATTTTGGTCATACCATTTTTTCATCTTTTAGTGCATAATCTAAGGTGTGCCTGTCATGCATTGTGGTGCTGAAAAGGCCAATACTTCAGGTACAGATGATCACATTCCTTATGCAGCTTTCATTTAAATTCCAGTCTCTTTAACATCACATTGGGCATTTAATTCTTGCACCATAGAGTTAATTAGTACAGATCCTGAATGCTGTACTGTAAGTTCATGTTTCTTGTTCACTTCTTCCCTTTCACAACTCTCAGAACAGTTGATTTAAAAAGTACTGATGTGGTTTATCGTATGATTTAAAAAGTACTGATGTGGTTTATCGTACCAATAACTTATGATATTTTTGTAGGGCAGATGGTGCTTAACTGGGAGGTACAATTTGAATTACTGATGGTCCTTCATGTAGTTTTGTGGATATGTACAAAGATACGTGAATACAGGTGACCCAGTTAATGTGCCTTTGGCTAATTTGGACTCATTGTAACTAACTAATTTAATGGAGCAAAATCCTTCCTGAGAAGCTTAGAGGTTCTCAGTCGAGAAACTCCGCTATTTATGAAACCCAAATGTCCATAACTGCATTTACAAGAGCCTGCTACCTGTCCCTGTCCTGAGGCAGATCGATCCAATCCATGCCCTTCCCAATCCAATTCTTGAAGATCCTTTTTAATATTATACTACCATCTGTGCCTAGGTCTTCCAAGTGGTCCCTTTCCGTAAGGTCTCCTGACCGAAACCCTGTATACACCTCTCCTGCCCTGCTCATCTCATTCCTGATTTGATCTTCCTTGTAGTATTTGGTGAGGAGTACATATCACAAAGCTCCCTGTTACGTAGTCTTCTCCATTCTCCTGTTATTTTGTTTGTAAAGGCCCAAACCTCCTCCTCAGCACCCTGTTCTCAAACACCTCCAGCCTACGTTCCTCCCTCACCGTGAGAGATCGAGTATCACATCTTTACAAAAGAACGCACAAAATTGTAGTTCAGGGTATCCTAATCTTTATATTTTTAGGTAGCAAACTGCAAGACAAAACATTCTGCACAGAACGATAGTAAGCATTCCCTGGCCTCAATCTGCTCTTTGTTTCTTCAGGAATTGAATTTTGATTTGTTATGGTTGTTCCCAAATATTTGAACTGTTCCACCATTTCAAAGGATTTATTACCTGTTTTTATATTGTGATTTTATTCTGAATTCTGGTCTCAAGACATGACCATACTTCTTGTTCTTAGCATTTATTTCTAGACCAGTTTCCTCACTAGTGACTACTAAGACTTCTCTCTTTTTCTTTATAGTATGTATGCTTCCACCCAGTTTATTAACATCATCAACATTAACCAGAAGCTGATGTGTAATATTTAATTTCAAGCTCTGCTGGTTTGCCAGAACCCTGAAAATGGCATATTCTGAAGCAAAGTTGAAAAGCAGTGGCGATAAAGGTTCTCCTTTTTTCGAACCATTCTTAATAGGAAACATGTCAGACATATGTTTGCCTACCCAGACCCTGTTGTAGGTTTCATTTAGACACATTTTTTTTAGCCGTACTAGTTTCATAGGGATACCAAACTCATTGAAAGTATTATACAAGACCTCCCTCCTAACTGAATTGTAGGCTTTCTGGAAGCCTATAAATAGATGATGCTGTACCCTATTGTATTCCCATTTTTTTTTTCAAGTATTTGACAAATGCAGAATATATGATCATTAATTTACCTGAAATGTCAAAAGCCACACTGATAATCCCTGATAGTTTTGTCAGCATATGGAGTTAACCTTGACACAAGGATGTTGAATAAAATTTTGTGTGTAGTTGATAAAAGCGATGCCTCTTGATAATTACTATAATCAGTTTTATGACCAGTCTTATAAATAGGTACAGTGATTGACTTTTTCCACTGCTCAGGCTATTCCTCCTCATTCCCAACAATTGGTAAGTTTATGGATCTAAAAACGAATTGCCCTATTTCCTGCTTTAATTGTTTCTGCTGAGAATTGATCAATACCTGGTGATTTATATCTTGGTAACTCTTAAGGTCATTGATATCCCTATACTGGTATCTAATGTTCTTGTTCTTACTGTATGTTTCAAAATGGATTTGTTACAACATGAAATATAAATATTTAGTTTTTTATCTAAACGTTTCTTATGCTAACTGTGAACACCATGACTGATAAGGCTTTCTGCCTGTTATGTGTTCCTCTTTTTGGGTAGAGATGAGGACTTAACAGATATGTAGTCCTTGGGATGACTTAATAGTCATCGGAACTTTGTCAACTGATGGTGACATTGTTTCCAGGACGGACAACAAGCAGTGAACTCTTTTCCCGTACTCATGCCTAGATATGAGTTGGAATGTGAGGGTGATTTTATGGTGCAGACAGTTTAGCAGTGAGCTCCGAGACATTTGCCACCTTCCAAACTTACATGTACCATTTTTCTCCCTACTAACATAGTTTATGAAATTCTTCCAATCACAGTCTAAACCAGGAACTTCCTCCTGATCACTTCTGTCATCAGGAGCGTGTCATGCAGAATTTTAGGCTTCTACCATCATGCATTTGAGGTTGTGACTCTTCTAGGATGTTGCATACAATGTATGACAATAAAGTTCGCGAACTCATCGCAGTAAAATTGCTACATACCTCATTGTTGAATACCACCATAGTCGCCTTCAGAGTACTCCCCTTGGGAAGCTATGAACCGATGCCAGTGCCTAGTCCACCCTTCAAAACAATTTTGGAGCTGGTTTTGTGGAATGGCCTTCAGAGCTGCCGTTGTATTACTACTGATGTCATCAGTGTCATCAAAATGCCTTCCTTTCAATATTTCCTTTATCTTTGGGAACAGAAAAACGTCATTGGGGGCTAGATCCGGTGAATAGGCAGGGTGTTCCAACACAGTTATTTGTTTAGTAGTTAAAAACTCCCCCACAGACAGTACTGTGTGAGGAGGTGCATTGTCGTGATGCAAGATCCATGAATTGTTGGCAAAAAATTCGGGTCGTTTCTGTCTAACTTTTTCACGCAGCCTTTCCAGTACTTCCAAATAGTAAACTTGGTTGACTGTTTGTCCAGTTGGTACAATTTCATAATGAACAATCCCTCTAATATCAAAAGTCAGCAACATTGTTTTGACTCTTGATTTGGACTGATGGAACTTTTTTGGTCGTGGGGAATTGGCAGTCTTCCATTGTGCACTTTGCCGCTTCGTTTCAGGGTTGTATTGGTAGACCCATGTTTCATCACCTGTGATGACACGGCCCAAAATGTCATCTTGCCTCTTCACAAGGTCTTGGCAAATTGTGACTTTTCTTTGCTTTGTTCTTCGGTGAGCTCCTTTGGGACCATTTTTGCACACACCTTCCTCATGTGAAGATCTTCAGTTAAGATTTTCCTGTTTCTCTATCGATATTCACTTGCTCTGCTATGCTCCTGACAGTCAGCCGACGATTTTCATGCACAATTTGATGAACTTTTACAATATTTTCTTCAGTTCTGCTTGTTGCTGGCCATCCTGATCTCTCTTTATCAGGGACACTTTCTCTTCCCTCAGAAAAATGTTTCACCCACTTGTAAATTGCTGTTTTCTTCATAACATTATCCCCATAAACTTGCACTAACATCTCTCTGATTTCGTTTCCACTCTTTCCAAGTTTAACAATGTTCGTTCATTGCTCTAATTCAAGCTCCAACATTCTCGCGGCGGCACACCAAAACACATGCAGACAGTAATAGATGCCACTCAGAAAGAGACTGCCATAGATCAGCAACAACACAGCTGTGAAATGCTGATATGTCAGCGTCATCAAACCATATTAAGGCTTTTGTCCAGTGCTGTCATGGCAAGCACGTGGTGGCGAGTTCGCGAACTTTATTGTCTGACCACGTAATGTGGTTTGGTAGTTGTTACCTACATTTAGGAACAAATTATCAGTCCCTTTTTCAAGGTCAAGCAGTCTTCTTGGACTGCTGTACTTGAAATACATGTGACAAACTACCAACCAATGCTGTAACATATTTCAAAAGATCAGAGACCTCAAAAGTTTGTAAGCTTCATCTCAGCATTGTATCCTCTAACAGTAAGTTACAGAGTTCCTCATTGCTGTGTAATTATGTGCACAGTTTTTCAACTCCCACATTACTGATTTGAACTCAGTTAATCCCATCAACCATGTGTCATATTATGTGCTATTTATGCAGCTCAGGCAATCCAAGCTCATTTGGCAACACTGCATCAACCACAGCATCACACACATCACCATCATCAACAGCAGCAGCAGCAGCAGCATCAACAACGTAATTTGCCAACACCATCTCTGCAACAGATACTTCTGAATCAGAACTTCGGCAGTGTAGGACGAGGCTCGGGCAAATCAGGTAAATTTGTGGTAATCAGGCTTAAAAATGACGTACTTGAAAGTTTAAGAATAAATGCTCGTTTCTGTTTAGTGCTGTCTTGGTAGAGAAGAGGAACTGACTTGAAATAATGAACAAAATTTGGTGGTCATTCTTTCTGTTTTTATCTCTGTTCAGTCCATGCCCCACATCCCCCTCCAATTTTTTGAATTCTATTAATCTGATTAAAAGTAATTTTGCAGAAATTTGCTGTTAGGGCTGCAGTTGGAAGTGGTGCTAATTTAAGGTCATAAACGTAAGTTTGAGCAAAAGTGTAAACTGTGCCAGCATCTCTCCATCCACAGCCTCAGAGCAGTCATGCCAAATCAAAAACTCTTACACATAGTTTTATCAGCAGTTTTTGTCTGAATTGGCATTTGTTGCAGCAGTAATTTTTTCACCACTGTTGATGTGGAAAATAATATAAAACTTTACTGTGGAATGATACAGTTTTTTGGAACCCATGAACTTGTGGTTTTTTGTCACATTGCATGATATACTCTTAGGGATCTCAGTGTCCTGGAGCATTAAATTTTTAGTCATGTTTGCAAAATTGCGAGAAGGGATTGTTAGCTTCTTTGTGTCCTTTTGTCTGCATGGAACATCTCGGCTCCCACTGGATGGAGTTTTATGAATTCTGATATTTGATTATTTTTAAAAAATCTGTCAAAATTCATTTTCAATTAAAATTGGACAAGAATAACAGGTACTGTACATGAAGATCAGTATGCATTTTTGATGATATGCTCAGTTCTTCGTAGAATGAGAAATGTTTCAGATTAAAATTGCAGAGGAAATCAGAAAACACAGTTTATATCCAATAATTTTTTTTGTCATGCCATTTATGAGACAGTGTGGAATAATATTTTACAGCCAGACAGGCCACAGATGACTGTATGGTGTATGCAAATTGCATGCTGGATAGCTAAGTCTACAAACACATACTCAGAATATGTAATAATTATTGCTTTTCCACTGCAGCAGCAGTTGCATGAATGTGCCTTGATGTTACGTTACACATATATTGCCTGTCATGTTGTATTTACTGGTGTTTGTGTGCTCCTTCTTTTCTTGGTATAGTAGTATTACCAACACCACTGTCATCCAAATTAGCATAATCATTTGCTGCTTTATCGCCATTACTTCTAACACCATAATTTATTTTACAGTAATTGATAGTTGCTCTTGCAAGTCTTTTTTCGTCCTCCCTTTAGTACACCAATTTTCTCTTCAGAATCTTCACAAATTGTGTAAGATATTCTCTGATAGGTACGGACTGTGTTACAGAGGTTGTCGTGATATTGTTTTATATACACTATCACCTTCCACAGCTTTACCTTTTTTTAAATTTCTGTCCATACAAAGTCTTTATCCACATTCAGTTTTGAGAGTGAACACATTCTTGTGCATGGGAATCACACAATGTATAAACAGCTGGCTACCATCCTTTGATGACAGGTACTCCTCAAACTCCAGAAGAGTTTAAGGAACAATCATTATGTGGCAAAAGCTTGCAGAGCACCACTATAAAATACAACAAAATAATGTTAACCCTTTCCAGCCCTGTGATGCCATATGGCATCATGCTTTTCATCTGTTCTTAATATGCACGCCTTTTGCCCATTGGCTCCAGTAGTCATCTCAGCACACTGCGCTGACTTTTCTGCGTTTGGCTGGCTATGCTGATGTCACCCAACATACGAACAAAGAGGCCAGTTCTTGTATGTTTTGTAGGCGCGGCAGCAAGTGCCTGTGACGGTGGTGTGCACTAAAATTAATTTAGGCTGGAAAGGGTTAAGTGCAA